>Ga0207678_10001611_pt1 | contig 20753 bp, 26 predicted proteins | sample KBSC63metaG_FD_184319 | JGI IMG/M metagenome (GOLD analysis project Ga0207678, IMG submission 184319) | Corn rhizosphere microbial communities from Kellogg Biological Station, Michigan, USA - KBS C6-3 metaG (SPAdes) (version 2) | ecosystem: Host-associated > Plants > Roots > Rhizosphere > Soil ... | reverse complement strand
AACTGGAGCGACCAGGGCCGCCACAGAACCAGGCAGCGGACTCGTAGAACGCCCGCATCACATCGCCGGCATCCACGTCCTTCAGCTTGCACTCGATCACGCCCTGCTCCGGCCAGGTTCGCTTCCAGCTTCGGACGCTTGCGCACGCACTGCTCGCACAGCGTTTGCACGGGATGTTCAGCGTGCTCATCAGTCCCTTTCAAGGGTTTCGCACCCGATGAATTGCATTCATCAGCAGCACCACCATTGACCGTCAACAGACAACGGGTTACATTGGTAGAGGATCGACGCTCAGGTCAACCCTCCTGTTGGCCATGCGGCCTTCCTCGGAGTCGTTCTTGTCCACGTAGCACTTGGTGCAGTACGTGGCCTTGATCCGCGCGCGTGCCACGCCGTGGGCGATCAGCTCTGCCCGGACCACTGCCGCCCGGTTCTTGGCCAGGATCTCATTCGCCGTCGCGTCGCCCTGCGAGTCGGTCGATCCCCGAATGTAGATCACGGCCACGCTCTTGGCTTGAACCGCGAACTCGGCGACTGCTTTGCGGCCCTCGTCCGTCAGCTTCGACTGCGCATACGCGAATAGGACTGCTGCCTTGCTCACGTCGGCTTGGTGCGACGGCTGCGCATCCTTGGCAGGCGCTTTCAAGACCAGCGCTGCCGGCGCGGCGGCCGCAGTAGGGATTGCTTGCGCGGCCGACTGTGGTGCCGCTGCGACCAGGCGCTTCGGTGTGGGCCCTTGAAGGGAGCCCACAACCAGAGTCCGTTCCGGTTCAGCCTTGGGTTGTTCACCCGCGTCCAGCGTTCGGTAGCCTCCAAGCACCGGAGTCTTTACCGTTGGGGCGGCGCAGGGGTTGCAGGGCTCGAAGTAGCCTCGGCCGTCTGCCTCGCGTACCTGCTGCACCCCTACAGGCGTCGGGAACCCCATCAGTTGCACGCGCGGCTGCTCCGGCACTGGCGTCGAACAGCCGGCGACGGCGGCGGCCGCCACTGCGAGCACGCCGTACATGCCCAGGCCGGCGTATGGCGTCCTTTGCCTCTCCGGGCGCATCAGCTTTGCTCTGCGCTTGCCCTCGCGCGTCAGCGCGATTTGCACCGACTGGCCTCGCGGTTTGAGCTGCACCGTCCCACAAGGCACCACCTGGCGGATCAGCGTTCTCATCCCGATGACGGCGCCGCCATCGATGGCCTTGATAATGGCGGCCGAGTCAGCCGCCGGTGGGGCGAGTGTTTTCATTCCGGTCCTTTAGCCCTTGACGACTTCCTTGAAGGCAGCACCAGGCGTGAAGCGCGGGCGGACTCCCTCCGGGATCATCAGCGTCTCGCCGGTCAGCGGATTTCGGCCCGGCCGTGCGGCAACCTTCGCGCGCTCGAACTTGCCGAAGCCGGTCAGCTTCACCTCACCGCCAGCAGCCACCGTGGTCTGCACCTGGCCAACGAAGCTGTCGAGAAAACGCGCAACCGAGGCTTTGGAGGCTTCGGTGTCTTCCGCAATAGCGTCGATGAGTTCTTGTCGGTTCATGTTGTCTGTCTCTTCTGGTCACAGTTGAAAAATCCACGCAAGGCGCGTGAGGTTGAGGGCATCAGCCCGTCGAAATAGTCCGTCTTGGCCAGATGCAAGGCCGCGGTCGCTTGGAAACTGGCTTCGCGGTCATCCACCGCCGCCCAGATCGATGTCGTACCGCTCCACCAGCGCAAGGATCTGGTCTTCACGAACCCTCGCGCAGCCACGCGCGGCAGGTAAATCAGTGAGCCAGCTTGTGCCGGATGCAGCATGCCGCCGATGCCCAACATCAGTACGCGTCCGGCGGCGCACGAGACAACACCCGTTGCTCAGGTTCTCCGATGGCGAAGGGGAGGGCGCTAGGGTCGAGCTTTCGCGCGCGAAAGCCGATGCAGCCTGCTCCTTCGAGCCGAAGCCCATGAACGCCAGAATGTCGTCCAGCATGGCCGCTTACCGCGCGAAGTCCCTGGCTGTGTCGCGCGCCTGGTCCTTGGCCGGCTCCTTTCCCTGCTCGTACACCTGGCTCTTCTCGGCGTTGTACTGGATGGCCACCTTGTCTCCGGCCTTCACGTCCCGGTCCAGATTGCCCTTCTCGAAACGCACCGCCACGTCGTCGGATAGCTTGACCAATGCATGTTGCGACGATGCCGCCACCACCTCACCCTTCACGTCCCGTTGCAGCTCGCCGGCATCCCGCACGCTTCTGATGCCCCGCGCCTCGGCCGCCAGGTCGATCACCCGCTCCGACTCCGCCTTGGTGACGGAACCCTTCGGCACCTCGCCTCGTTCGAGCTGGTTCACCAGCTCGGAGCGCGCGGCGAAGTAGCTGCGCTCACGCTCGTCCTGGCTTGCTGTCGGGCTCATCTGCTGACGTAGATCCCTGAGCCGGGCGTAGGCGCCATCCAGTTCAGGGTGCTTGGCCAGGGCTTCGCCTTTCGGCAGGTGGTTGAACGCCTCGGCGCGTTGGAACTCGGGGCTCTGCTCAATTCGCGTCAGCTCGCCCCTGGCCGTCTCCAGCTTGCCTTCAATGGCCTTGTCCGGCTGTTGGGTACGCTGCTTGGCCAGCGCTGCAATGTCCTCCAGCGCCGACACATAGTCGCGCTTCTCGGCGTGCGACCAATCGCGCCCGCGTTCTTGCTCAAGCGCCTGCGCTGCCTCGGGCGGCTTCTTCCACTCCCCACGCTCCTGGGCGTTCTCGTACACCGGCCGCTGGTTGGAGTCGTACACCTTGATCCGGTCCACCAGCTTTTCGGCCTCCAGCGCGGCGACGCTTCGCGGAATGGCTGCGTATGCGTTGTCGTGCTGCTCTTGGTTCACGAATCGGCCGGTCCCACGCTCGCCCACCTGTTCTTCAAACCGCAGGCGTGCCCGTGTGATGGACGTTTCGGGGTTCACGGCCATGACCCGGGCCTCTACGTCGTAGCCGGCTTCTTTCAGCCTGGTTGCCAGTTCCCGGATGTTCTCCGGGTTGCGCATCGTCCCGTCAACGACGAGATTGCGCTTCTCCTCGATGGCTGTCATCGTCAGCCGCGTAGCCCACTCGCCCGCCTCCTTCTGCGTGCGGTCTGCCGCGTTTTGAGGGTCTTCGCGGGAGAGCTGCTTGTAGCGCGGGTTTTCCTCGCGCATCCGGTCTGCGTCGATCACCACGGCGCCGCCGCTCTGCCGCATTTCCCGCACGGCTTCGCCAGCCAGCTCCGATTTGCCAGAGCCCGGCTGGCCTCCCAGGATCACCGCGCGTGGGTTCTCCTGCGGCTGCGTACGCTCCAGCGCGTCCCGCTCAACGCCCTTGTAGGCGTTCTCCATCGCGTACTTGGACACTTCTCCAGCCATGGCCGCCACTTACTGGTACAGGGCGCGTGCTTGCGGCCCGTAGGTTGCGATGGCGGCCTCGATGCCGGCGATGTCCTTGGTGTCCAGGGCCTCTCGCGTGTCGCGCAAGGCCTTCTTTGCTGCCTCGGCCGCCGCGATCACCGCCTGGTCGGGCTCCGGCTTGTCCAGCTCCGTTGCGATCACCTCGGAGTGGTGCGCAATCACGGCGCCGATCACGTCGCATGCCACCTCATAGCGAACACCGCTGCGGTTGAAAAGTTCGTTGCCCACTTTGATCCCCTTGCCTTGTTGGCCACCACGGCCGAAAGCAGCTTTGTCGCCGCTGTAGCCCATCACCACTTCGATCGGGCCGAAGGGCATGCCCTCGGCCGCTACCAGGCGCTGTGCAGCGCCGTCTTCGTTGAGCTGGCCAGCCAGCGAATAGACGTTCGTCATCGAGTTCCTTTCAGTCGTTGTTCGAGTTCTCGCCGCGCTTTCCGCAATACTGATGCAGCAGCCACAGCCATGCGTGGGTGACCGGAACCGGAGCCTGTTGATTGCGCTCAGGCGAGCCCAGCTCTTGTGGCTGTCATGTCCATCGCCGATTCACCACCAGCCCGGCCACCAAGACCGACAGCAGCAGCGCCAACAGCGTCAGCACCGTTGAGGCGATCGACACCACCGAGGTCAGCACCGCCCCCCGAACATCCTGCCCTTCGCCCGTTTGTTCAGTGCCCGCTCTTGGCTGGCCCGCTCGATGGCCTGGGCGAACGTCTCTCCTTCGCGGCGGTGTGTGATCGCATGGATGTATTCCCAAAACAAACAGACACACATGGCCGCCCATACCGACACCGAGAAGAGCATATGCATCGCGCCCATGAGTCACCTCGCTGCGGGCCGCGCCGGCTTGTCTTCATCAGGCAGGCCAGCGAACTCACGCCAACCCATCGTGAACACTATCACCGTTACGCACACCAGCACCAGGCCTTGGTACACCCCGAAGACAGTTGTCTCGGTAGCTTGGATCGCGTCAGCAACTGGCATCGCGCGGCCGCCGCCGATCCGTTTGCAGTCAATCGCCTTGTCTGCGGAGCGCCGGCCGCAGTCAAAGTCCATCACCGAGCCAACAGGCGCGTTGCGAACGGCCGTGTCCGCCCATGCGTAGATTCCCGTGATCGTGTCGTGGATGGGCGAGCCACCCAGCAGCGTGATGACGATTGCCAGTCCTCCAAGGGCCTGCGCTGGCCAGGTCACGAAGACTTGAAAGAGGCGCCTGGCTACGTGCCTCGCAACCCGTAGATGCTTGTTATTCCAGTCGATCTTCTTCACGCTCTCTCCCTTGATGTTCATGAACCCGCCAGGGTGCGCTCGCGCTCCATCTGCATCGCGTCACGCCCGCGGTCGCGTTGCGGCTCCTGCCCTCGCTCGTAGACCTGGCTCTGTTCCTTGCCGTACTGGATCGAGACTGAATCCCCGGTGTGAACGTCTTTGCTGAGGTTGCCACGTTCGTATCGCACCGCCACCATGTCGCCGACCTTCAACATCGCATGGTGTGAAGACACCGCTACCACCTCGCCGTGGAACTGGCCACCCAGGCGATCAGCATCACGAACCATCAGGCCTCGGTACGTGGCCGCGTTGTCGATGACCCGGCGAGATTCCTCCATCGTCACGTTGCCGCCCACGGTCTTCCCCTCATGCAGCTCGCGCGAAACCTCGGCTCTGACAGCCTCCACGTCCCCACCGTTGCGCTGGGCTTCGTACAGTCGTTTGAAGGCGACATCCAACTCGGGGTGTTTGCCCAGGGCTTCCCGCTGACCATCGCGGCCCTGCGCCTTGTCGAAGGCGACTGCCCGCTCCACGGTCGTGATTTCGTAGAAAACTTCCTTGATGGGTTCAAGGTTGCCCCGAGCCGACTGCTTCGCCGCCTCGTTCCAGGCCTGCTTGTCCACGCGGCCGTAATCGAGCGTGTGTCCCGATTCCTTGGCCAGCTCGTTCATGTACTCGCGGATCGTGCGCCCGTTGCCTTCTCGGAACGGGTGCAGGTCGTTGACGGCCGCATACACCTCGCCCATCTTGGCCGCGAACTCCATGCGGTCCAGGCCTCGCATGTAGTTCGCCTCTTCGACCGTCACCTTGATGAACTCGGCCTTGAGTGGGATGTCTTCCTTGAGCGCGAACCCAGTGCGGTCGCCGGCTGGGCCTTTGGCGATGTCCACGGTTCTGATCTCGCCGGCCCACTCGTAGACATCCTTGAACACCTGCCTGTGGATGTCGCGCATGTGGTCCAGGCCATAGTCCCCCTTGATGGGGTTCTCCTTCAGCTCCTGAATCCGAACTGCTGTCACACCGCGCTCGAAGCGCTGAAGCTCGCCCTGGTCCCTGATGTCGGCCTTGTTCTTCAGAACAGACGTTCCAGGGTAGGTGTAGTCCTCCCAGGCGCTCATGATGCGCCCTTGGACTTGGCTCGCTCCAAGTAGAACGCCACCGCCTGGTCGGGCGTCAGCTCGCCGGCCGCGATCTTCTCTTGGATGGCCAGGTCCGTGACATCGACGCGCATGCCCTCTAGGGCCAGGGATGCATTCGCCTGGGCGAACTGCTGCCTGCGCCGCTGCGCGATGTCTTGTTCGTCGTTCGGCCGCTCGGGCGGCTCCAACGTGCTCAGGTCTTCGATCATTCGTCGCTCCAGTCTTCTAGCGTCAGGCCCTCATACACGGCCCTGAATGTGTCTGCCAGTCCCGTCACAAGAATGGCCTCTGCTGCCAACGAGTGCGCTGCAATCCCGACATCCTTGTCCCCCGGGGCGCCACCGTGCTACCGCAACCGCATCTGCACGTCAGGCGCTCCGTCCAGTGTCGGCAGTCACCAGCGGCATGTTCAGCGGCCTAGTGGTCCCGAGGTCGGCCGGAGCCTCCTCGATGGTCCGCAAGCCGCTGAAGAAGGCGCCCCACGCCCCGGACCTGCTGGACACCAGAACGCCCCCAGTCACGTCATCGCGCTGCAAGTACACCTCGCCCCCTTCCGGGAAGCCGAAGCCCTTGGGAAGACGCACCGCCTGGCTGTTGCCGCTATCGAAAAGTTGGACCTTCGTTGTCTTCAAGGCATGCCCCTGAAATTCTGCGTATACGACTGTATATCCTTTGTAATGTGCTGTCAAAATGACATCACATAACGGGGCGCAAATACCCGTAAACGGTGAGGTGTCAGTCCCCCGCGCCTTGGCATTGCTGTCTCTCCCAGCACGCCCGGCGCCACTCCCACGGAGGCATGGGCTTCTGCTGAGCCCACAAACCGCGGCCGGCCTGGCGCGCTGCGTCTTCGTGGCTGTACGTCTCGGCGTTTCGCACGTAGCGCTTGTTCTGGCGGTAAGCCATCGCCAAGCCTGCGTCGATCATCGCCATGTTCACGTCGATGCCGCCCACGAAGACCCGACACACGTAGCGCTCTCGCACCGACCCGTCATCGCGTGTGCGTGCATCGATGTCATAGCAGTCAGCCCGAACTGGCTTGCCCAGCGCCATCGACTTCATCTGCTGAGTGGCCTTGGACGAGTAGGGCTGGCCTAGCCGCCTCGCTCCATGACCCGTCTCCGGCGCGTCAATGTCGGTCAACCGGATCACGCGCTTAAAGCCTTCCGCGTCCAGAACGATCAAGCTGTCTCCGTCATCGACGTGGATCACCTTGCCCTGGATCTGGCCAGGCATCTGGATCGTCGGGCCGTCGCCGTGGCTTGCTGCCGAGCTTTCGCCCGCGAAAGTGATGGTGAGCGCGAGGGCGAGTCCCAGCAGGGAAGGGCGCTTGTGGTTCATCGGGTATCTGGAGTTCGGTGTGGAGACCAACGTCATGCAGGCGAAACGCTGATGCTGGCACCAGGGGGGATGGCCTTATCAATTGACGCTGCTCGTTGTGCTTCCGACATAGCAGCCCATTCCTCGTCATCGAGCCCGAATTTCGAGAGCGCAGCACAACCAGCGTTAGCCTCATCCACCTCATCAACGGTGCCAATGAGGCGACCGTTACATCGCACGTTCCAGGTCTTCATCTGCTCGTTCATCATCCTTCTCCACACCATGGCGAACCGTCTTCAATTCACTCGCAGCGGCTGCAAGACACGCTCGGTCGATTCCTCGATCTGGTTGATGGCCGCTATGTAGTCGTCCACCCGGCGCTTCATGTCCAGCCAGTCGTTCTTCGTCTGCACCAACACGTCGAGTTCTTCTCCGTCGTACATGCCGCTCTTGACGCAGTCTTGGATGTCGATCAGCAGCAAGCCCATGTTGTTCAGGGCATAGCGGAGCCGGTTCTTCTGCTGCCCGTCGAGCGAGGTGCGGCCGAAGCGCACGTTCTCCACGTCCCGCACGAAGCTGTCGAAGTCCTTGCGGTGGTCCTCAAGCAGCGCTGCGAAGGCGCCAAGAAGACGGACGGGGCGATCTGTGTGTTTCATCGTGTTGTCCTCGTGGTGATAGGTCAGGTCTGGCAGCGGGGGGCGTGGCCACAGGTTCTGCACTTCGCCCCCCGGCTCTTTCGCGGTGTTGCTCCGCCTTGAACCAGGGCGATGTACCTCTCGATCAAGGCCTCGCAGAAGGCGTCATCCCGCAGATCCACCTTCATGGCCACACGCTTGCCATTCGCTCGACTGTTGATCGCCATGTAGCCATGGCCCGCCGTGGGCTTGCCGTTCTTGCGCAGCAGCCATGCCCGCAGCGAAATCTCGGCGATGTCCGTCTCGTAAACCGCGTGCTTGTCTCGGTTCTTCAGCTCAACGGGAACATGCAGGCCCGTCCCCAGCCGGTAGACCTGATCGGGCCTGCCCACAACCGCGTAGGGCTCGTCGGTGGTCAAGTCCTCTTCGACGTTCACCAGGCGGCCGGCTTTCAGCTCATCAGGCAGCCAGTCTTGGGACATTCCCCTCCAGACCATTACTACCCATACTGCGATCCCAGCAGCCAGCGTGAAGCACACAAGAGACGCCAAGCTCATCGCGCACCTCCGACCCGCTCCACCAGCCCGTCAAGCGCCCTGTGCACTGCCGACGTGAGCCTCGGGTTCCTCTTCAGCAGCCAGACAAGGGCAGGGGACACGCCGTAGTACAGGCGGATGAATGCCCGCCCTGCCAAGCTCGGAACCAGAACCCTATCACGCCAGGCTCTCAATGCGTTCGTCTCCGCGGCCTGCGGCCCGTAGACCTGGCTGGCGATGAAGCACCTCGAATCCGACGCTGGACGAGGCGTCCACCTCGGCCGTTCCTGCCCGAGTTTGGCCAGCAAGCGCCCCGGGTTGCGGGTGTAGCCCTCCCACTGAAACCGCAGGTGCTCGAAAGTGCCAGCGGCCGCCTTGCGCTCGATGTCGGCGCTGCGCGCTTTCCCGTGCCGTTTGTCGAAGACCAGCTTCTGTTCGCAGTACACCGCTGCAACGATGTCTGAGACGGTGTGCCGCTTTCCCATGTTCAGCCCGCCAACAGCTGACGTGCTGCGATTAGCAGCACGAAGCCCAGGCTGATGGCCAGCAGGACGTTCGCCGCGATGCCGGCCAGGCCTTCGGCCAAGCGCGAAGACCACAGGTCGGCGTAGTCTTTGAACTGCTCGATGCCCAGCGGACTCCGGCGCTCGAACCGCCGTGCGTTCACCCACCAGCGCAGCAGCCCACCCGCCAGGAAGGCGCAGAGCATCCCGACCCACAGCGCCCAATACGGTGCGTGCATCATGCAGCCACCCCTTTCGCGCGCGAAACCGGCCCAGATTCCGGCTTCACCAGCTTCCATCGGTAGATGCCCAGCACGCTTGTTGCCGTCATCACCACCTGCATCGCAACCAGACCTAGCGCACCCGTCGCCACACCGAACGCGATCCAGCACATGTTGGAAGCCAGGAAGGCGACGAACCCCCAGCCTGAGTAAGAGCGGTTGAGGGCCAGAAGCAGGGCGCCCAAGGCGCCGAAGCCGCAGCCGATCCACTCCATGTAGCCCACCATCGCCACCTCCTTAGAAAAGCACCTTGCGGCCTGTTTCCAAGGCCTTGATCCGCATCGGCAGAGTTGGATACGCCATCACCACCATGAACCACCGCGCCCAACTCTTTGACGGGTAGATCGCATGCAGCTCCTTCAAGCCAGTCACCATTGCCTCCTTGCCCACCCGCTTGGCGGCGCCGGCGTCGGCCCGGTATTCGAGGTAGCGGCGCAACGTCATGAAGGCTATGAAGCCGAAGATGAACAGCTTGTTGCTGTTCACCTCGTTGGCCACCAGCGCGTAGGCACAGGCATAGCTGAACGTGATGAGGATGTGGTGTTCGACCACATGCGTGTCCTCATGGGCCAGGATGCCTTTCAGCCCTTCATTGCTCACGTTGGCCATCAATCCGCTTGTGACGTACACCCGGGACTGAGATGCCAGGATGCCCACCGTCGTGGCGTTCTTTTCCTCGTGGTCGTAGAGGAAGACCGGCCGGCTCTGCGGAAGCTCGCACAGCACTCCCGTGAGCCTGGCGCGCATCGCCTCGTCTCTGGACTCCCGCGGAGCCAAGAAGCGAGCCGACAGTGGCGCCCCCGAGTAGAAGCCCAGCAGGAACACCATGCCTGCGACCGTCTGAGCGAACGCCTTATCGGCTGGGTTCGGAACCAGCCACGCCGCCAGCCACATCAACGCACCGGCTACCTCAAGGATGAACAGCCCGAAGATGAGTCGCCGAAACCAAGTGCTCGGGATCATCGTGCTGGTTCATAGCGGCAGTCGTCGCACTGGATCGCAGCGGGGATCGTGCGATGAGGGCTGAAGTCGGTGCCGGCTCGCGGGTCATTCCGCATCGTCAGCTCTTGCTTCGTGGCACACCCGCCCATCGCGCCGATGGCGGCAAGGGTGATGATGGCGATCAGGATTCGGGTCATGTTCTGTGCTCCCTTTTTGGCATGAGTTGGTTGATGGCTGGCAGCAGCTCCACGCACACTGCGTGAACCCGCTGCCTTGAAACGCCCACATGCCTTGCGACGCTTGCCTGCCGAAGCCCTTGACGAAGACCTCATCACCTATGCGATAAGATTCCTCGGGTATATCCAGGCGTATTGCTGCTTTCACAAAGACAGCAGAAGGCACATTGCCGCTTGCTGCCAAAACGGTTTTGTATCGCACGGGCAGAGCCTTGCGGCGCAAGGCATTGGGCGTAGTTTGTCAACTGGATCAGTGTCGGAATTTTAACCTTTGATGGTGGGGAGAAACCAATGAAAAAGTGCATCTTCGGCGCTGTCATCTTGGCAGCATGTGGTATCTGCGCGAAAGCAGCCGATGCCCCTGCTTCACTTCCACCCAAGGGGACGATCTGCTACTCGTACAACATCGGACTTGAGAAGGACCAGACCGTCATCGGCTGTCGTGGCCTTGGCAAGTTCTCCAGCATTGCCGAGCTATACGAGAAGGGCTACAGGGTGGTCAACAGCGGCTTCGTTCCTGGCGGGACCGGCCAGACCATGTACTTCATCATCGAAGACAGGAAGTCCCCATGACTGCTTTCATCAACGCCATCAGTCCGTGGCTTGTCGGCGGTATCTTTTTCGGCTTCCCGGTCTGGCTGGCCTGGTGGCTCAGTGACGGGTTCTCTGGCTTCTCCAGGGACTCGTATCGAGCCCCCGGCGTCAACTACGGTCCTGTCTTCAACGGCTCGACCGGACGCACGGGTTGCGCTCCGATCAACTCGGAGACAGGCCAACCGCTGTGCTATCCCGATTGAGCATGGTTAGGAGGTACGGGCTGACGCCCCTACCTGTCATTGCTTCTTCGTCGGCGTGTTGACCTGAAGGTCCGTGCTGGTTTCGCGGCGCTTGTTCTCGTTCAGCTTCTCGCCGTCCGCCATTCCGTCGCCGCCCTTCACCATGTTCCACAGCTTCATGCCGAAGTCGGCTGCATCAGCCTTGACGGCCTGTTCCGTCATATAGGCAGGGTTGGCGCGGCCAGCGCCAATTTCCCTGTCCGGGCTGGCGAAGCCGTGGACGTTCTCGTCCAGCGCCGCTGCGCGCTGCGGGATGCTTCCCTTCGCGTCCGGGTTCAGCTCTGCCCTCACCTCACCCTCGGCCGCCGTCACGATGGCAGGCATCATGGTGTCTGCCTTGACCGGAGCCGTGCCTGCGTACCCGGTGCGCCCCACATCCTTCTTGAACTTGGAGTCCACGGTGTCCTTCGGCAGATGCGCGCGAGCTTCAGCCTCGCGCTTGTCCAGATCCGCCTTGCTGTCAGGGATGGCCTCGCCAGCGAAGCTCTGCGTTGGCATCGTCTGGGCCTCCTTGAACATCCCGCGTTCTGCCGCGTAGGCCTTGACCATATTGATGACCTCGCCGCTCGATTGACCCATCATGCGGGCAGCAGTCATGCCGTTCCTCGCGGCCACCTTTTGCAAAAGGTGTGGATCGGCCATCAAGTCGCGGCTGATCGTTGCGCTGTGCGACTCGCTCCGACTTGCTTTGTCCCCGGTTCCGGCATCCTGCCGGACTGAAAGGTCTTCAACGTGACTGCGCTCGCGCGTATCCGACCGAGCTGCATCCTTTCCATCCCGGTTGCTTTGAGCTGACTGGCTTCCGGTGCCGTCGTTGACTGCCCGCTGCCCGCCAATCGTGTAGCCGCGCGCAATCTGCGCGTCCTCGTTCTCCCCATGCTGGTTTGTCACGCTCTTTGTGCGGCTGTGCTCTGCGGTGTACTGCCGCTGAGAATTGAGGCCCAGCGTCCCGCCAATCATGCTGCCGAGCGACCGCTTCGGCTCCGCGCGCGGCGCCTCGCCAGGCTTCTGTTGGCCGATTGGGGTGCGCTGGAGGTTGCCGTAGTCGTCCGTGAATTCGCGGTAGACGGTCTCGGTCGCACCGCTTCTGTAGTTCTTGATCGCCTTGTCGATTTCGCCTTGAGTGGCATTCCCCTTCTTCATCGCATCGGCGATCCGCTTTTCTTCAGCCGGGTTGGGGACGTGCGGCGCCTGACGGCCGCCGCCAGGCAGACCAGGCTTGGTCGGGTCGGCGCCGACGTCTGCTCCGCCACCCAATCCCGCTCCACCCGAGACGTTCAGCCCCATGTACCCGGTGTCTGTCACGCCGGCGCCATGGCGGAACGACGAGTTGTCGTCATAGGTCTTTCCAAGCCGCTGGCCAGTGCTGTGGTTGCCGGTTTCCTGTCCAGACCTGAAGACTCCAGCGGTCACCTCCGAGTGCTGCTGGTTACCTCGGGTGTTGTCGTGGCCCTTCACCTCTGTGAATGTCGCCGCGCGGCTTCCCCTGTCTGCGTCTTGCTGGCCGGTCCCGACGAAGCGTCCGGTGTGGCCCTCGTGGGACAAGTCAGCCTGAGACCTCTCGTCAAGGTTCATCCTGGTCAGCAGTTGGTTCTGCATCGCAGTGAAGGACATGGTGCCGTCAGCGGAGATTCGGCCCATATCACCATTCCCATACCCGATGGATGCTCCGCCACCAGACATATTCATATCGTTGTCGAACTTGTGCATCGACGTGGTGTTGACCGAGGCAGTATCCAGGCCTGCTTGGCCCATGCTGACATTCCCGTTAGCCATTCCCGAGCCAACGGCCGCGCCCGCACTGCTAAACCCGCTCACCATCCTGTCTGCCACCGACATGAAGCCACCTTCACCCATCTTGATGATCGCGCCAGAAATAAACGGCACCAGAACGACCAGATACCCAATCGCCGAAAGCTCGTCGCCCAGCGTTGCGTCGAATGTGTCGCTGAGCTGGAAGGGCACCCCACCAGTTGCTGCAAGGTTCAGCGCGGCCATCTTGTGCCGCAGGTGCATGAGCGAGAGGTGGTTGATTACCGCGAACATCACCGGCCACATGCCGATCCAAGCAAGCGACATCATGTAGCCGCCAATGACCTTCTTCGCTCCGTCTTGAGAGACAACCACCATCAGAACAACCACGACCGGGAACATCGCGTAGATGATCGCCTCTAGCCAGTTCCTCATGTGCGGCAACGTCTCTTGCGCGAGAATTGAGAGGGTCGAGTTCGACCCGTCAGCCTGGCGTGCTGCCTGGGCCGCGCCAGCCATCGTTTGCAGCTCCTGAATGCGCGCCGTGTCGCCCATCAGTGCCGGCAGTTCGCTGCCTGCCTCTCTCCAGACGTTGTTGAACATTGCCTGCTTCATCGCGTCCGACGCGGTGGCCGAGCTGCCAAGTATCCAGTCGTACGAGGTGCCGATTGAGCTGGCGAACATCGCGCTGGCCATGGCGTCCGTGTCTGCCCGCGTGAAGTTCTGACGCCCGTAGAACGCCTGGGCCGACGCAAGCCCCGCATCAACTCGCCCCTTCAGCACGACAGCGACGTTTGTGCAGGTGTCGGTAATAGGTGCCGCAGTGAGGGTGTTATAGGTGACGTACCGCGCAGGACTGGTATTGGTGAAAATCGTGGTCCACGTGTCGGTCTGACCGATGATTTGGTCTGGCGTTATTACCCCATCCTTCACATCGTACAGGGTGCATTCCTTGAAGAACTGCATCAGGTCGGCTTTTAGCCCTGGGTCGCGGATGATTGCCTTGTTGGTGTTCTTCAGGATTCGATGTCCGAATGCGACATCCCCTTTCTGAAGGCCCAGCTCGTCGGGCACACCGAAAACCGTCTCGTAAGTTCTTGTCGCCCACCCAAACCCTACGTTCGTTGTCTGCGCCACTATCGCAAGAGCGAACGGCACGTTGTCTACCGTCCTTGGTGGCTCCAGGCCGGTTCGGTCTGTGATTGCCACCCTCGCAATTGGTAGGTTCAGGAGAGTGACGAAGACCAAGGCCTGGATGAACCAGGTGGCCATTTCAAGCTGTTTGTTCCCTGCGTATGCAAACATGCCAATGAGGATGGCGAACAGGAACACCATCTTGATGAGTCCGGTGAACCCATCGCCCCCCATGATCGACGCCACCCCATTGAAAACGTAGTAGAGAGTTTCTACGTTCCAGTAGGTTGAGATTTCAATGTCAATCATCTTGCCCCCTTATCGGATGCTTTTGCCGAAGGCAAGCGATGCCCGAAGCGTTTGCGACATGTTCGAGGTCATCGCACGCTCCATGTATGCGACCTCTTGAGCGATGTTGTAAGTGCTAACCGTTTGGGCGTAGGCCTGCTGGAGCACGTCGCGCGACTTCTTCTCAAGGTCGTTCATACGGCCTTCCAGCGCTGAGGCTTCTTGCGAAGCGGCAGGACCGGAAACCGAGCGATATTTCGCCAGCGCCTCACGCAGATCCATCACCGCACGTTGGATATAGACCTGGGCGTATTTGGCCGCGATCAGCTCCTGATACCTGTTCATGGCGTTGTCAGCCATTGACGTGTTACCTAGCGAGGTGGTCACTGCGACAATCTTGTAAATCGGAATATCCGTCGAGTTCAGGAACTTCATCGTGCCGGCCGGGTCTACGTCGGCGGCTCGATCACGCAGGTTATTGATAACCATGTTGATCTTCGCCCGAATCATGGCCTTGAAGCTCTTTTTGGTATGCGTCGGGTCAAACTGAGCATCGTAGGGATTCAGGCAATCCACACGCTCGTCGCACTTGTAGATCACAAAATCCATCGAGTCCAATGGGTTTCCATCGGAGTACATATTGCCGCCGATGAAGTCTTCGATGCTGATCGCCTTGGCCGCCTTGGTATCCGCTGTGCTCACGGAGTCCGTTCGGAAGATCGTGGTGCCGACCATCGACATCAGCAGCTCGCGGTAGTCGTCGTCGATGCCATCGACCTTCTTCAAGGCCTTCCAAACAATGTTGCCGGACGGCATCGCGTCCTTCACTTCGGGCTTCGATGACGCGACCGAGTTGATGGTGTCGTTAGCCTTCCCCTCGTTGTTCATTACGTTCGTCCACGCGTCGGTGATGTCGGAGAACAGGCCAGTGTCAACACCAAAGTTCTTCGCGCTGTTCTGCTTGTCCCGCGTCCACGTGTCTGGGATCGCGGCGTTCACGATGCCTTTGGCCGCCTCGCACGAGTCAACGTTCTGCCGATTGATCGCTTGTGCGGTGGCCTGGAGAGCCTGCATCACGTTGTCGCAGGTCGGGCAGAGGTTCTGGATGGCCAGCTTGAACCCGTAGCCCAGCGCGTTGGAGCCGATGTTGCGCAACATGGCCACGAACTGCTCCTTGTTGATGAAGCTAAAGCCCCCGGCGAAGAGGTCGATCCCGCCGCACCCTGCGTTCCAGCTCGGCGGCGTGAACATGGCCAGGTTGTACGTTCGCTTCGGCGCCCGCATGAACATGCTGCCGCCGGTGAGCATGTTCATCGTCTGCCCTTGCACCACTGCCGGACTGGAAATGTTGCTTTGCGCATTCACCCCGTCGAACAACTCTTGCATCGACATCGCCATGGTGTTGGTGGCGAACACGCACGCCACCGCCATTGCCGTCAGCTTCCGTGCCTTCACATTGGTCATGAACATGGTGCGGTTCCTCCTTAGAAGTTGTCGCCCGGCTTGGTGCCGGTCAGAACAAAGATGCGATTCACGATGTCGGTCATGGCCATCGCTCCGAAGCCGATGGCAGCTCTGTCACCCGTCTGCTTTGAGCCGATGAACAGCGCTGGCACCCGCTCGATGCCCCAGGCCTGCGCCTGCGCCCGACCGTCGCGGAAATTGGGGAAGTCGGGCAGGCCGCCGCCGTCCACCGACACGCCCAGCACTTCGATGCCGTACTTCTGCGAAAGCTGCCGCAGCAACGGCGCCATCGCGTGGCAGTACGGGCAGTCGCTGCGGAAGAAGAAAATCAGCCCGTGGTCCTTGGCCAGCGCGCGAAGCTGCTGGTCCTCGTTCGACTCGCGCTGCGTGTCGAAGGTCTTGATCGCCTGGTTGTTCACCGGGCGCTTCAGTGAGTAGTCCAGCTCGGGGGTCTGCCACACGACGCGGCGCCAGTTGTCGGCGAAAACCGCACCCTTCTCCTGGGTCATCTGCCAGGCCTGGAGGTAGTCCTTCAGGTTCTGGTCGGTTGGCTCCATCACGGCCAGGTCTTCGCGGCGCTTCAGCTCGGCCCTCATCTGCTCGGCAGTCTTGATGTCCCGCAACTCGACCCGCTTCGGAGCCTCGGTCTTCGATACTGGCCGCGGCGCCGTCTTGGCCGGCTTCGGCTCGTCGTCGGAGTCGCAGTACCAGTTGAACTTTGCTTCGTCGCACCGCCACACAGACGGGTAGTCGAGCGCGCTGCTCTGCGCGTGCGCCAGGCCAGCGAAGGCCAAGGCAAGGAAGAAGGCGATCTTCTTCATTGCTTCATCTCCAGGCGAATAGGCGGTTTGCCGTCGATGCAATAGTTCAGCTTCATGTTCATCTTCAGGTCTTGAGGCCCCTTGTCGGTAATGACCTCCTTCTTGGTGTAGACCACCTGAATCCGCTTGCAGTCCGCGCGGCTGAATTGGCCGATGACCTCGGCGTGCGCCAGCAGTTGGCCGTCGCTCTTGAACTGGCGTTTGAACAGCTCCGCCATGTCGCCAGTCATGACGCCATCGGCTGCGCCATTGCGGATCGCTTGAACGAGCATGTCGTGTTGCCGCAGGTAGACCGTCTGAGCAGCGCTTTCGCGCGCGAAACCCACGGCGATCAGCGCCAGGGCCATTGCATGGAGTTTCTTCATCATTAGGGTCCGTAGTAGTCCTTGACCTTCTTGTTCACCGTGTCCGTCACCGTGCTCGTCGTCCCAGCCTGGTCGGGCGACGTCGGGTTGATCGTGGCGATGAATTCTGAGAAGTCGATGGTCGAGAAGTCGATTGACTGGATCTGCTCTTGCGTGAAGCCCCCGCATTGATCCATCGGCATGCCGAGCTGGGCCCGGCCTTGGCGGTTGATGATCTTGGCCAGGACGCTGGCGAAGCAGCAGTGGCGCTCCTTCTTCTCAGTGCAGACCCCCAGCGTCTTGCTGGAGCAATAGCTGTTGATGTAGACGCACAGGTTCTGACCCCGCTTCATCTGCATCACCTGCTCCTCTTGGTCGCACGACAGCCATTCAGTGATGATCGCCACGGCAACAGCGAAGGCGAAGCTGTACGGGTCGAAACCGACATAGCTGAAGCCACCAGCCGACGAGTACGAGAACTCGAAGCCGTAGGCACCAAAGTTCGTGCCAGCCTGTGCGGCCACACCTTCGGCCGCACCCGAGGACAGGCCACCTGCAGCGGCGCTCGCGCCCTCCTGCACCAGCGATGCGTCTTGCGCTGAAAACAGCGCGTCGTACATGTACTTCGATCCGGCCTTCAGCTCTTCCTTGCCCACCGCGTAGGCCGCCTTTGCCGTCACGCCAATCACCGCGTAGTTCGTGAAGCCCGCGCCTCCGCCAGCGGCCGTGCAGCAGCTCTTGATGTCGGAGCCGCCCAGCGTCTTCACAGAGCACTCTTCCATGTACCCCTTGAAGATTTCGATGTTCGATCCGTTGACGCCGTAGACGCCCGCCTCGCGGGAGGCCTCCATCATTGCGGCCGCGTGGCCGAAGTCCTTGTCCGCTGGCCTGGTCGTGCTGAAGCACCCCGTGCCGTCAGCCTGGCACAGCGAGGTGTCGCACACGTTCGTCTCCTTCACGGTGGCCGGCTTGTCCGGGCATTGGAAGGTCTGCGTGGACGACATGCACTTGCCCGCGTCGTCGTAGGAGATGCACTGCGTGTTCACCTGACCACAGCCTCGGTCGCGCAGCGGCTGGCAGGTGTCAATCGACGCCGTGTCCGTGCAGGTGAACGCTGCCTGCCACTGCCAGCAGGTTTCCGTGAGCATTACCGAGTTCTGCGGTGGGTTCGTCGTTCCCGCCAGGCAGGCCGTTACGCCGCTGATGCTCTTGCAGGGCGTGGCGTCGATGCAGTAGTCCTTCTTGTCCTGCACGCAAGTGTTCGGCTCGAAGGACGGCACGGCCCATGCCGTGCCGGCCATGAAGCCGAGGATCAGTAGAAGCGTCTTCTTCATGGTCGCCCTCAGTGCTTCAGCGCGCCGCGCGCGGAAGCGCATTGGTCATCGAACTTGTTGGTGCAGCCAGGCGCCACGTTGTAGATCTGGCCCGACACCTTCACGTTGCCGCAGGCGTCGCCCCATGCACCTGTTCCCCAATACACCGTGATCTTGTTGGTCCCGGTCTGGAGCGGCATCGCACTGCTCACGCTCCCACCCCATGTGCCGCCGCCCTCGTGCTTATTCATCAGGAACTTGCCTTCTACGTTGCAGAAGAACCCGGCCACGTTGTTTGGGGTGTAGTTGGAAAGGGGACGGCAGTAGCCGCTCTCGCTGTCGCAGTATTGGTAGGAGAGCTGTGAGGTGGGGCTGTAGCCTCCAGGGCAGTAGTCCAGCAGCTTCGTGTTCGCGTAGAAGGTCTGGACGTTCGGCACCCAGGCGGTCTTGGTGCAGTTGCCGTCCCTATCGGTTTCCACGCACTGGTTCTTGCCCACGTCCTCGCTCCACGAGTAGCCGACTTGGAAGTCCTTGCGCTCGGTCGGGAAGAAGCCGCCGCTGTACTGCGGCCCGGCGTTGGGGTAACCAGCGAACACCGTTGTCCCGTTCACGCCCACGGCGGCCGCGTCGTCAAGGTTGCTCAGGTTGATCGTGATGTAGCTGCCAAAGCCGATGGTGTCGAGGTTGAACGTGACTTCTCCGACGCCCTCTCCGCCGCAGTTCCGGTACGGCACCTCCAAGTTGTAGTTGTAAAGGCCCGCCGTTCCGGTTCCGGCGAAGGTCGCGTACACGAAGGCGCCCGTCTTTGTCTCGCTGTGGGTGCTGATGGGCGTGCCCACGTAGCCGCACTCGGGGATCAGCGTCTTCTTGCACTCGAAGCTGTCGAGCACTGTGGACATTTCGCATGTCTCGGTGGTGAAGGTGCCCGGGATGGTGGTCTTCTCGATGTGGCAGGCGGCCGTGCCCGACGCCGGGATGGTTCCGGGGTTGGCGATGGTCCCCTTCGAGTTCACCATCAGCGGGTCCGTGTCCTTGTCGATCACGAACTTCGGCCGCTCTGCCGGCATCTTCTGAAGGTAGTTCACCGCGTCGCACTCTTGCTGGTCGTAGGCGTTCGAGGCGGTGTACGACGCGCAAGTGGCGATCTTATTGGTGCCCTGTGCCCCGATCAGGCTCTTGCCACCGCCGTAGACGCTCTTCTCAGGCGGCGAGGTGTTGTACTTCGGGACGTTCGTGGTGCCGCTGGTCGTGTTCACCGAGCCTGCGGCCGCGCCCTTCCCCTTCGTGCCGTTGGAGAAGTCCTGGCCAGCCTTGAAGGCGTCGGCCGGGGTGTTGATGGTTTGCGACAGGGCGGTGGCAGCGAGTGCCGCTGCGACGGACGCAGCGATCATGGTTTTCTTCATCGCGCAGCCCCCTTGAGCGGCCGCCCGTAGCGAACGGCCATGTCACCGAATTCGCGCGAGCGCTGGGCAATGTCGTCGAGGGCGTAGCCCAGGCCAACGTCGCCGGCGACCATCACGTACTTGTCCGGCAGGGCACAGCCCTCGTTGTCCACGTCAGCCGAATCAGGCTTCACCAGCACCACGGCCGGCACGGCGTTAATGCGGTACTTCGTGAAGGCGTTGGGATTGATCTGCACGTTCCCCGACGATTCGCCCAGCTCGTTGATCGCCAGGGCGGTCGATTTGATCGACCCTCCCTTGAAGCCCCGCATCACCACCACGCCCCCTGCCCTGTTGGCGTCCGCGATCAGGCGCTTAAGGGTTTCTCGGGGCATCGTGAAGCTGGCGAAGACCATCAGCCCGTCCACGCGCTTCGCGTCTGCCTTCTGCTCGTAGCGTTTGGCGACTGCTTCTAAGTCCACGTTGCTGCGCGGTGGGGTTGGGATGTTGGGGAAGGTATTGGGAGCGCTCTTCGTGGCGGGGTTCTCAGGGTCGAACATGGCCTTGCGCTCGCTCTCCACTTTCTTGATTTCCCGCTCCAGGGCCGCGCCACTCGGCAGGGCGCCCTTCTTGGCCTGGGCGGTAGGGTTGTTCGGGTCGAAGAGCTGCTTGCGCTCCAGCTCGATCCGCGTCCTCTCCTGCTCCAGTTGCGATGCTGTCGGGGTCGCGGGTGCGGTTTGGGCCATCGCCGCCGCCGAGACGGCCGCGGCGACGGCTGCTGCGATCAGGTGCAGGTGTTTTTTCATATCACAGCCCCACGCCAAGGCAGCAGTTCCGCTTGCGGAAGATCATGTAGGCGAAGTCCTCGCCCTTGTACGGGTAGCTCTTGCCCGCGCCCCACACGGCCGTGGATCTGCCGAAAGGCTGGCAGCACTTGCCGTTGATCTTCTCCGTCTGCGGGATCGGATAGATCATGTGGTACTTGTATTGGGTCTTGTCCATCACTGGCTGCGGGTAGATGCCGCACAGCGCGTCGTCGCCAGAGGTGCCCCACATCAGGAATTCCCGATGCAGCTTGGCCGTCATGCGCTGTGCCACCAGCGAGCTGGCCTGGACCAGAGAACTGTGAGCTTGGACGTGCCCGTTGAACGGGTAGATCGAGCCGTTGCAGCCGGCGCACCAGAAAAG
>Ga0207678_10001603_pt1 | contig 20812 bp, 18 predicted proteins | sample KBSC63metaG_FD_184319 | JGI IMG/M metagenome (GOLD analysis project Ga0207678, IMG submission 184319) | Corn rhizosphere microbial communities from Kellogg Biological Station, Michigan, USA - KBS C6-3 metaG (SPAdes) (version 2) | ecosystem: Host-associated > Plants > Roots > Rhizosphere > Soil ... | reverse complement strand
CTTGAACGTAGGCTGCATCCCGAGCAAAGCGCTTCTCACTTCGAGCGATCATTTGATCTTCGTTAAAAAAGAGGCCGCGAAGCACGGCATCGTGGTCGATGGCGCGCGTGCCGATCTCGCGAAGATGCAGGAGCGCAAGAACAAGGTCGTAAAGACGTTCAACAGCGGCGTGCGCTCGCTAATGAAGACGAACAAGGTGACGGTGATCGAAGGCCTCGGCACAATCAGCGGGCCAGGAAAAGTTTCGATCAAATCGTCCAGCGGCGAGACACAGGAGGTCGAGACGAAGAATATTGTCATCGCTACCGGCAGCGCGCCGGTGGAATTGCCGTTCGCGAAGTTTGACGGCAAAACAATCGTCAGCAGCACCGAAGCCCTTGAGTTCACCGAGCCGCCAAAGAAGCTCGTTGTAATCGGCGCCGGCGCGATTGGTCTTGAACTCGGCTCGGTTTGGAACCGGCTCGGTTCGGAAGTAACGATGCTGGAATTTCTTCCGCGGATTGCACTCGGATTCGATCTCGAACTGGCGAACCTGCTTCAGCGTTTGCTCACTGGTCAGGGCATGACCTTCCACCTGGAAGCAAAAGTGAGCGCAGTAAAGGTGGATAATGGCCGCGCGACCGTGACTGCGACGAAAGGTGGCCAGGAACTGAAATTCGACGCGGACAAAGTGCTCGTTTCAGTCGGTCGGCGCCCGTTCTCGGATGGTTTGGGCGCGGAAAAAGCAGGTATCGAATTGGATGAAAAGAAGCGCATCAAAGTGGACAAGCGTTACCGCACAAATGTCGAAGGTATCTATGCCATCGGGGATGTGATAACAGGACCCATGCTGGCCCACAAAGCCGAAGACGAAGGCATCGCTTGCGTGGAAATCATCGCGGGCAAAGCGGGTCACGTGAACTACGAAGCCATCGCCGGTATCATTTACACCAATCCAGAGTTGGCGGGCGTTGGTCTCACGGAAGATCAAGCCAAGGAGCAGGGGATCGAAGTGCGAATCGGCAGATTTCCGTTTCGTGCCAACAGCCGTGCGCTTTGCAGTGATGACGTGGAAGGAATGGTGAAGTTCGTCGCCGACGCCAAGACCGATCGTGTTCTCGGCGCGCACATTTTGCATCATGCCGCTTCGGAATTAATCGCTGAAGCGGTTTCAGTGATTGAATTCGGCGGCAGCTCCGAAGACATCGGTCGCACCACGCATTCTCATCCGACCTTAAGCGAAGCGGTGAGAGAAGCCGCGCTCAATATCGACAAGCGGGCATTGCACATCATTAACCGCTGAGCGTTGTAGCGGCGTTTGTGTCAAACGCCGGCAGGCGATGCGCCTGCCCTTCAAGTTATCTCGTAATTTGCGCTTCTCGTCGCTGAACCACGAACAACGTCACAAGCGCGGATGCAGCGCAAATGATTGCTCCGAACGCGAGCGCCCAGGGTGTGCCTAGGAAATGCGCAACAGCGCCGGCTTCGAGGCTGCCTAGCGGAATCATCGCGCCGAAGACCAGCGACCATACACCCATGACGCGGCCGCGCATTTCATCCGGCACGATCGTTTGCAGCACGGTGTTGGAAGTTGAAAAAAACAGCAGCATTCCAAATCCGGCGGCGAAGAGGAATACGAGCGCGATCGGGAAGCTTTTAATGAACGCAAGCGCCAGCATGGCAGCGGAAAATAACCAGACACCGCCGAGTGCGATTTTTCGCGGGGTGAAAGAATGTCCAAATGTCGCGACCAGCAGGGCGCCGACGAGCGCTCCAGTTCCGCTCGCTGACATTAGAATTCCGTAACCATTTGCCCCGCGTCCCAGCACATCGCGTGCAAACGCCGGCATCAGTACTGCATAAGACCAGCCGAAAACGCCTACCGCTAGAAACAAAAGCAAAATCGTGCGCACACGCGGGTGTCTGATCGAATACAAGATTCCCTCCCACGCATGTTCGCCCGCCGAAGCGATTTCGATCTTCCGCTCGAAAATCGGCAAACGCATCATCAGTAGACCGGCGATTACGGCGATAAAGCTGAGGCCATTCAGGAAAAAACACATCGCGACACCCACGGCGCCAATCATCAAGCCAGCGACGGATGGGCCGACCACGCGCGCTCCATTTACGATCGAGCTATTGAGTGAGATGGCGTTTAGCAAATCTTCGCGGCTGGTCATTTCGACCGTAAACGCCTGCCGGGCGGGCATGTCGAATCCCATCGCAATTCCGTTCAGCGCGGCGACGACGATGATGAACCCTGTCGAAGCGAATCCAAGCCACACGCCTGCAGCCAGCAAAAACGCGCAAGTCATTTGAGCTGCTTGCGTCATGACGAGGATCGAGCGTTTTGGATAAAGGTCAGCAAGCGCACCGCCCCAGATGGATGAAAGCATCATTGGCGCAGATCCGACCGCCGACACTACACCAAGTAAAAGTTTTGAGTTTGTGATTTGGTACACGTACCAGCTCATCGCAGTCTGTTGCATCCAGGTTCCAATGAGCGAGACGAGCTGACCCCAGAAGAACAGTCGGTAATTGCGATGCCGCATCGCACGAAACGTGTGTCGCCACGTGATTCGGCCTACGGGCACACGCTGTTGCCGACCGCTGATGTCCTCCGGCACCCGCGCCGCTTCTGTGGTTCTCGTGGGCATCATTCATCATGCTAGGCGAGACCAACAATTGCAAAATCGAGCGAGTACTGTGAACCGCTGATTGTTGTACCGGCGTTCGCCGCGGCGAACGCCGAGTTCAAGGGCCCGGTGCTTGACACAAGCACCTCTACAATCGGCTCGATGTGCTAATTTTGGACTGTGGAAAGCACGGAGGCCATTCTCCTTCGCAAACGAAAATTCAGCGACACCAGTTTGATCGTGTCCTGGTGCACGGAGTCGTTTGGCTGCGTTCAGACGATGGCCAGGGGCGCACGCCGCCAGAAAAGCCCGTTTGCCGGAAAACTGGATTTATTTTTTGAAGCCGAAATTTCGATCGCGCGGAGCCGCAAATCCGATCTGCACACGCTCACGGAAGTCGTCCTGAAAAATCCTTTCGCCGGAATTCGCAGCAATTATCTCCGTATGCAGAGTGCCGCGTATTTTGTTGAATTGATTGAGATTTGCACCGAGCGCGATCATCGCGACCCAGAATTATTCGACTTGTTGCGCCGGGCTTTTGGTTATCTCGACGCAAATAATCCGACGTCGCGCGCCATCGCGCACTTCGAGACCGAGTTGGCGCGTATCGCCGGTGTGCACGATCAAACGCGATTGAAAGCAAATCCGGCCTTTGCGCTTGGGAATTTGTTCGGGCGACTTCCACTTTCGCGCACGCCGCTCTTGAAAACACTCGCGACGGAGGCGAAAAACATCTCGAAATGAAAATAAAAACGGCTGCTTCCTGTCATTCTGAGCAAAGCGAAGCTGCAACGCAGCGGATAAAGTCTGCGAGGCCAGGCTTTCAATCTCTGATCCACTTTGGACCGAACCGTTCGAACACGAACAGCCAGAGATGTTTCGCTTCGCTCAACATGACAGCCCCGTTGATGAAATGGATTTGGTCCGGTCTTACCACTGTAGTCCTGCTTACAGGTTCAAATTCCGCTGTATGGGCAAAGGAGAGCTATAAGTTCGATCCATCGGGGTCCACCATCGGATTTAGTGTGCATCAATTCCTCGGCACGACTCGCGGCAAGTTCACGAGTTTCAACGGCCGGATCGAAGTTGATCGCGAACATCCGGAGAACTCCTCGGTCACTGCGCAGATAGAAGTGCGGAGTATCGATACTCGGATTCAAAAACGCGACGATCATCTGCGCAGCGCAGAATTTTTTAATGTCGAGAAATTTCCCCGGATCACGTTCAAGAGCCGGAGCGTAAAACGCACCGGCCCACAAAGTGGCGACATTCTTGGCGACTTAACAATGCACGGCGTGACGAAGCCAATCACGCTTCATGTAAAACTGATGACGCCGATTACCGAAACTGGCCGGACGCGTTGGTCTGTGACGACCGATCCCATCACGCGGCGTGATTTCAATTTGATGTTTGCTTCGGCTGCTGAATCGGTCTCCGGCATCAGCCAGACCGTGGCGATCAATATTGAGATCGAAGCGAAGCACGCAGAATAAATTAATGGCTGTTATGCCGAGCGATATTCAAAGCACCGTCATCCTGAGCGGAGCGAAGCGGAGTCGAAGGACCCCGTGAAATTAGCTTTGGGTTGTGCAACGGGATTCCTCGACTGCGCTCGGAATGACTGAATCGATGGAAATCTTTCCCCTCGGAGATTCCGCGCTGGTCGTGCGCGTGCGCGAGCAATTTGAGGATGCGCCAGAAGAGACGCTGGACGAAACGCTGCGAGTATTCCAATTGCTTCAACGCGCGGCGATTCCGGGTGTGATTGAACTCGCGCCGGCTTACACCAGCGTTGCCGTTTTCTTCGATCCTGTCGCCGTCCTCAAGTCGGGTGGTACAGCGGAAGGGGCGTTCGAGGAGTTCACGACAAAAATTCGAAGCGCGATTGTTCCTGCGTCCCGGCGTCATCGTCGCCGGATCGCAACGAGGGCTCCGCGTTCAATTGAAATTCCCGTTTGTTATGACGTTGAGTTCGGGGTCGACCTGGATCGCGTAGCTGAACACACAAAGCTTTCCGAGCGCGAAATAATAGATCTTCATAGCAGCGGCAAATATCGGGTTGCCTGCATTGGATTCGTTCCTGGCTTTACATTTCTGGCAGGGTTGCCGAAAAATTTGGCCACACCCCGTCGCGGCGTGCCGCGCAAAGAAATTACTCCCGGTTCGGTTGGCATCGGCGGTGCGCAAACAGGAATTTATCCGTTGCGTTCTCCAGGCGGGTGGAATCTGATCGGCCGCACTCCGCTAAAGCTTTTCGATCCTGTCAAAGATCCACCGACGCTGGTGTGTCCGGGCGATCGCGTGCGCTTTCGCGCAATTTCTCGGGAGGAATTTGAGTCGTTGAAACAATGAAACGGTCATTCCGACCGAAGTGGAGGAATCCCGATGCGAAACGCTGAGGTGACTCCGCGGGATCCCTCGACTGCGCTCGGGACGCCGGCTGTTGTAGAGCGCGCAGGGTTTCTAACGTCGGTGCAAGACTTGGGCCGTACAGGCTCTCGGCAGTTTGGTGTTTCGACCAGCGGCGCGCTCGATCCGTTTGCGTTGCGCGTAGCGAATCTACTCGTTGGAAATGATGAAGGTGCAGCCGGGCTCGAAATCACGCTCGGCGGTTTGCAACTACGCTTTGAGGATGAGCGAATCATCGCCTGGTGCGGCGGCGAATTTGACGTGCAGATTGGATCACGTGCCTTGCCGGCCGGGCATGTTGCGATTGTTAAAGCTGGCGATGAATTAAAATTTGGTCGCCCTCAAACCGGATGCCGATGCTGGCTCGCGATCTCCGGCGGAATTGATGTGCCCGATGTTCTTGGTAGTCGTTCGACCGATTTGCGCGCTAATTTCGGCGGACTTGAAGGCCGCATGCTGCGTGATGGCGATCAACTTTCGTTGGGCGCATTTCAGCGGTCACAGACCGCCGCTGCGGAAGATATTTCCTCGTGGAGCGGGCCGCACGATTGGGTGAGTCCGGCGAAGCGTTATCCGATTTTGCGTTTCTTTCGCGGCGTGGATTGGCACCGCTTTAACGCTTTAACGCTTCAACATTTCACCGGCGAACAATTCACCGTTTCACCAGATTCAGATCGCATGGGTGTACGTCTTGAGGGTCCGGAACTGAAACGCGAGGACGAAACCGATCTCATCTCGGAAGCGGTTGCGCCTGGCACAATCCAGGTTCCACCAAGCGGTAAACCGATTTTGCTTTTGAGAGATTGCCAAACCATTGGCGGGTATCCAAAAATGGCGCACGTGATCACGGTCGACCTTGGCATTGCGGCGCAGCTTCGTGCCGGTGATGGCACTCGTTTTTTCGAAGTTTCACTGCAAGATGCTCATCAACTGTTAATGGAACGCCAGCGCGACTTGGAGCGTTTCCGCGTTGGGCTGAGTCTTCAAAGGACATGAACCTATCTGTCGATCTTAACGCGGATTTGGGCGAAGGCTCAGGCCATGATGACGAGCTGTTCGAGCTAATCAGCTCAGCAAATATCGCGACCGGTTTTCACGCTGGCGATTCCGATACGATGCACGCTGCTATTTCCAAGGCGAAGACGCGGGGAGTAGCTGTCGGAGCGCATCCGAGCTTTTTCGATCGCGAGAATTTCGGACGCAAGGAGCTGACGATATCCCCCGAGGAAGTCTTCGACGCCGTTGCGTATCAACTTGGGATTTTTCAAGCGATCGCCTCTGCACTTGATGTGCAGCCGAATCATGTCAAACCGCATGGCGCCTTGTACAACATGGCGGTACGCGATGCGAAACTCGCCGACGCAATCGCGCGCGCAATCGAATCGGTCGATCCGAAATTGATCCTGTTTGCACCAGACAAAAGCGAGCTGGCCCGTGCGGGGAAAGCCCATGGTTTGCAAATCGCCCCCGAGATTTTCGCCGATCGTAATTACTTGAACGACGGCTGGCTCGTTCCGCGCACGCGACCGGATGCATTGCTGCATGACCCCAATGAAGCAGCCGAGCGGGTATTGCGGATGTTGCGTGAAGGCAAGGTGCGTTCAATCGAAGGCCAGGATGTGGAGGTGCGCGGTGAAACGATCTGCGTCCACGGCGATACGCCCGGCGCGGTCGAATTCGCGCGCGAACTGCGCACACGGCTTGAACGCGAAGGCGTGAAAATCAACGCGCCAAAAAGTTCGCGTTAAGAAAAGCATTGTCATTCTGAGCGCAGCGAAGAATCTCGGATCAAAATTAGCCGATGAATCTGTGCAAATAGCCAGAGATGTTTCGCTGCGCTCAACATGACAGGACCCTTTAACTCCGCTCCGGGTCGAACAGTCGATAATCAGCGCGGCGCAGGCAGTCTCGTCCGCGCTCTTGGGCCGCTCGACGCTACAATGATTGTCATCGGTTCGATGATCGGGTCGGGGATCTTCATCGTGTCGGCGGAGTCATCGCGATTGAGTGGCGCGCCCGGTTGGTTGTTGCTCGCATGGGCGCTCGCCGGCTTGCTGACAATCACTGGTGCGCTGTGTTGCTCGGAATTAGCAACGATGATGCCTCGCGCGGGCGGCGTTTATGTTTTTCTACGCGAAGCATTCGGTTCTCCGATCGGATTTTTGTATGGCTGGACATTGTTCCTTGTGGTCCAAACCGGGACCATTGCAGCTGTAGCTATTGCGTTCGCGAAGTTTCTCGGTGTTTTTGTCCCGGCAGTTTCACCCGATAGATACCTGATGCCGCCGCTTTCGTTAGGCGGTTACGCGATCAGTCTGTCGACGGAGCAATTAGTGGCCATAGCATTGATCGCGCTTTTGACGTGGACGAACACGCGTGGACTTGAGGTCGGCAAAATCGTCCAGAACACATTCACCTTTGCAAAAACTGCCGCATTAGCCGCCGTGGTGGTGATCGGGTTGTCGTTAGGCTGGAAAGCCAATTCTGCCATACTGAGTTCGGCATGGTGGGACTCCTGGGCCAATGGGTGGCACCCGCAGACCGCGCAGCCCGGCTTCGCGGTCACCGGTGCGCTTGCCCTTACGTTGCTTTTTGGAAGATCGATGGTCGGTCCGCTCTTCGCCCAGACCGCATGGACCAACGTGACATTTATCGGCAGCGAAGTGCGCGATCCTGGAAAAAATCTCGTGCGTGCGCTCGTAGGAGGATGCGCAGTGGTGGTCGCCCTGTATTTGCTGGCTAACGTTGCGTATCTGGCTGTGCTGCCGTTTCCGGAAATCCAGCACGCGCCACACAACCGCGTAGCCGTAGCAATGATGGAGGCGGTCTTCGGCCGGCCGGGAGCGATCTGCATGGCCGCGGCGATTATGATTTCCACTTTTGGGTGTAACAACGGTCTGATTCTTGCGGGAGCACGCGTTTACTATGCCATGGCGCGTGATGGCTTGTTCTTCCGGAAAATTGCAACCACAAATCGATTTCGTGTTCCCGCAGCAGCGCTGGTAGCACAGGGAATTTGGACCGCCTTCCTGGTTTTGCCGCGCACCGTTACAACCAACGTTGAGACACACCAGGTAACTTACGGGAACGTTTACAATCAACTGCTGGAATACATCGTCTCGGCGGACTTGGTTTTTTACTTTCTGATGGTCGTGGCTGTCATCCTCTTACGACACAAAAAGCCGAACGCTGAGAGGCCATACCGCACATGGGGTTATCCCATTGTGCCGATCATCTCGATCGTGTTATCGGCGGTGTTGGCCATTGATCTTGCATGGCTCGCACCGGCAACTTCAGGAATTGGAATCCTAATCGTGTTGACTGGCGTGCCAGCTTATTTCCTATGGCGGCTGCGCGACGCGGAACGTGCCAGTCCGGTTTAGCCTCGGCGCGCGAATTATTCAGGTATGCCTGCAAAGTCAAAGAAACAGCAAATGGCAGCAGGTGCTGCGCTTTCGGCGAAGCGAGGCAAGCGTTTCAAGTCATCGCTCAAGGGCGCTTCGCGAAGCATGTACAAGTCAATGAGCAAGGCAGAGCTCCGCAGAATGGCGAAGACAAAGCGCAAAGGAAAGCCCACGCGCAAGCTCAAGAAAAGGTAGCGTTCCCTTCGCCGTTTTATCGAAGTCGGAGCGGCGAGCGGCGGAGGATGCAGGTCATTTTGCCTCCATGACGTTGAGCACCTCTCTCAGGGGATCCGCGCTGATCCTGCTGGCCCCTGTGAACGGATGATCAAGAACAAAAATCAAAAACAGAATCTGCGACATTGTTACTGTGAGCGTGGCTGTAATCAGGTATTGCGCCTTAATATTCTTCATTCCGAACAAATAGTTAAAACAAACCGTGAAAAGAGCGCCTACAAGCAGGACCAACCAAACGACACCTGGCACGGTGTCGTTTCCGCTAAATATTCTAAGCCGGCGGTACTCAGCCAGGTTATTCAACCGGCTCAACGCTTCGGCGTATATCTCCTTATTTGGAAAGGAGTTCTCATCGAGGTGGTAAAATGTTGAGATGAGTCCTGACATCAGTCCGGTAGAGGAATGAATCTCTATTTCGCCTTGAGCCATCCGCCGGAGCTCATCGTTCTGAACCGAAGTGACATAATCGTGCAGCCCTTTCTGCATTACTGTCCTGGCAGGCTCATGGAACGCCTGCGCAATATGAAAAAGGTCGTCGGCGAGGTTAGCCTCCATTTGCAAATCCTTGGTGGCATCGCTGTAACCATTCCAGGTCACAAAGACAACAAAGGCAAGCATCACTCCATAAAACAGCCCGAAGGCATTGAAGATAATGGCGGCGACTTCATGGTTCTCCTTCAGCACCTCTGCCGGATACTTCTTTCGCACCAGGTAAAGGCCAGTCAGAGCAAACGTGGTAGTGATAGCTGACACGATAAAAAATGAAACCGGCGGCCATAATTCTAAAAGCAATTGCATAAGCGTTTACACTTCCTGAATAGCTTCCACGGTTTTAGTTTCTTTACCTTGCTGCTACGCGTTTCAATCGATAGCCGTCGGCGTGGGCGCCGTACCCGCTTGCGTATTCAACCAATCCAACTCCTCTTTTCCAAACGATTTTTTTGAAATGCCCGGACGGATGACTCGCATCGTAAATGCAGAGGTCGCCTTTCAATTTGATTGTGGTTTTCCACTCTCCCTCCTGGTGTTCGAAGCTGCCGCTCGTGATGCCGTAAATGTCGTTTGGTTCGAAGTCCGGCGGTTTACCAAGCGCCGAAAGCTTTTTAACTGCAGCGTCGTTGTCCTCTTCGTTTAACAGAACGATCCGATCGTCGGTCACGATGAGGTAGTCAGGTCGAATTTCCCGTTGTTTTTTCGCGTCCGATTTCAGATCCGTGAATTCGATCTTGAAGATCGCTCCCCACGGCATTTTCGCCATGCGCGTTGTCACCTCTCTGGCCGTGAGAGGTATATCGTGTTCTTCGATGTCGTCACCCCACTCGGCTCCGCGAAACTTGGCAGAGACCGGCTTGTCGTCCGAAGTGTCTAAAAATGGATTTGCGGCGGACCCCGAAGCGGGGATCAACATCGTCACCATCATTATTGCCGCCATTCGCCTGCAGATCATTGGATAACGTTAGCAAACGCGGCATTGACAGCGCACGCTCGAATTTCTTAATCTGCCCGCCTGAGAAAGCTCCGGCTATGGGGCCTGGTGGGGTTGTTGTTAATTTCGGCGCTGATTCATGCTCAAGAATCGCCTGCGTTCGAAAAACTCCAGGACGTTTCTTCTGACCGGAAGTTCACGGTGCGTATCTCATTTAGCTGCACGCCAGCGCATCTTCGCGACATCGATCCCAATCTGATCACTGCAGCCGAACTCGTTTCAATGCCGTCAAAAATCGGCAGGCTTCAAATAACGTGAAAGAAAAACATCCATTAAACGAATAGTTCATTTGTGAAAAAGATCATACCTGCCACCACAATTTCGGTGATCGCTACATCATTTTTTTTCGCGAATGCGTTTTCCGCATTCGGCAAGCCACCAAAGAAAGAAACGGGGTCGGACCAGGAAACCGCGGATCCGCTCGTAAATGCCGCGATGAAAAACATGGAGAGCGGTGTGTGGTCGGTGAACGGCACTGTCACCGCCAAGAAAGCGATCAAGCTACAAGGGCTTCTTGCCGGCGAAGATTTTGATTTGGCGATGGAACCCGGCGTGAAGGCAAACACGCCCATGCGCGAAATCGTGATCAAAGATAAAGCCTGGATTTGCTCCGATGGGGAGACTTGGCACGCCGGCAAGCCGGACGATCGATTGATCTACAATTGGGCGCACGTGCCAATCATGGCCGATCGCAAGTTACCGCCGTTTGAGAAAGTAGGGTCCGAGCAACGCAACGGAAAAACCTGGTTACACGTACGGCTCAAGGTTCCTGAGAAGAACATTAACCCGAAAGAGTTGCCGCAGTATTGGCTCGTTCTCGATCCCCAGGGACAAGCCCAATACATCGGGCACGCTGAGATGCCGATGTTCTCGCAAGCGCGCAAGGAAGTCATGTATTGCTCACTCGATTATGCGCCCGTTAAAGAAAAGATCGCGCCGCCCCCCCTCGCGGCTCCAGTAGATGACAAGGCGTATGGTTTTAACGACATCGAGCAACATAAGTTCGATTGGAAAGGTAAAATCGTTAGGCTCGAAGTGACCCCGAAAATTTTGGAGTCCAAACAAATTGGCGAGGACTCATACCGCGGCTTTTTCAAGGATACGGCAACTCCTAATCATTACGGCGTGGTCGAATTTCCGCACGACGCGCTGGTTAAGCTCGGATTCCTCAAAGAAACCGTGAGCGGTGCGCATGGGTGGGAGGATCTGAAAAAGATGGGCGCATTGGGTCGCGCCGAGGGCGAACCAGTTTCGTTTTACGTCCAGGTCATACCGATTGGCGAGAAGCCAGCCGCAAGAGCCGTGGCTGTTGGCGCGAGCGTCGTGCGCGATTCCGATGGGAGCGTCGGTTATACCTGGGAATCCAATGAGAAACAGACCGCGACATCACCGCCTGCTACCGGCGGGTCGGACAAGCCCGATGGCGATCTGGTTAACCGCGGGATCGAAAAGGCAAAGAACGGCGACTTGGACGGTGCTATCGCTGATTTTAACCGCGCGGCTGAGGTCGATCCAAAAAATGACGCGCCATATTATAACCGTGCCCAGGCAAAACGGATGAAGAATGACAGTGCGGGCGCCATCGCCGACTACACCAAAGCGATTGAGCTCGGCTCGACAAATCCGGCCGCTTACAACAATCGCGCCAACGTCAGGGCAGAGACTAACGACCGTGATGGCGCTATTGCTGATTACACCCGAGCGATAGAACTCAAACCGGATTACGCGCGCGCCTATTACAATCGGGCTGTTCTTAAGAAGGAGAAGGGGGATAAGGCAGGGGCCGACGCAGACTATAAGAAAGCGCGAGAGCTGGATCCGGAGTTAGTAAGCAAAGGACCGGACGCGGATTCCAAGAGCGCTGCGCCCGGTCAAGAAGTGAGTTTACTCGATGGAAAACTGACGCTCGACCTCCCGCCAGATTTCTCGCGCGATCCCGCCAATCCGAAAGAGCCAAAGACCATAGCCGCATTCTCAGGTCCAGATGGAGCATGGGGAACGGTGTTACGCGGCACGCATGGACTTACTCCAGATCAGCTTGACGGTTATCTGAAGATGCGCGTCGCCGAATACTCTAAAGGTTTCAAGTGGCTACCGAAGGATTCCCACCTGCAATGGTTGAAGAAAGACATCGTGACTATGGATGGCCGCAAGTGGGCTGACTGGAGCTTTGTGCCAGTGATGAAAGGAAAGAAGGATTATTCCCATAATCCGGTTTATACCCGGAACCTAACGACTTCTTACAAAGGCCAGCTGTTAGAGATCAACTTTAGCTCGAACCTGAACACCGATCCCAAGTTAAAGCAGGCGATCGATCACATCGTGGATTCGGTGCACGTCGAAGAATGAACGCCACGAATCTTCCCCAACATTCGATAATTTTCGAAGTCTGATGTTCACGAAACACGAGGCGCTTCTAATTGCATTGCTCACAGTCGTCGCCTCATCTGTGGCCGCGGCGGGAGAAGGCCCCGAGGAGATAATTCGCGCGCTTTACAAGGCGCACCGCCCTTGGGAGCACAAGGAGCTCAACCTCAACGATCGCGCTGTGTTATCCAAATATTTCAGTCGCGAGTTAACCAGGCTATTCCTAAAGAATGCGCGGATCGAACGGGACTGTCCCAAGGGCGACCTTTGCGGACTCGAGTTCGACCCAATCCTTGGATCCCAGGATTTCGATGAACACCTCAACTTTCAGCTCCACATCACTGAGACAACGCCGCCGCAAACAGGACGATTCGAAGCACGCTTTAAGTTATTCAACGAAGGGAAACCGGAGCAGGAGCAAGTACTCGTCTTCCAACTTGTTCAGTTGAAGAACGGATGGCGCATTGACGACATCATTTATACCAAGGATAACGCCACGCTAAAGGCGGTACTTACCGCGATAATTGACGAGGCTGCGCATCTCAAAGAATGAAAGTTAAAGGACTCTCATCGATCGCAGTTGTCTGCTGTCTCATATGTCCCTGGGAGTGGCTGGCAGCAGAGGATGAAACTCTTCAAAAATCGGCAAAACCGCAGGCGAGATCTGTTTCACCGGATGGCAAGTGGGAATTGCACGCTGGCGCGCATGAAAACGACGATTTTGTTATCGCAAAAGCGGGCAGCAACGAGACATCCGTCGTGTTGTCCGAAGAAGAATACGTTGATGGATTAGCAGAAGCGATGGGTCGAGCCCCAGACTACGCAAACATCGTTTGGGCGTCGGACTCAAAACGCTTTGCATTTAACTTTCAGCCGAGCAAGGGCTTCCAAGCGGCACAATTCTATCAGCTCGACGGAGACCAGTGGCGCAAGCTCGATGGGCCGGAATCCCACGATGCTATGACCGCAACGCTCGATCGTTCCCTGACAAATCAGAAGAAAAAGGTGAAGGAAAAATGGAAACTATCAGCAGACGACTGGGGTTGGCCAGTGATGACAAGTTGGCAGGTTCGGAAATGGGTCGGCCCAAGCACCGTGCTGCTATACGCGCGTCGAAGCGCAAAGTTCGACGTCAAAGGCGGTACCGAAGAGGTCAACGTATCTTTTTTCTTCACGCTCAAATTCGATGACGCCGGAAACTGGAAAGTGACGAGAAGGGCCGAGGTACCGGCGACAGGAGTCAGCGGAATGGACGCGGACGAGCGCAAAGAAATTAATAGAATCGAGAACGAAGACCGAGAAGTGAGAGGCAAATGAAAGGATTACTTGCATTGCTTGCCATAGCCGGGCTCTTCACCGCCGTAGCGCCAGCTAGCGCCGCAAACTTGGGACACGACACACCCAGAGGCATGGCCTTTGATCCTGCGGGGAACCTGTTTGTTGCGAATCCCGAGGCCGGCAACATCGTGAAATTCACACCAGATGGGCGTTGGAGTACCTTTGCTTCGGGGCTTGTTCACCCTTTCGGTTTGGCATTTGATAACGCGGGCAATCTCTTTGTTGCGGACGTACAAAGCGATCAGACAAGCGGTCTCATCGTGAAACTTGGTGGGGACGGGAGCCGCAGCACGTTCGCCTCCGGACTAACATACCCACTTGGCCTGGCCTTTGACAGCTCGGGCAATCTCTTCGTGGTGGATCTGCAGGGGAGCGACGACAAGGGCGGAGCGATCCTGAAATTCGCCCCCGACGGAAAGAAGAGCGCGGTCTTCACGACGATCACGACCAAGCTCGGTAGCTCCAGGCTTACTGGTTCCGCGGGTCCAGCTATCGACAAAGCTGGTAATCTGTATGTTTCAGACAGGTCCAGCGGCACCGGCAGGATCTTAAAATTTACGCCCGCTGGAGCTAGTAGCACCTTTGCCGCCGGGCTTGGCAGTCCCCAGGTTTTGGTTTTCGACAGGGCGGGTAATCTTTACGTTTCAAGCGAAGAGGCTGAGATAACGGGCCTGCATACGCGCGTTTTCAAATTCGCGCCCGACGGAAGCAAGAGCACCCTAGCGACGGCCCCCGATCCGATAGGGCTGGCCTTTGACGGAACCGGGAATCTTTTCGTGTTTGATGCACAAAGCCGTTCGATTCTAAAATTCAGTGGCGACGGAACCGGGACGACCTTCGCGTGGGACGTGAGTTCGACTTCTCCCGACAAGAAATGGGAATTCGTCGGCGGGATGGAACCCAAAATTCTCGATGCAGCTACAAAGAAGGTCGTACTAGAAATTTCTCAAGGCCGCGGCGGGTTGATTTGGGCACCTGATTCAAAACGCTTTGCGTTCAGCTATCGTGAGCATGGCAGCCACGGATATGTCTCTGAATCGGCCGCATTTTACGAGCTGCGCGGCGACAAATGGGAAGAACTGGGTTCACTAGCGGATGGCATATCCGGGGGCAGCCAATTGGCGCACCTATTGAAAAAGCACCTGCCCAAAAAGTTTAACCCAAGGGATTGCTCGTCGAACAGTGATGTTCTGGATTTTCGCGAGTGGAGTGACGCCAGTACTGCAATCTTTTATGCGCCTTGTTATCGACCCGATTCTGAGAAAGTGAAGGCTGGGTTTCTGTTCACACTAAAGTTCGATGCCGATAGCAAATGGAAGATCGTTAAAACACATCAAATGTCACAGAAAGAAATCGAAAAAATGGAGAAGGGAGAATGAAAATGAAATTCAAATGTAGTTTCGTCGCAGTCGTTGGGTGCGTGGTTAGCTGCGGGCTTTTAACCCTTGCGGCAGAGGGAGAAGGTGGTGCAGCTCACACTGATTTTTCGGCATTCTGGAAGAAATTTAAAGCTGCGGTTACCGCCGGCGATAAGGCGGCCATCGCGGAAATGACGAAATTCCCGCTGTCGATGCCTTATGAGGTGAAAGCCGTAAAGAACAAGGAAAACTTCTTGCGCCGTTATGACGAAGTTTTCAAAGGCGAAGCCAATGCAGCGCAATGTTTTGGAAAGGCTGAACCGCATAAACAATCCGACCGGCAATATGATATTTATTGCCCGTTCAAGGAAACTCCAGAGGACAAGGAAGACACACCGATACGCTTTATCTTTGAATTGACCAAAAGCGGCTGGAAGTTTGTCGGCCTCGACAACATTAATGAATGAACGGCATTAGCGGGAAACAATGAGAATTTTTATGGTTCTCAATGGTCGCTGCTGTTACCAGCAGTTTCGATAATTCCCAACCATGAGACAAATGCGATCGCGAATGAAGACAGCGGTCGCGCTAGGTCTCGCAATCGTCGCACATGCTGGCGCGACGGCAACGTACGACTACAAACCGGGGGAATTGCTGGTGATCGATGGGGGAACCTCACCGGACAAGAAGTTTTCTATTGTTAGCGGGGAGAATAACGCTGGCGAGTTTGGAGTGTATTTGCGGGATGCTCAGACAAAAAAGCTGATCGGAAAACTGGAAGAAGTGGCAACCGGTCTGGATTCCGCGCCCGATGCATACCACGCACATTGGGCGCCGGACTCCAAACATGTTGGAATTACGTCGCGCGGTGACCGGCACTGGGCGGTCAACGCCATTTATCGCATTGAAAATCGGCGCGCCTATCCGGTGGAAACGCCGGAATTGCTTTGTCATGCAGTGCCTCAGTTTTGCCAGCTAACGAAAGAACTCGGTGGCAGGCTCACGTCGGATCAGATTTATGCGGATGCTGGCACACCGAAGCCGTGGCAAGTGCGGGAGAATTCGAGCTATTCTGCGATCGTAAAGTGGAATTCGCCGACGCGGTTCATTATTAAAGAAGAGTTTCAATTCCAAGTTAGGAATCGCGATCCTGCTACGGCATTAGGCAAGTTCGGGGAAGTCGAGAAACTGGATCCCGCAACGTACGGGGGAGTCGATGCTTATGATGTTTGGTTCAACGCTGAAGGGGAGTGCGAGGTTTTGCCTAACGACAAAAGTCAAGTCTTGAACACGCAACCTGTTAAGGAACAAAAGACCAAGGAGTAATCATCGCTACTGACATGAAAACAAAAATGTGCATCTCCGCGCTTGTTGCGCTTGCTATGTCCCCGATCTGCACGCTGCTCGGTGAAGAAGCGTCCCCCAAAGGAATTGTTCATGGCCCGAAAGCTGGCTTTAACATCACGGCCCCCGAAGGCTGGGTCATCGACACTGAGGCGGGCAAAGGACAGGACTTGCCATGCGTTCTTTACCCGAAGGACACCTCCTGGGCCGATGCGAAGACCGGGATGTACGCCAAGGTAGCCAGCCCTCAATGGGAAGGCGCAGAAGCATTCGTGGCATGGGCCATCAAGGGCATGAAGGCACAGCACGGCACGCCGAAGCAGAAAATCGCCACCGGTAAAACTAAGGACGGCCACGATTATTTCATCAACGAATACCCTGCGACAAAGACCTACTCGCAGTGGGAACGTGTGGGCTACGTCCAACTTCCGCAGGGAGTCGGCTATATCGTCCTCACATCCCGCGATCAAGCCAGTTACCAGAAAGATTTGGGGGCACTCGAGAAAGTTCTGAAAACCCTGATCTACGTCGAGCCGAAGTCCGAGGTGGCGAGTGGCCAGGAATTCGCTCATCGCTACCGACAACTGGAGGATAAGCATGCGGAGGCGCAGATTGAGCCGCTGCTTACCGAATGGCGGGAGAAAGCGCCTGACGATCCCGACGCATGGATCACGAGCGCGAATTATTATTTCAACCAACGCCAGATGAGGATCGAGATGAAGGAGCCCCGCCCGGGTGACATTACGATGACGGATCCGAGAACAGGAAAGGTGGGAACCATTGTCCAGGAGGTAGACAAACCGGGTATGCAGCGAGCGGTCGAGCTTCTGCAGGAAGCGACGACGAAATTTCCCGATCACCTCGATATCTGGTGCGGGCTCGCCTTCTTTTACCAAGAGTCCGGAGATTTCGATAATGAGTTGTCGACGTTGAAGAAAATGGTCGCGTATGCCCGCGAGCATCCGGCGCAGCTCAAATGGTTGAAAGGCGAGCCGCTAGGCGAACCTGCCGACAAATTCGTTCCAGATAAATTGCACGAGTACGGCTTGTATTACGAGCAAAAGGAGAACGCGGAGGACGATAAGCGGTGGTTCCAGATCTCGACACTGGCAACTGAGCAATATCCGAATGAGCCGCAAGGCTTCAAAGATGCAGCCGGTTATTGGGCCGATATTCGCGAATTGAAAAAGGCGCGTGAGTTGTTCGAAAAAGCGCACCAGCTCGATTCGAAATCCGTTGGGACGTTGATTGGTCTGGGACAGCTCAGCGCTGAGATGAAAGATTTCGCGAGCGCACGAAAGTACTACGAGGAAGCTCTAAAACTGGAGCCGAACGGCCAATACGCGCACGAGGCAAAGGAACGGCTGCAAAAACTGCGAAAGAAGTAGCAATTGAAGGCGATCTTCGGGCGGAGTTTCCATTAGTAGTGCGCGTTCGCGTATGAAAAGAAATAGTCTCGTTCGGTTTTGGGTTGTTGTTGGAATTTTCGCGCTCGCGGGCAGCGCGTCAGGCGCGCTCTCAGTGGAGGAGCAGGTGAAAATGTTAGCGGCACATTATGGTCAGGTCGAAGATCAACTGGCGCGCTCGGTTCGTTACAGCAGCAAAGACGAGTCCAGCGGCGCGACAACGGTCAGGCAAGCATGGTTCAACGGCTCGGATGATTTAATCAAGCTGGCAGTGGAAAATCGCGACGGCGCGAAGCGTGAACTGACTGAATATTTTGCGCTCAATTTCGATAACGACTACGACGGCATGTTCATGCTTGTACGCAAAGAGACGCCGGCGCCCGACGGCGGCGTGCAGGTGGAGGAATCGAGAAAATATTTTGGCGAAGGAAAAGAGGGTGGAAACGGTCTGCTGATTCGCGAGCTGCGAAAGAGCGCGCACTTCAAACCGGGTGAGCCGACCGATACCGTGCGCACGCCGAATGTAACTGTCGATCTTGGCAAAAAATCAAATCAACCAACGGAGGATCAATTACGGGAGATTTTGAATGCGCCAACGAATATGGCCGAAGAACTTAGAAAAGGTGCGCCGGATTTCGATCCGTTCGCCAGCGTTAAAGGCGATAGCGATAAGTATCGCGTTATTCATGGAAGCGCATCGCCAGACGGACGATTTGCCATCGCCCTGGGATTTACACACGAACCGGTCGACTGGGATGCGCTGCACGACGAGGAGACCCGGAGTTACTACACGGAGGACAATGAGGGCGTTCGCAATTATGCCGTCGATCTTGCACAAAAGAAGATCCTCGGCGAGACGGGCGCGGCCTGGGCTGGGACGCGGCGGAGCTACAACCATCCAGAGTGTGTAGTAGCCTGGTCGCCAGACTCGAGCTTCTTTGTGCAGTTGCTGGCTAACAAGTGGGCATCAGATGATTGCGTCGCGGGAAAAATCGTGAGCGGTCCGAAGTTTGCCGGCGCAGTTAATTTGCTCAAACCCCTTTCCCCGAAGATTTACGGCTTCGTCAAAAAACCGTTCGATCGAGAAACAGGCGGGGGGTTATCATTTTACAACCAGAAAGTAACTAACGACGGCGCGGTCGAGATGGAGGCAGCGGAATACGTGCCGAGCGGACATCGCAAAGGCGACACCAATTTCCGTGTGAACGTCCAGCTCCGCCTGCGCGAGACTCCGCAGGGAGTGGCCATTGAAGGCGTGAAGATGCGGCGGTTGCCTAACGAACAGTGAAACGAGATTCGTTGCGGAAAATGGCTGGGACGGCTGTATGCGCGGCTGTGCCTTATTTGGCTTCTCATCCCGGCTGCCGAGAGTGATTTCCGCAGATCCGGCGACGCAACGTGCGACCTTTCACAACCTCATTGTTCAACCATGTCGCTTTGCGCTTTTCACTGATACTTTGTGATCCGGGTCAAACGCGATCGTGATTGTCTGGCTACAACTGCGCGTTGCGCCGCTCTCCATTTCCGACTCGGAATGTTGTTCCAGTACAAGTTGATTCGATTCCAGCCATTTTACAGGGCTGACGGTGGCCTCAATAGTTTTGAGATATTTGTCGCTGCTGTCGTTTCCAGATGGCTTTTCCTCGCAATCGGGAAAGTCAATTTCCAGTAGGGAAACTTCTTCGAACTTCGAGTCTTTTCGAAAATAGACGGTGGTACTGCCCCCGCGACGATCTGGTTCGAAGTACGCGACTCGTTGTGAGTCCTTTGACCATACCAAATGCGCGTCCTCGGTAAGATTCTGGTAAATGTCCAGTCCGACCACGTTTTCGTTGGTTTTGAGATTTACGATCGCAGCTGCCCAACCTTCGTCCTCTTTTGTGATTTCCAGCGCAAATTTCCCGTCCGGCGATTTGTCTCTGATGGTGTCCTTGGCTTCGATCGATGGGACGAGGAAGTTACCAATCAAAAAAATCGCGAATACGATTATACTTCTCATGTTTGTGTTATGCGCCGCAAGCAACGGAAAGTAAGGCTTCATTCTTCTTCGGACCGCACCGGTAAATCGTTGTCTCTCCTCCTTCGTAGTAATACGAATGGATCACGACTTCCATTTTGCCGTCGCCATCCAGGTCGAGCGTCGCGATTACTTTGTAAACGTTCGGCGCGTCGAAGCGCCCCTCTTCTTGTTTGGCCTTCGGATAAGCCTTGGGATAAAATTCTCCTACAACCAATTGCGTTTCCACTTTTCCGGCGACCACGCGCCGCAACAACACCATCGAATAACTTGCGGCTGGCGATCGCATTGGCACGCTCTCGTCTTTGCTGAAATAATTTGTAGCGCTGATTAAAACTTCTTCTTCGCCATCGCCGTCCAGATCAACACGAAGAATGTTGTCGATTTTGACCTCCGGTTGCTCGATTCCTTTTGTTTTCAAAAAATCGCGCACCGCCTCAACGTAAACTTTCTGCGTTGGGTCGGTCACTTGTGGTTTTCGCGGTAAGGCATTCCACGGTGCGACGATCGCGATCACGCCCTTTTCTGTTTCTGGCGAGAGCGAAACGGTCAAAGTCTCGTCACATGGTTCGCCCTCCGATGTTGGTTTGCCGCCTTTGGCGTCGCCAAGTGCCTGCGTCAATCCATAGACTCGGTAGGTCGTCTCTTCGCCGATCAATTTCGCTGTTTCATCCGCTTTAATCCATTTTCCGTCAGAGATCGCACCGAAAAGATATCCGCTTTCCACCTCCACGATTGGATGCAAGTCGGCAGCTGGCGATGCGACTGCGGATTGCAGCAAGGCAGCAATGGCAACAAGGGTTTTTGCGACTGTAGTTTTCAAAGTTTGTAGAC
>Ga0207678_10001601_pt1 | contig 20826 bp, 14 predicted proteins | sample KBSC63metaG_FD_184319 | JGI IMG/M metagenome (GOLD analysis project Ga0207678, IMG submission 184319) | Corn rhizosphere microbial communities from Kellogg Biological Station, Michigan, USA - KBS C6-3 metaG (SPAdes) (version 2) | ecosystem: Host-associated > Plants > Roots > Rhizosphere > Soil ... | reverse complement strand
TCCTCTTCACCTGCATCCGTATTATCGAGATCGCTATGGGTATTCCTCTGGAGATTTTCCTCATGCGGAAGATGCATTTGTAAGCTGCGTCTCTCTGCCGATCTATCCGGATCTAAGCGATGCGGAAGTAAAGAGGATTGCCACTACCGTCGAGCAATTTATTTATAAAAACTGCCGGCGGCAGCATGCATATGCAGATTGAACGTGGGGATTTCCGTGACTGAGCAGTTTTCATCGAACATTGAGTCAAACTGGTGCTTGTCCCATAAAAAGCGCTGCATGGACATCGTGGCTTCTGCTCTCGGATTGATTCTCTTGTTACCTGTCATCTGTGTGATTGCATTAGCTATCGCAATCCATTCGGGCAAGCCGGTTTTCTTTCAACAAAAGCGGCTGGGTCGAAATGGCCGTGATTTTCATTTGTTAAAGTTTCGCACCATGGTGACAGCGAAAAATGGCCCAGGGCTAACTCGCGATGGCGACGCTCGTGTTACGAGAATAGGGCGCTGGCTACGAAAGCGGAAACTTGATGAGTTGCCGCAATTGTTCAACGTGCTGAAAGGCGAAATGAGCTTAGTGGGTCCCAGGCCCGATCTAGAAGAATTTTGGTCGCAGGCCAGCCTGGACGATCGTCGGATTCTAGAACTCAAGCCCGGCGTAACCGGAGCCGCCAGTCTTGCCTTCTGTGATGAAGAACGACTGCTTGCGCAGGTTCCAGCTGAACAATTGGCCTCGTTTTATATTCAGGAGGTACTTCCTCAAAAGGCAAGGCTCGACAGCGAATATGCTGCGCGAGCGACATTCCGAAGCGATTGCGGCATTCTTCTGCAGACAGTATTTCTGCCACTTTTTCGGCGGCAGCGGGAAAAAAGAGAAGTTATTGAAAGAGAAATCAATGAACAGGTTTCCGAACAATAAGAGATTTGCTTTTACGATTCTTGATGACACCGACTTGAGCACGGTCGAAAACATTAGTCCCGTATATAGGCTCCTTGCCGAACTCGGTATGCGGACAACAAAGTCGGTCTGGCCCCTAGCAAGTGTTCGTAATGGACGGCAGGGGGGCTCTAGCCTCCAGGACGCTGATTACCTGAAATTCATTCTAGAGTTGAAAACACTAGGATTCGAGATTTCATTGCATAATGTGCGTAATTACGATTCAACTCGCGAGGTAGTCAAAGAGGGGCTCGAGGAATTTAGGGAGCTTATCGGCCGCTATCCCCGCGTTCAAGCCAATCATTCTACAAATCGGGAAAACATCTACTGGGGAGCTGCACGTTTCAACAAGTTGCGATTCCTATATAGAGCTGGCACGGCGCTGAAGGATCGACAAGTCTTTGAAGGGCATAATCCCGGCACACCCTATTTCTGGGGTGATTTATGCCGGGAGAAAGTGGACTACGTTCGCAACTTTGTTTTTCGTGACATCAATCTGGAACACATAAACCCCACAATGCCATATCATGATCCATCGCGCCCCTTTGTAAATTATTGGTTTAGTAGTTGTAGAGGGGGTAATGCAAGTAGCTTCTGCGAAACACTTTGTGAAGCGAATCAAGATCGTCTTGAAGCTGAGGGTGGAGTATGCATTATGTATACGCATTTTGCTTGCGGCTTCGCAAGAAGTGGTGTTGTCCATTCGAGGACGGAACACCTTTTGCGCAGACTTGCGGGAATGGATGGCTGGTTCGTGCCAGTCTCTACACTGCTGGACTTCCTACGTAGCGAGCGAACGGCAACGACTATTCCCTCGCTGGAACTCTCCTTGATGGAACATCGCTGGGCTTTCGACAAAGTGGCATTATTCGCCGGGCGCGTGTTTCATAGTCCTGAAACTAATGATTATCAACCTTCGGAATCGACTTATGCCCACGACTACTAACCTCACAAAGTATCGCGCCGTACACTTGACATCTGCACATCCTCCGTTGGATGTCCGCATTTTTCACAAAGAATGCCGATCACTTGCGCGTGCGGGTTATGAGGTCACTGTGCTAGGAAACCACACACGTAATGAGATCGTGGACTCAGTGAGGTTGCAGGGATTGGGCGCGACACGTGGAAGACTTCAAAGAATTACGGTCAAACTAGTTCGAATGTGCCAAGCAGCATTTCAGAATGCGGCCGATGTTTATCATATTCACGATCCAGAGCTTCTCCTCGTGGGGCTCGTCCTTCGTTCGGCTGGAAAACGAGTGATTTACGACATACATGAAGATTTACCCAGAACAATGCTTCTGAAGGCTTATTTACCAAAATTTCTTAGAAAATCATTAATTTGGATCGTGGAACATACAGAGAATGCTGCTGCGCGACGTATGAGCGGATTGATTGTAGCTACCCCAGCTTTAGCAGCTCGGTTTCGACCTATCCATTCCGACACTGTTGTCGTGAATAACTTTGTCATGCTCAATGAATTTATCGCGCCAACAGGATTGGAATGGAAAAAGCGCGATCCAGCCGTTGTCTATTACGGAGGCCTCTCAGAAGAGCGCGGCATCCGGGAAATGCTGAAAGCGATGGATGTGCTTCCGAGCACGCTGCATCTAAAACTGGAGTTAGGCGGCTGTTTTTATGTGAAAGATCAGGAAACCTTTTATATGTCTGAACCGTACTGGAAGCACGTCAACTGGCACGGCGAACTTGACCGCAATAGTATTGCATCCATACTCAACAGAGTGCAGGTCGGACTGGTAATCTTACATCCCGACGAAGCTTACCTAACCTCGCAGCCGACAAAACTCTTCGAATACATGGCTGCGGGAATTCCTGTGGTCGCATCTGATTTTCCATTGTGGCGTAGTATCGTCGAGGACGCTGGCTGTGGATTGCTAGTAGATCCTCTCGACGTGAACGATATCGCTACCGCAATTGAATACCTAATAAGAAATCCAGGTGAGGCGGAAGCTATGGGGGAACGCGGACGCAAAGCGGCTGAAGAGCGTTTCAACTGGGTCAATGAGGAACAGGCGCTACTGACATTTTATGCGTCCTTGCTGCCTGAATCTACCGTGCTCGGCGCAGAAGCCCTGACGGCGTGAGTCTTGCAGATGCAGAACCACTATGCTGATGCTACAGAACGGATCAGAACACAGGAACGGTCGCATTCGTCCCTAGGTATTTCAGCAGCGGGCCAGAAATAGTTATGAAGATTCGATTTGTGAGCCATGCAAGTTTTAGCGTAGAGAGTGGGGGTGTTAAACTCCTGTGCGATCCTTGGCTGTCTGGCAAAGCTTTCAACCAAGGATGGGCACTCCTGAGCCCCGCGGCAACAGTGCCTTGGGAAGAAATTGATTATGTCTGGATCTCGCATCAACACCCCGATCATCTCAATTTCTCAACACTCAAGAGCCTTCCTCATCAGGAAAGAAATAAGCTGACCATGCTTTACCAGAAGCATGCATCGCAGCGCATTCCCAAGGTATTGCGAGGGCTAGGATACTCCAATGTCCAAGAACTCACTCTGAACAAATGGACACAGTTGCGTGGCGGGATCCAAGTTTTGTGCGGTTCAGTTGGATCGATGGATTCCTGGATAGCCATTCGTGCTGAGCGTATGAATATATTGAACCTGAACGATTGCATCATCGAGCCCGGCCACCTAAAGCACATCTCGAAACTGGTCGGTAAAGTGACCGTGCTGTTGACACAATTCTCGTTTGCGAACTGGATCGGAAACCACGACGACGACCTGCACGAAGTAGAGGCAAAGTTGCGAGATCTACGGTTTCGAGTCAACTTGCTCAAGCCGCAGATAACTATTCCATTTGCCAGCTTCATTTACTTCTGCAACCAGGAAAACAACTGGATGAACCAGTTTGCCATTACACCACGGCGAGTTGCGCTCCAGAACCTGCCGGGCGTGAACTTTATGTATCCCGGTGATGAATGGGATTCAAATGTACAAAGATTCCGTTCCGCCGAAGCCATCGAAAAGTACATGAACGATGTAGCCGCACCAAAGGTAATCGATCCTACCCCGCAGGCAATCTCAACACATATCATTCAACAGACAGTAAATAGGACTTTACGAACAGTGCGCTCGCGGTTTGGAAGTCTCACTATTCGACGAATCAAGCCGTTTTCAATCTATCTGCATGATCTGGACAAAGTTTTGCAAGTAAATCCAACCGGTGCATGCGAAGTGCAGGATGCTACTGCAGATACACGTGAATCCGCGCGGTATGTGATGTGCAGTCAAGTGGCGTGGTACGCATTCGCATTCAGTTGGGGCTGGGCTGCCATGGACGTCTCCGGCATGTACTTCGATCGCCGCTTCAAGGAGCCGAATTATCTGGCGTTCTACCTAAACCTACTCGCAACCGAATGTTTAAGCTTCTCGAGTGTAGGTCAAGCGAAACGAACTCTCGAGTTCCTGTGGGCAAAGCGCTGTGAACTGTCATATCGTTTGTGGGCGCATCTCCACCTGCGCAAAGAATCTGCTATGAATCCGGCTAGCGAGCCAGATCCTATTGCAGAAAGCCGTGCGTCTTAGCATCAGACATCCTGACCGGATGCTCAACGCCGGCTAGTGATGCTCGCAATAATCTGAAATGCTGTAAATGGCCAGCCCCATGGGAGCGACCAAGACAATATGTGCGGAATATTTGGCGCTGTAAATACCGAGCAGTTTTTCGATGGCGCAGCATTCGAGCGCTTTTCAAAGCTCAATGACGTGACATCCTATCGTGGCCCTGACGATCACGGTGTCCATGCACTGAAGCTCAAGCAGCAGGCGGGGCAGACGAGCGATTGCTTCGACGTCTTCCTAGGTAATCGCCGTTTGTCAATACTCGACCTCTCCTTCAACGGTCACCAGCCGATGACCGATCACCAAGGTCACTGGATCGCATACAACGGTGAAATTTTCAATTACCTGGAGCTGCGGCGGGAGCTGCAGGCGAAAGGACATGAATTCACGACTGACACTGATACTGAAGTTATTTTGCACGTTTACAGTGAATATGGAGAACAGGGATTCAATCATCTCAACGGCATGTGGGCCTTTGCTATCGTTGACATACCTAATCAGCGTGTGGTGCTGAGCAGAGATCGATTTTCCATCAAACCGCTATATCTTTTGCGCCTTCCGGGCTGCATTTACTTCGCGAGCGAAATCAAGCAGCTCCTACCTCTGCTACCGACGCGCCGGATGAACACAGAAATCATGTCGGCATTCATCACACAAGGATTGCTCGATCACTCGCGCGAGACCTTTTTCGAGGGGATCATCAAAGCAGCTCCACGGACGAACATTGTTATTGCCCTCGATACCGGCGATGTAAGCGAAAACGAGTATTGGAAATTCCCTAACACCAATCGCATTGGTTCCCTACAGCAAGCTGTAAAGCAGTTTCGCGAGCTATTTCTCGATAGCATTAACTTGCGGCTCCGCAGCGACGTAGAGGTTGGCGTATTGTTGAGCGGCGGCCTCGATTCATCTGCCATCGCGGTGGGCTGCGGAATGACCAGCGATAATCGGGTAGAAAGCTATTCAATCGTCTCGGGAGACGGGCTCTGCGACGAGCACCGACACATTAACATTTTGGCTAAGACCGGTCTTAAGAATCGTCAGATTGTTTTTGGATGCGCGGATGTTCTACAAGATCTCGATAAGGTTCTTGACCACAGCGACGAGCCCGTCGGCGGCTTCAGTGTAGTGGCGCAGTATAAATTATTCAGTGCCATTAAACAGGAAACGGATGTCACGGTTCTTCTCAGCGGCCAGGGAGGGGATGAGGTCCTCCTTGGATATCTAAAGTTCTTCTTCTTTCATTTGAAATTGTTGTACCGCCAGCGAAGGTATTCGCAAGCAGCTTTTCAAATCGGTGCAAGTCTGTGGCAGCGGACCGTCGTCCATCAATTCGCGCTATCTACGGCTCGGCGTTACATTCCAGCTCTCGGCACCGGACTTGACCACGCTTTTAACTCCGATTACACGCCTGTGCCTATCTGGGCGTGCGGGGATATTACATCTCGTCAGATGGCCGACATCGAGAAATATTCTGTTCCAGCACTAACACATTACGAAGATCGAAACTCGATGGCACACTCGCTCGAAGTGAGACACCCCTTTCTCGATCACAGGCTGGTTGAACTCCTGTTAAATGTTCCGGCTGAATGGAAGATCAGAAATGGATGGACGAAGTATCTCCTGCGACAGGCGTTACCCGAACTACCTGAGGCGATTCGGTGGCGTCGCGACAAACAGGGATTCCTTACTCCCGAACAAACCTGGCTGAAACATGATCTGAATCATCTGATCCGGCGAACATTTCAAAATAGCTGTCTTTCCCAAGCTGGAATTCTGAACGACCAGGAATTTCTGAAGTACTATGACCGTTTCCAGCGGGGGGCTGCCATTCCAGACAGCGATATCGCCCGTACGTTTATTGCGGAAAGATGGATGGAGCGTTTCCTTTGAGAATAGCCAATCTTCAATGCTGGCGCTATTAGCGCGTAACACCGTGTACTTGGCACGTCGGACCATCTCTACTTAATACGACGTGTGTAGGAATGTAATCTTCTGAGACTGAGCGACGGAAGCTAGTGGTTAGGTGCGCGATGCAAGAGGTGAAGGAGGAGACTGTCGATCGCTTAGCCAAATTCCGCCGAAGTTTTCCGTTCGCAACGAATGTGGTCGTACTTAGTGGCGGAGCTTCCCTGGGGCACCTGTTTACACTGGCTGCAGCACCAATCCTGACACGGCTATATCTCCCAGATGACATCGGCAATTTGGGACTCTTCAACGCATTCCTGGCAGTTGCTGCAGTCGCAGCTTCTCTGCAATATGACGTAGCAATCGTTTCTGCCGCCAGCCACAAGGAGGCTGCCCAACTCGCGATTCTGTCGACAGTGTTAACTCTACCAATGAGTGTGGCGAGCGGACTCCTGCTGTATGTCATGATTCACTTCTCGCTCGTGGGTTTCGGTGTTCTACCAGCGTATGCAGCGGGGTTGATGGTCCCAACCATCTTGTTCGCTGGCCTATTCTCAATTCTGCGGTACTGGTCTCTCCGAGACGAGAGATTCGATGCTGTGTCGCGAGCCCTTATCTTTCAGAATGGGGGGCGCAGCCTATCCCAAGTCGCTCTGGGAGCTCTCGGGTTACATTCTTTCGGCCTATTGTTCGGTGAAGTCGTTGGCCGTAGTATCGGGATGAGCCGCATGATGCGGAATGCCTGGCCAGTGGTTTGTAGGTACGGTATCAGTGCTCAGGACACCGTAATAGCACTGAGAGGCAACCGCCAGTTTCCATTGTATTCAACGCCGTCCTCGTTGCTGAATGTGCTCGGCACGAGCCTCCCGTTGCCTCTATTGGTGACACTTTACGGTGCAGACATTGGCGGTTATTACTCCCTTGTGTGGAGAGTACTGGCGGTACCCATAGTCCTGATCGGCGCTGGCATGGCCGATGCGTTTCACAGCCGTGCTGCACTATATGCTCGGGAGGATCCAAAACATCTATTACGGTTCTTTCATAGCACCACCGTGGCTTTGCTGGCTATGGGTATTATCCCAGCCTTAATAATCTTCGCCTTCGGTGAACCGATCTTCCTTTGGGTATTTGGAATCAAATGGAGGCTTTCGGGAATCATTGCCTCAATCGTCGCTCCCTGGTTTCTGACTTCATTCATTGTTAGTCCGTTGAGCCGAATAGTCTACGTGTTGCACGGTCAACGCTTGAAGCTGATCTATGATCTGTTGATTCTCGGTGTAAACGTTATAGTTTTCTTTTTGGCCCGCCACTTTGGTTGGCCGATGCTCTACACGGTGACGGTTATGAGCGCAATGAACACCGTCTCTAAAATCATTTATTACTTTGTCCTATTCCGGATCGCAGCAACCGCAATACGAGCGTAAAAAGGCGAGACATCATATTAATCTGAGCGCGAGCCGGAATCTTATCGATTCCGCAGCTATGCGATTTCTCATGTTTCCTATCCATCCATGACAGGTCAAGCCATATCGACTGAGGGTAATTTCCGGGTGGCGCGTTTTTTACAGTCCCGAACCACCATTGTGGTGATCTGCGCCCTATATGTCTTGGTTTTCGTACTTGTGTACAACCGGGTGATTGTACCGATATGGGGCTACGAGGGATTTCACTCGAAAGCGACGCCAGCTCGCGCAGCTGTCGGGTGGGTGCTTGCGACACTTCCCTCGCTTTGGATGCCGATAGGGCTGAAGCGTCCGTCGCAGGTTGTGTACTGGCTGCTCTATATATTGGCCGTGGTTCCGTCGTGTCTGGTGCCGATCTATGCGTTAGATGACCAATCTAGCGGACCGCTTGTGCTGGTAATTTGTCTGGTAATCGTCTTTGGTCTGACTAGCCTGATTTACTGTCTTCCCCTGTTACCCCTCCCTCGTATACATCTCGAGAGCTATGAATTTAGCGTGATTCTCATACTCCTGAGCATAATCTGTTACGCCTTGATGATCTCGGTTTTCGGCTTCCATTTTCACTACGTCTCTTTTGAAGATACTTATTCGGTGCGCGCTCAGTTTCAAGACACATTAGTGCAGGCCCCTGCCCTAGTGGCATACGCGATTGGGTGGCAAGCGTGGGTGATCAATCCATTCATAATGGCTGTGGGACTTAGGTCGCATCGCACATCCTGGGTACTGGTCGGCGCAGGCGGTCAATTTGCCATCTATTCTATTACCGCTTTTCGATCCATGTTGTTTTCGGCTGGTCTTTTGCTCTTTCTATTGTGGGCCTCGCGATCAGATAAAGCATTCGGGACGCGGCTAGTTCTTCTTTGGACGGCAATTTTTACAGGCACAGGTGTGGCGCTTTCCTACGGGTATGGGTTAATGGCCGAGGCGCTCGTGGGAGTACGCATGACTGCACTGCCGGGACTTCTGACAGGCTACTATTACGAATTCTTCTCAGTACATCCTCAGGCACATCTAGGTCATAGCATCTTAAAGTCGCTGACTGATTACCCTTATGCTGTGGAGCCCCCCTATTTGATCGGAGCTATATATTTCCATAGCGCGAGTAATGACGCCAATGCAAATATCTGGGCCGACGCCTATGCCAATTTTGGATATGTCGGCATCATATTTTTCACGTTACTGCTCGCGATACTACTGTGGTTTTATGACTCGATCGCGGCTAACCGCGATACACGGCTGGCGGTACTGGCCATCGGCCTTCCTGCATTCGCCCTCGCAAATGGTGGCCTTTTGACCTCACTCCTGACCAACGGCATCGCTTTAGCGATGCTTTTGACATACCTCATGCCGCCGGCGAGCGACGACCACGCACGGCACTCTTCTGTGCTAGTTGCGGCTACGGATATGTATTCGTAAATATAATGCGGCCTGCTCACGGTATTATTCTGCCGATATCCTATATCGCCGGAATGTAACTAGCGAACTCCGCTACTTAAGCAAGTTAAAGACAAGTTTGGGCTAAGTACGTGTCATGTACGCGATCCTGGGAGCAAATAGATATAAAGGACCGGCCATCGGCTTCGAGTCGATGAGCGCACACGTGAGGAGAATGATCATGGAACAGCAGATGAAGCGAATCGCAGTCGTTGGTGGCGCTGGATATTTAGGGAGCGTTTTGTGTGCTCATCTCGTCAACCAAGGGTTTGAAGTTGTATCGATTGATGCACACTGGTTCGGGGATGGCGCCCTGCGCCCTCTTCGCGAGCACCCGTGTTTCAACAGCTTCAAAATCGACGTTCCACATGGAGATGAAGTTCTTCCGCATCTACGCGGATGTGAAGCTGTGATATGGGCAGCCGGGCTCGTCGGAGATCCCGCTTGTGACCTCGATATTGGATTCACCTATGGGTGCAACTATCGCAGTGCTCTCACGGTGGCTAATATTTGCAAATGGCTGGGGATCCGCAGGTTCATTTTTGCATCTAGTTGCAGTGTATACGGCAGAGCAAATTCAGAAACAATCCATTTCAGCGAAGACTCGGCCACTTATCCTCTATCCTTTTATGCACGCGATAAACTGGCGTGCGAAAAGGCCATCCGCGCGCTGACCGACGATTCATTCCACCCCAGCATTCTGCGACTTTCTACCTTGTTTGGTTGGTCCGACCGTATGCGCTTTGATTTAGTGGTTAATTTACTTACTGCGAGGGCCTGCAGAGGCGAGATGCTGGAGATATATGGAGGGATCCAACGCAGACCTTTCTTGCATGTGAAGGATGCTGCTCGTGCGTTCGCCACCGTACTATCAAGCGACACCTCACTCATTTCGAATAAGATCTTCAATGTCGGAGGCGATGTTAATAACCATTGCATCAGCGACATTGCAGATCTTGTCTTTTCATCAATTCCCGGGGTACGGGTAAAGTTCATGTCGGAAGCAGCGGACCTTCGAGACTATCATGTAGATTTTTCTAAGATCGCAGCGACTCTTGGTTATGAGATCGAGTTCACAGTTGCACATGGCATCGCCGAGATACAACAGAGAATGTCCGAAGCGAACGGAATTAATATCGGTGACCCTGTTTACGTCAACGAGAAGCGAACCCGCCAGCTCATTAGCGAGAGCTGGAAAAACAGCCGGCCTTTGCAATCGAGCGTTGCTGAATTAGTTGGAAGCGCTGCATAGCTTTTCTGAAACTTAATATACGTGAGAAGTCCCTTGAAAAGGCAAGATCATACTAACGCCATTAAGATTACAATACTGGGTTTTGTGTTTCTGTTCTTGGGTTGGTCGCCGAGGCAATCTGGTCGCGCCTCTCGACATGCACCGTCATCTCTCTCTGTTGCGGCTAGGGGTGGCGGAGCATCGAGTAATGAATATTACGTGAGTCCAATAGGAAGTGATACTGGCAATGGCAGCTCCAGCCGTCCATGGGCTACCCTCCAGCGCGCGGATGCGGTTGTGAGGCCCGGCGATATAGTGACGGTGCTGGATGGGACATACAGAGGTGACGTTACGCTCACATCGAGCGGTACGGCCGAACATCCGATTACTTACAAGGCCCAGAACAAATGGCGTGCTAAGTTGGTAGGAACAGGTAAGGGAGATGGATCGGCCGTAATTCGTCTGAGTGGCGGCCACACGATCATCCAGGATTTTGACGTAACGGGGAGTAATGCCAACGGGATTATCCTCGCCTACGCAGGGAACATCGCAAGTTTTAACAAGGCTATAGGCAATTATGTTCACGATATGACTACACCCTGTGATTCGAACAGCGGAACCGCGATCGAGACGGGTGGTGGGGATAATTACAGCGGTATCACTCATAACGACATGATTGGAAACCTGATTGTGAATATCACCCCATATAATGGCTGCGTGGGCGGACATAAGTCTAGTGGGCTATATGCAGAAGTCCCCTATTCAGTAATCGCTCATAACGTCGTTATCAACGCTGGATATGCTATTCAAAGCTGGCATGCCGCTTCACATGTCACTATTTATGGAAATACGCTCGTGAACAATCTCCGAGCTATCACCGTTGGTGCAGGCGACTCTCCTCATGGAGTAATCAATGACTACAGTCTTGTTCAGAACAACATCATCTATAACAGCACTCGTACGGCGATCGCAGAATCTGGCAATACCGGACCGCATAATAAATACGTAGATAACTTGATCTATCGGGGAAATACAGATATCTACTTGAATAACGGGTTATCGGCGATGGGAACAATCAACGAGGATCCGGGGTTTGTCAATAATACCGGAACAGCCGCAGGAAATTACCAGCTAAAGGGGCCGCTGGCTCGTTGGAAGAGGCTTCCACAGGAGGAAACAAGAGCAGTCTCCGATGAAGACATGAGTGTTGGGACAGCTGCACCCCGACTGGAAATGGCAACCGGAGATATTGTTCCCGCTGCCGGCGTGAGCGCAAACGTATCATCGATTAAATGGGGGCAGTCATCCGTCATTACATGGACGACCAAGAATGCGGTCAGCGCAATGCTAAATGGGACCTCAGTTCCACTTAATGGTTCCCTCACTGTCCGGCCAGCCATGACGACAACCTATAAAGTCGTTGCAAAAAGTGCGACGGGAAGAATAGATTGGGGTTCAGCTACGGTTTGGGTCCACCGGTAAGTTCATGGATTTGAAATACTTGCCGAGGCGACCAACAGTCACGGAGAGATGCTCGATACGTCCTTTTCCACCCGGACAGATCGCAAGGCCTGAACCCATATTCACGCCATACTAAGTAGCTTTCAGAAGACCTGGCGCGCATATAGCGAAAAAACGCGAGGTGCAAAGAGTGGGCCCATTCGCGGTTGTCACGGTGCAGAGCTTCGATTCGAGGATATTGACATAGTTGCTGATGAAAGGAGGGGGCGGCTGCCGTATTCCAACGCGACTCCGCCCTCCCCTCACCTATTAATTGACTGTTACTGTAGCCGACCCCCAATCTGTTGTGCCTGTCGAGCTAGTTCCAACGAGTTTGTAGGTTGTTGTCGAAGCCGGTGAAACGGTGATGGAACCATTGAGTGGAACTGAGGTTCCGTTCAACGTTGCTCTCACCGCATTTCTGGTCGTCCAAGTAATGACAGATGACTGACCGGGTTTAATAGAAGATGGGCTTGCAGCAGCACCAGCAGCAACTGGACCGGTTGGAGGCGCCGTAACGGTTACTGTTACTTGGCCCCAATCCTTTGTACCCGATGCACCGGTCGCGGTGAAGCGATAGGTAGTTGTTGCCGTGGGCTTTACGACCAAATCGCCGTTTACCGGAACCGGAGTACCATTTAAATCTCCGCTCGTTGCGTTTCTCGAGGTCCAAGTTAGAGTTGCAGAATTTCCTGCGACGATCGAGGGAGTATTCGACGAAATTCCAGCAGCGACAGGTCCTGATGCGCCGACTGTTACTGTGGTTGAGTTGGATACAGTCGCACCCGACGCGGATGTCGCGGCCAGCGTGTAGGTGGTTGTCGATGTTGGGCTAACGGTGACAGATGAATTGACGGGAACAGATGCTCCATTCAACGTTGCACTTGTCGCATTTGTTGTAGTCCAGGAAATAGTAGAACTTCCGCCACCATAGGAGAGTGATGGGGCGCTGGCCGTGATTGCAACGGTTGGCGTGGTATTGTTTACATCCAACAAATAGGCCCCGATATCAGTCGTCCCAGACTGCGGGCGGGCTGTTCCAGCGAAATCGACCATAATACCGGCTAGCGCTAGCCCCGCTCCATGAGCCGGCGAGTTTGACTGAAGGCGATAGTCGCCTGTGGCCGTTCCAGTATTGTTAACAAACCGTGGGTCTGCATTGATTGTGCCAGTAGCCTGGAGTCCATTGTGTAACTGGATCGAGGTATTGCCACCAAACACGAGATTGTCTCTATAGACATTGTTTGTTCCAGTGGTTCCAGTTTCAATGATAGCTGGATTACTTCCATTGATGATGATGTTGTTTTGAACAATGCTGTTATTATTCGTGATGCCACCCGGTGAATCTCCCGCGCCCATGCTAAGTCCCCGCAATGAATTGAGGACGACATTCCCGAAGAAAGTTGTATTAGTTGCTGCATGCCATGCTTCAATGGCATCACCACAATTAATGACAATATTATTCGCGACAACGCCGTAAGGGAGCATCATGGCGATGCCTGATGCTTGATGTCCGCCAGGGCAGCCACCTGCCGCTACAAGGTTTACAATCAGGTTCCGAAGTGTCGACTCATGACCTACACCGGCATAGTTATTGCCACCGCTTCCAGTTGTAATGCCAGCTCCAGAATCGGAGTTGCAGGGCGTCACCATATCATGGATGTAATTCCCAATGGCTTGGTTATAAGAAGCAGACGTTCCATTGGTGGTGAGATTGATTCCATTTGCGTTTGATCCGGTGATATCGAAGTCCTTGATAATCGTATAGCCGCCTGCGAGACCGATAACGGTTGTACCATCTCCGCTGCCGTGGCCCACTAATTTCGCTTGCCACTTATGCTGGGCCATATAGGTGACGGGATGCCCCGACGCTCCTCCTGAGGTAATGAACCAATCACCGGTGCCGCCACTGGCTCCGAGATTATAGGTGCCATCCGCAAATATCACAGTATCCCCTGGTTGTGCAACGGTGCTTGAATGTCCAGGGGTTAACCAAGGCGAGTTGATGGATCCATTATTGGAATCATTGCCGTTAGGGGCAACATAGTATGTGGTCTGTGCTTCGGCTTGAACTAAAGCCAAAGGCGAGCATGCACATGCAAGGGTAGCAGCAATCGCTAGAACGATACGAAAGTAAGAACGGATATTAAAACGCATGGATCTCCTCATACCTGCCTGAGCAGGCTTGGTCGGCACTTTCACCGGTGTTAAAAAGACATGGCTCTGCCGATATCCTTGCTTGAACGCAAGAATGTCCGCGACTCTGCCGATCGAAAGAGAACTAGTCTAGGTTGTCAGGAGTTAAAGTCGCACTGGCATGCGACTGTGTCGAATGACTTACGTGTATCGGAGAGGATTTAGGTAATATTGACGCAGGTGGGATGGAACAAAAGTAACGACAGTGGGTAAAAAAAACAAAGATAAGTGCATTACTATCTCCTTCTTGCAGGGAGAGGCCCGTTTCCGGGTACTCGATGAAGCATTTGCGGGCCAGAGTGTTTCTGACAGCGCGATTCTCACCGACTACCGGATTGAAGCTTGGTGGAGGTTTGACCTTTCTTAACTTTGAAAGATCCTTCTATCTAACCCAAGTAACCAAGCTGGAACGAACAAACCACATCCCAACATTCATGGGAGAGGAAAAAAATTCGGTGTCGGGGACGTTGCCCCCGTCGAATCGAATTCACACATGACACGGAGAGTAAATTGTTCATCTCTGCGCCGAAATAACACAAATGTGTTATGGAAAGCAATGTCTGTAACATGGCTCAGCCGTCCAATAGCGTTCATCGGATAACCGAGCCAGCATCTACAGGACAGCTTAGGAAATAGTATCGCAGTTTGCAAAATATTGCATCTACGGAATTCCACTGTGATTTCACAGGAAAAGTGAAGGCCTCAGCACCTTGGTCCAGTTCATCGCGCTAGCTGGCGCCCCCTTGTGGAAAATTGTCGACGGACCAGAAATGCACGTGTTTATTACTGTCATGCACTGACACAAGTGACCTCATAACAACCTCTCAGGATAAATCTTTCCTTTTCCCATTTTGTGAATGAAGACAGCAGATGAGCTAACGAGGTTTTGATGAAGACTGCTATCGATGAGCCCATAAGTACTAGTAATACTTATCTATTTGCTCCAGCGCTGCGTGGAGAAGATGTGACGCCTCTTCCTGTGTTTGCCTCTAGCATAGCGCCTCCATCGGCGGGCAGGTACTGGCGCACCTTGAAACATTTACGGACTTCACAGCTTTTTTATCTTGTTTGGCACCGGAGGTTGAGTCGGAATGATCTGAGTCGCTGGCCAAATGCATACGTGAACCTGAAGGTATGTCATTGTCCCCCAAAGATGGCTGAATGGGAGCCGACTGTAGCTCGTCAGATAATCCAGGCGGGGGATGTTCGGTTTGTGGAACCATCGATGGAAGACTCGTATCAGGCGCCGTGGTGGACCAAGGAAATTGCTCGCCGCCAAATCTATCACGCCAATTACTGTGACTTCTTGAATGTGGACTTAAGCGCACCGGAAGAATCAGAGCTTCTTCGTAGAGCGACGAGGATCGCCTTAAGCTGGTGTGACCAGAATCCTCATGGTACAGAGATTGGGTGGGGTCAATTTTTTTTATCGCTGCGCATAGTTAATTGGCTGAAATACCTCATCCGCAACGCGGTACGGGCAGAAGAGATGGGGGACGGAGCACAAATTGATCGCATTTTGGCAAGTCTCCGTGTCCAGATGCTATCGCTTGAGAGTCGACTGGAAAGGGAACTGCTGGCGAATCATCTCTTAAAAAACGCGAAGGCCCTGATATTTGCCGGAACACTTCTCAATACTACAGAAAGTGATCGTTGGCGCATATTGGGCCAGCGGTTGCTGAGAGAGCAGCTCGCGGAACAAATTCTTCCTGACGGTGGTCATATCGAAAGATCTCCTATGTATCATGCATGGATCCTCGATGATCTATTGGACATCCAGCATCTGTTTGAGTTTTGTCCTCCTGATGAACCCGAGTGCATGGCTGAAGTATCCCAGTGTGTCAAAAATATGTCGCGGTATCTTAGTCAAATTATCCATCCGGACGGCGAGATCCCGCTCTTCAACGATTCACAGTTGGACGTTACGCGTCCAACTGCGCAGATCCTTTCGGAAGCTGGGGCACCCGTGGCAGATGTGTTACAGAGTCGAACTGAAGTGAACGTCCTGCCCGACAGTGGTTATGCGATTATTCGCGACTCCACTACACAAAGCTTCCTCATCTTCGATTGTGGTCCGCTGGGTCCGGATTACCAACCTGGACATGGCCACTCGGATGTTCTTAGTTATGAGCTGACGCTGCACGGCCGTCGAGTGATTGTTGATACAGGTGTAAGCTCTTACGAGCGCGGTCCAGAACGCTACTACGAGCGATCTACGGCAGCCCACAATACTATCCGGGTTGACGGATCGGAGCAGGCAGAAATTTGGGGAGGATTTCGGGTCGGCCGTCGACCTACTGTAAGTCCCATTGATTACGGCGAAGTTGCTGGTTGTCAATTCGTACAAGGTGCGCACTTTGGCTACAAGCATTTGAACGTGGTGCATTCGCGTACGGTCATTCGGCTTAAAGACAATTCGTGGGTCTTCGCGGATACATTGCGTGGCAAGGGAAGTCATAAAATTGAGTCCTTTATCCACTTCCATCCTGCGATTCAGCTCTCGCCATATCCATATATTGATACGCCAATCTACTCTCCTGAAATGATGCTTCCCCGCTGGGTGCTTGACTTTGGAGGATTGCGCTATCTCTTCATGGCGCTGGGAAATGGCATTATGACTCAAACTCAGGCTTGGTACTCTCCTGGATTCGCAGTCCGCCTGCCCCAGCAGGTCATCCATTGGACATCGGAAGAAAAACTTCCCGCAACGATGCTTTACGCACTTGTACCTGAAGGGACACCGCCTATTAGAGTCGGCCAAATGGCAGACCATAGCGGCATAGAACTGAACCACGTCTTTGTCCCGCTGCTGTGAGAAAGTGGCCGCAGCAAGAAGACCTAACGTCGGGCTGCCTACTCGATGGAGTATAGATATGCGCTCACAATACCGTTCTCAAAACCTAGACCCAACGATTTCGAATCGATCTCTCGATCGACGCTTCTATAAGCTGTTCCGGATCTTGCTTTTCTTATTGATGGGAATAGGAGTACTGATCTGTACTCCTGCACAGGCGCAGACACCGGCTGCCGGAATCGTTGGAAGCCCTACTGAGATTGGTCCGGGGGGCAGCTCTACCCTGACGTGGGCTACCAGGAACGCCGTGAGTGCCGACTTAAATGGCACGACAGTGGCATTAAATGGATCGCAAACCGTTTCACCTACGACGTCAACCACCTATCGTATTACGGCTCACAGCTCGACAGGCGCGACTGATTGGGGCCAGGTCCTCATTACAGTAGCCTCGAACGCTCCGACTGCCGGAATCAGTGCGAGCCCTACCTCAATTGCCTCTGGCGGCAGTTCTACACTGACCTGGACATCGACGAATGCCGTAAGTGCGACTCTGAATGGCGCGTCGGTTGCGGTCAATGGATCGCAGTCGGTTTCACCCACCACCACGACTACCTATACCTTCATCGCCAAAAGTTCCTCTGGCGCAACTGCCACGGCCCAGGCCACTGTCACGGTCGGCTCAACCGGCCCCACTGCCACGATCAGCGCGAGCCCTACCTCAATCACGTCTGGTGGCAGCTCCACGCTGACCTGGACGTCGACGAATGCCGTAAGCGCGACTCTGAACGGCGCGTCGGTTGCGGTCAATGGATCACAGTCTGTTTCACCCACATCGACCACCACATACACTTTTGTGAGCAAGAGTTCATCGGGCGCGACCGCATCGGCCCAGGCTACTGTTACGGTGGGCTCAAGCGGCCCTCCAGCTGCAGGAATCAGTGCGAGCCCAACCTCAATCGCGTCTGGTGGCAGTTCGACACTGACATGGAGTACGACCAACGCCGTGAGCGCCGATCTAAATGGCACGACGGTTGCATTGAATGGGTCGCAAACGGTTTCGCCTGCTACCTCAACCACCTATCGCATTACGGCTCACAGCTCAACAGGCGCTACCGACTGGGGCCAGGTCACTGTTACTGTGACCACTGCCGGAATCAGTGCGAGCCCGGCCTCGATACCATCTGGAGGCAGCTCTACGCTGACCTGGACGTCTACCAATGCTACGAGCGCGACTCTGAATGGTGCGTCGGTTGCGGTTAATGGATCGCGGTCTGTTTCACCCACGTCAACCACCACGTATACCTTCGTGGCCACAAGTTCCTCTGGGGCGCACGCCTCGGCCCAGACGACTGTAACAGTCGGTTCAAGTGGTTCCCCAACTGCCGGGATTAGTGCTAATCCAACTTCTATAGTATCCGGTAGCAGCTCTACGTTGACCTGGACGTCGACCAATGCTACGAGCGCGACTCTGAACGGTGCGTCGGTTGCGGTTAATGGATCGCAGTCTGTTTCACCCACGTCGACGACCACATATAACTTTGTGGCTACGGGTTCGTCAGGGACGACCGCATCGGCGCAAGCCACGATCACTGTAACTTCAGGCGGTCCTCCGACTGCCGGGCTTTCTGCGAATCCCACATCCATCGTCGCTGGCAACAGTTCGACACTCACCTGGACGACTACTAACGCGGTAAGCGCTGATTTGAACGGCACGGCAGTTCCGCTGAACGGATCACAAGTAGTTTCGCCGACCACGACAACGACCTATCGCATTACGGCTCGCAGTTCGTCAGGCGCGACTGACTGGGGACAGGTTTCCATCACAGTGACGGGTTCTGGCCCTGTTACAGGCCAATGGTCACCGGTTCAGACCTGGCCATTCATGGCGGCTCACGCACACCTTCTCCCGAACGGAAACGTCCTCTTCTGGCCGTCTTTCGATCTGGGAAATAATCCCACGCTGTGGAATCCGGTTACGAACAAGTTCACCACTGTTCCAATGGCGGCATATAACATATTCTGTTCCGGCCACTCGCTGTTACAGGATGGCAGGTTATTTGTTGCGGGAGGACATGCTGGGAACCAAGGTGACGGACTTATCAGCAGCACCGTCTACGATCCAAGCTCGAATACCTGGACAAAGACCAGTGACATGAATGCGCCGCGCTGGTATCCCACAAATACCACTCTGCCCAGCGGCGACGTTCTGGTTGTGTCAGGTTACACCACGACCGGGGTCTTCAATACATTGCCACAGGTGTGGCATCCTGCTACAAACACCTGGTCGAACTTAACTAGCGCCGAATTAATGCAGCCGCTTTACCCGATGATGTTTGTCGCCCCTAGCGGACAAGTGTTCAATGCCGGCCCGGACCAGATCACAAGGTATCTCGATACCGGGGGAACCGGCACGTGGACAACAGTTGGAAACCATAGCTACGCAGGCGCCCGCGACTATGGGTCTGCCGTGATCTTCGATGGGAAGGTCTTGATCGCTGGAGGGGATGGCAGCACCACTGGTCCTGCTACGAATACGGCGGAGATCATTGACCTTAATGCAGCAAACCCCACATGGCAGTTTACGTCATCGATGTCCATTGCTCGCCGGCAATTCAACCTGACAATTCTGCCAGATGGAAAATTGTTTGCCTCGGGTGGCAGTGGAGGGTTTGGTTTTGATAATGCTGCCTCCCCCGTGTACCCAGCAGAGATGTGGGATCCCGCCACCGGCAATTGGACCACGATGGATAGCATCACCGTCTATCGTGGGTACCATTCCACGGCACTCCTACTGCCCGATGGACGCGTGCTTTCCGCTGGAGGAGAGCAAACCGGAGCCAGTGCGGAGATTTACTCTCCTCCGTATCTCTTCAAAGGTCCTCGGCCGACCATCACTTCTGCACCTTCCAGCGTGAAGTATGGACAGACCTTCCTTGTGGCCACACCGGATGCCGCCAATATCAGCCAGGTGACATGGATCCGGTTAGGCTCCGTTACTCATTCCTTCAATCAAAATCAACGTCTCAACCATCTCCAGTTCGTGCAGGCCAGTGGAGGCTTGAATATCACTGCCCCTGCAAATGCGAATCTGGCTCCTCCGGGACATTACATGCTGTTCATCTTAAATGGCACAGGTGTCCCATCTGTGGCCAGTATCATCCAGATCACACCTTAAAAACACTGTCCGTATCCTCAACCTGTCTCAGAAGGGGTGAGACCATGAGAATCTATCGCCGAGCCAACCTAGGTACGCTGTCATTCATCCTGCTGTTCGCTCTCGCTCCAATGCTGAGGGCTCAGTCCTATACTTTGATCGACATTGGTGCACTCCCCGGAGGCAATACCGTCGCGGCAAAAATCAATTTGGCGGGACAGGTGGTCGGGCAATCCGGGAAAATGTACGGTGTGCGCACCCATGCCTTTACCCTGACCTCTGGCAAGCTAGTCGATCTTGGAACCCTGCCCGGGGGCGACTACAGTTCTGCCTTCGACGTCAACACCAAAGGCATTATCACTGGTGAGTCGAACACAGCCAGCAATATCCGTGCCTTCATTTGGGATACGGCTGGAGGAATGCGAGACCTGGGAACCCTTCCTGGGGACAAAGGCAGCAGAGCCTTCGGGATCAATGACTCCAACCAGGTAGTGGGGTACTCCAGTGGGCCCAATGGCGCGACCGCCTTTCTGTGGACGAAGGATGCAGGCATGACTAGCCTGGGCACGCTTCCGGGAGGAGGTAGTAGCGAGGCTTCGGACATCAATAATGCAG
>Ga0207678_10001600_pt1 | contig 20843 bp, 17 predicted proteins | sample KBSC63metaG_FD_184319 | JGI IMG/M metagenome (GOLD analysis project Ga0207678, IMG submission 184319) | Corn rhizosphere microbial communities from Kellogg Biological Station, Michigan, USA - KBS C6-3 metaG (SPAdes) (version 2) | ecosystem: Host-associated > Plants > Roots > Rhizosphere > Soil ... | reverse complement strand
GATCTTCGGGTACTCCTGCATGGCCAGGAAGTCGTTGCTGCGCAGGTGCTCGTCGCGCTGGGCGTTGCGGGTGTCGATGCTCGCGGCCTCGATCGTCACGTCGACGCGGGAGTTGGCCGGGTTGGCGCCATCCAGCACCGCGGTGCCGGCGAACTCGTCAAACGAGCCGCGCACCTTGGTCACCATGGCATGGCGGGCGACGAAGCCAATGCGGGTGTGCGCGGGGTCGAGGGTGTAGGTGCCGGTCAGTTCGGTCAGGGCCGGGACGGAAGCGGTGGTCATCGGAATACCTCCAGGTAAGTTGATGATGCGTCATCTAACATAGATGATGCGTCATCCATTCCCGGGTATCCTGGTCCCATGACCCGCTGGCTGACCGAGGAAGAGCAGCGGGCCTGGCGCGGGCTGCTGCGGATGACCGCGCAGCTGAACGCCCGGGCGAACCGGCTGCTGCTCCAGGAATACGGGATATCCCTGGCCGACTACGAGGTGCTCGTGGCGCTCAGCGAGGCACCCGAGGGTCAGCTCCGGGTATTCGAGGTCGCCGACGCGCTGGCCTGGGAGCAGAGCCGGGTCTCGCACCAGCTCGCCAGGATGCAGCGTCGCGGCCTGATCACGAGGGAGGGCTGCGCGACCGACGCCCGAGGGGCGTTCGCGGTGCTCACCACGGCCGGCCGCGCCGCCATCGAGCGGGCCGCCCCGGCCCACGTCGAGCAGGTGCGGCAACTGGTCTTCGACGAGCTCAGCCACGAGCAGGTCAGCGCGCTGACTGAGATCACGACCCGCGTCCTGGACCGGCTGGCGGAGACGGCGGGCTAGGCCGCTCAAGCCGCATCAAGGGTTCGCCCGGCCGCAAAGGACCAGGGCCCAGGCGAGGAGGCCGAAGGCCGGGACGCTGGTGGCGACGCGGACGAGGTTCCAGGCGGCCCAGCGGGCCTCGTTGAACTGGGCCCGGACCTGCGTCACGTCGATGTGCGCCGGGTCGCCCGCCGCCTTGATCGCGTCGTTCATCGGCACGTTGACCGCAATCGTGATGACGACGGCGACCAGGTACAGGCCGAACGCCGCGGCGATCGGTGGCAGTGCCGGCGTGCCGCGGTTGGCGATGCCGGCCACCAGGGTGAGGACGAAGGCGCCGCCGAAGGCAGTGATCATGAACCAGGGGTTGATGATGGCCCGGTCCATCTGCTGGAAGGCGGCGACGAACGTGCGGTCGTCGGTCTTGCGCAGACCGGGCATGATCGCGTGCGCGTAGAGCGCGAAGGCGCCGGTTACCAGGCCCATGGTGAGGGTGGCGCCCAGCAGGGTGGAAGTACGCAGCAGTGTCATGCCGCCAGTAGACCCGGCCGGGATGCGACAGGAAATGGTCCGCAGTCGCACCCTCATACGCGATCGTCTAAATTACCGACATGGACCCGATCGCCGGACTGCTCGACGGGCCCCGCGCGCGGCGCGCCTTCCTGCTCCGCTGCACCCTGGATCCGCCCTGGGCGCTGCACATCAGGGACGAGGCGCCGCTGAGCCTGGTGGCCATGCTCCGCGGCCGCGCCTGCTTCGTCCTGGACGGGCACGAGCCGGAATGGCTCGACCAGGGTGACGTGGCGATCCTGCTCGGCCCGGACCACTACCTGTTCGCCGACGACCCGGCCACCGCGCCGCAGGCGATCATCCACCCCGATCAGCGCTGCACCACGCCGGACGGGCAGGAGATCCCGCAGATGCGCTCGTTCGGCATCCGTCGCTGGGGCAACGTGCCGGACGGTGCCACCGAGATCCTGACCGGCACCTATAACGCCGAGGGCGAGGTCAGCCGTCGGCTGCTCGACGCGCTGCCGCCCCGGCTGGTGCTGCGCCGCGATGAATGGGAGACGCCGGCGCTCGGCCTGCTCGCCGCCGAGATGCTGCGCGACGAGGTCGGCCAGGACGCCGTCCTGGACCGGCTGCTCGACCTGCTGCTGATCGACGCGGTGCGCACCTACTTCGCCCGCACCGAGCAGACCGCGCCCGGCTGGTACCGGGCCCAGCGCGACCCGGTGGTCGGCCAGGCCGTGCGGCTGCTGCAGGAAAGCCCGGCCGAGGCCTGGACCATCGGCGCGCTGGCCAGCCAGACCCGGGTGTCCCGGGCCACCCTGGCCCGGCGCTTCGCCGAGGTCGTTGGCCAGCCGCCGATGGAGTTCCTCACCGAGTGGCGGCTGACCCTGGCGGCCGACCTCATCCTCGACCCGCGGGAGACCGTCGGCTCGGTCGCCCGCGCCGTCGGCTACAGCTCGCCGTACGCGCTCAGCGCCGCGTTCAAGCGGGTCCGCGGCGTCAGCCCGCACGAGCACCGCATCGCTCAGCGGCCCGTCACCGCCGAGGCGACCGCATGATCTTCGGCGCCGGCCAGGGTCAGGGCGAATCCGAGACGGGCCGCCTGGAGGCCTTCAGCGACGGCGTAATCGCGGTGATCATCACGATCATGGCCTTCGAACTGAAGCCGCCGGAGGAGCCGACCTTCCACAGCTTGCACGACCGGCTCCCGGCGCTGCTGTTCTACGTCCTCAGCTTCACCTTCGTGGGAATCTACTGGAACAACCACCACCACCTGCTGCGCGCCGCCCGCCGGATATCCGCCGGGGTGATGTGGTCCAACCTGCACCTGCTGTTCTGGCTGTCGCTGATCCCGGTGACGACCGAGTGGGTCGGCGAGCACCACACGAAGACCGCCCCGGCCGCGACGTACGGGATCGTGGGCCTGGGCTCGGCGGTGGCCTTCACGATCCTGGTGCAGGCGATCATCCGGGCCGACGGCAGCTCCTCGCTGGTCGCGACCGCGATCGGCAGCGACACCAAGGGCCGCGTCTCGCTCCTGGCGTACGCGGCCGCGACCGTGCTGGCGTTCGTGTCCCCGTGGATCACCTACGCCCTGTTCGTCGCGGTGGCCGTGATGTGGTTCATCCCCGACCGCCGCCTTAGCCGGGTGAGCACGGACGCCTGAGGTGCCTACTTCCCGGTGCCGGCGCTCTGGCCGTCCGCGCCGTCCAGCCAGTCCGCGATGCTCCGGGCCAGGACCGGCATCGGGAGCGACCCGTGGTCCAGCACGGCGGCGTGGAACGCGGGCAGCGAGAACGCCGGGCCCAGCCGCTGCCTGGCCTCGTCCCTGATCCGCAGGATCTCCAGCTTGCCGGTGAGGTAGGACACCGCCTGCCCGGGCATCACCACGTACCGGTCGATCTCCGGGGCCAGCACCTCCCGCGGCATCGGGACGTGCTCGGCTATGTAGTCCAGGGCCCGCTCCCGGCTCCAGCCGAACGCGTGCAGGCCGGTGTCCACCACCAGCCGGGCCGCCCGCATCAGCGACGCGCTGATCGCGCCGAGCAGGGCACGGTCGCCGTCGTAGAGCCCGGCTTCCTCGGCGAGCTGCTCCGCGTACAGGCCCCATCCCTCGGAGAACACCGACAGGCTGCGCTGGCGCTGGAGCGCCGGCAGATCGGTCAGCAGCTGCAGCCGGGACAGCTGCAGGTGATGCCCTGGCACCGCCTCGTGGAAGGCCACCACCTCGAGGTCCCAGCCGGTGCCCGGGGTGGGCCGCGCGGTGTTGAACCAGAACGTCCCGGCCCGCCCGCCGTCCAGCCGCGGCGGGGTGTAGTGCGGCGCGGCGCCGCTCACCGCGACGACCTCCGGCATCGGCGTGACCTCGCACGGTGGCGGCAGCGGCTGCGGGAACAGCTCGCCGGCCCGCGCCTCGGCCCGCCGCACCGCGGCCACCGCCTGGCGGATGGCCTCCTCGGCGGAGATCTTCCCGGCCGAGTCGCGCAGCGCGCCGAACACCTCGTCCCGCCCGGACAGCCCGAGCCCGGCGCCCAATCGCACGGCCCGCGCCTCCAGCTCGGCGACCTGATCCAGGCCGGTCTGATGCAGCTCCTCCGGAGAGCGGGGCAGGGTAGTGAAGATCCGGATGGCCCGGGTGTAGTCCTCCTGCCCGCCCGGCAGCCAGACCAGCCCGGCCCGGTCGGACGGCCGGGCCCGCGGCAGCAGCTCCCTGACCGTCTCCACCCACCCGGCCAGCGCCGGCCGCACCACCTCGTCGGCCACCGCCCGGCGCTCTCGCTCCCACACCGCCGCATGGGGCCAGCCCGGCGGGGGTTGCGGGGTGAACACCGGTTCCAGGCCCGGCAGCACGTCCTGCGCCCAGGCGATGGCCCGCTCGGCGAGCGCGGCGACCGGCAGCCGCCCCTTGCCCGCCCCGGTCCGCAGCCGCTCGCCGAGCTGGCCGAACCAGGTACCGCTGCCCCGCAGCCGGGCCAGGTAGGCCTCTGCCGCCTCCGGGTCGACCAAGACCGTCCGCGCGGCCACCGCCAGGAACGTGGCCGGCCCGGCGAACTGCATGGCGGTGACGGTGTGCTCGGCCGGCGCCATGTCGATGCTGTCTCGCTCGTGCGCGGCCGCCTCCCGGACGCAGCCGAGCGTAACGGCCTCGGCCGGCGTAGCCGCCGTGACCGCGCCGGCCTCCTCACCGAACCGCCCGACCTCGGCGCGCCAGGCCTGCTCGCCCGCCTCGCTCTCGTCCGGCAGCAGGTGGTCGTACCCGGGTATGCCGTACATGGTGGCGGCGAAGGGGTTGTGTTCCAGCCAGCGCTGCTGGAAGCGGTCGGCCAGGTCCCTGGGTGAGGTGTCAGTCACGATCCCCTATTAAAACGCTATTGTCCCGTCCTGCCAGCAGCAGGCGGGTGCGACAGGCGCCTAGGAACCGGGTGCACCGAACCAGGACTGGCCCGCCGCCAGCAGGTACCGGTCGGCCAGGTGGTTGAGCACCCGCCGGGCCTGGCGGAACCGGTCGGCCACGTCGCCGGCCACGGCCAGCCGCGCCGTCCGCACCGGGGCCACCTCGCAGGCGATCCGGTACCAGCGGGCGCCGAGGTGCTCGAGCAGGTCGATGGCCGGCCCGGCGGCCAGCCGCTCCCGCTCTGGGGCGGGCAGGCCGGCCGCGCGCAGCAACCGCCCCGCGTCCACAGGGCCGAACGCGCGGGACGTCACGTAATCGGGAAACACCCCGGTCAGGAACAGCGAGACGTCGCCGAGCCTGCGGTACACCCCGGGCCGTTCGGCCTCTGGTACGGCGTCCAGCAGGCCCGCGAGCCGCACCGGGTCGAGCTCGCTGAACCGCCGGGTCCTGGCCCGGCCCGCCACCCGGACCCGGTACCGGCCGCTCGCCACCCGGGTGAAGGAGGCCAGCAGCTCGGCCAGGAACAGCCGCCGCGCCGTGTCGGCGAGGAACTCGCGCAGCGCGGGCGTGTCGAACAACGGCACCCGCTGGCGCGGCCCGGTGCGCTCCGGCACGTGGGCGGCCGAGGCCAGCTCGGTCATGGCCCGCTGCACCAGCAGCGCGAAGATCAGGAACGGGGAGGCCTGGACCGTCCATCCCTGCTGGCCCTCGCCCAGGACCGTGCCGAACGTGCCCGGATCCTCCAGCAACCGCAGCAGCGCCGCCGGGTCGCCGCGCAGCCACGCGCCGTCCCCCCGATCAGACGGAGCCAGCAGCCGGAGGTCGGCGTCGGTGAGGTGGCCCGCGTACTCGCGGGCGGCCAGGGCACGGTCCATACCCGACGTGTAGCCACCCTGGAACGCCGTGAAACCCGTCACGGCAGGTTTGACCGCCCGCGTCGTGGGCAGTAAAGGCGGCTGGCCGTTCCCCTCGTGCTCCCAACACCCTTAGGGGAACCGCGGCCCCGGGTTCTTACCCGGTACGGGATCGCAGGGTCCCGGCGTGCCTTTACCCCGAGGACGGGACCCTGCGGTCTCAGCTAACAACGTCAGTGGGCGTCGTGCGGCGGCAGCGTCCGCTCTTCGTGATCGAGCTCGCCCTCCAGGATGCGCAGGCTGGCGTCGGGCAGGTGGCCGGCGTCCCGCCAGCGGAGCAGTTCCTCCCGCTGGGCGTCGATGACCGCCCGCCGGGCTTGCAGCGCGGCCTCGTAATCCGAGCTGCCCGCTGCGGCGGCAGGCGCCGGATCCTCGGCGGCCTCCAGCCGGTCCAGCACCTGTCGGTACCGCCTGGCCTTGGCGTCCAGGCTGGCCCGCAGCGCGGATAGAACCGGCCCGGGCACGGCGTCGTCCGCGGCGATCTGGTCCAGCCGGGACAGGCCCGCCTGGACCGACGCGGCCCGGGCCTGGGTGCGCACCAGGGCGGCGTCGGCCGGGTCGGCGTGCACGCCCAGCGCATGGGCGATCGGCGCGAACGTGAGCCCCTGCCCGACCAGGGTGACCACGACGACCAGGTAGGTGCAGAACAGCAGCAGGTCACGGCCGGGAAAGGGGTGCCCGCCCTCGATCGTCAGCGGCAGCGTGAAGATCGCCGCCAGGCTGATGACGCCCCGGGTGCCGGCCCAGCTCAGCACGCCTATCTCCCGCCCGGATAGGTACTGGTCGTCCGGGATGTCGCGGCCCCGGCGGCGGCGGCGCACCGCCCGGGGCAGCGACTGGGTGACCGCCAGCCACAGCGGCCGCAGCAGCAGCACCACGCCGAGGCTGACGGCCACCGCGGCGACGATCGTGCTCGTCGGATACGCCTTCAGGCCGCGGATGACCGGCGCGATCTGCTGGCCGACCAGCAGGAAAACGAAGCCCTGCAGCAGGAAGTCGGCCAGGTGCCAGACCGCCGTGGCCTGCAGCCGGCTGGCGCCGGAGGTGAAGCGGGGCGTCTCGTGGCCGATCATCAGCCCGGCCACCGCGACCGCTAGCACGCCGGAGACGTGCAGTTCCTCGCCGACCAGGTAGGCGGCGAACGGCGTGGCCAGGGAGATGCCGTTGACCAGCAGCGGGTCGCGGACGGCAGACCTGGCCAGGCGCACGATGATGGCCACCGCGACACCGCAGAGCAGGCCGCCCGCCGCGGCCAGCAGGAAGTGCAGGACGGCGCCCCCGAACGAGAAGCCGCCGCTGGTGGCCGCGGTGACCGCCACGGTCAGCGTGGTCAGCGCGGTCGCGTCGTTGAGCAGGCCCTCGCCCTCGATGATCGTGATCAGCTTGGGCGGCAGCCCGGCCCGGCCGCCGACGGCCAGCGCGGCCACCGGGTCGGTGGGGGACAGCGCGGCGCCCAGCGCGATGCCGGCGGCCAGGCCCACCCCGGGCACGAACAGGTCCATCCCGATCCCGGTGACCACCGCGGTGGCCAGCACCAGCCCGATGGACAGGCTGATCACGGTGCGCATGTTCTCCCTGATCGCCAGCAGCGAGGAGTTCAGCGCCGCGCTGTAGATCAGCGGCGGGATGACGAAGGTCAAGATCACGTGCGGGTCGAGGGTGACGTTCGGCCCCGGCAGCACCCCGTAGACCAGGCCGGCCACGGTCAGCAGCGCGGCGGCCGGCAAGCCGGTCCGGTCGGCCAGGTACTGGAGCGCGACGATGACGGCCATGGCGGCCAGGATGAACGTCAGCACATCCAGCACGGGCAAACCCCCGCATCGTTCGGAATTAAAAATCCTTTCATACCGAACGGGCCGGGTTCGAGCCCCGCCAACCGCCCCGCGCCGCCCCGAGCCCCGCCGCGCCACCTCGCATGAGCCCCGCCATCAAGCTCCTCAAGCTTCTCGGCGGATGACTGGGTCGATGTGCCGTTGGGCAGGTTAGAGCAGGACCAACGGCACTTCGACCCAGTTCGGGCGCTTGGTGGCGCCGCGGTGGCGGCTTTTGATACGGAACTGCAATTCGTTGGCGCTTTCTAAATTAATTTAGCTGTGCTAATATGTTAAAACATAGGTGCTAATGTTCGGGTGTGAATATCGCCACTCGTGATCTGTCCTATCGCGACCTCGAAACCCCGCTGACCGGCCTTTTCTGCTGGAATGAGGCGCAGGAAGGGCTGCGGCCGGGAATCCTTCTCATCCACGGCGGGGCCGGCCTCGACGCGCACGCGCGGGAACAGGCGTGCCGTTATGCCGCCCTCGGCTACGCCGTGCTGGCCTGCGACATGTTCGGCGACGGGATCGCGGGGGACCGGGAGCGGGTGATGGCGTGCCTGCTCGCCCTGCGCGACGACCCGGGTCGGCTCGTCCGCCGCGGCCAGGCCGGCCTGGCCGCGCTGGCCGGCTGTCCGGAGGCGGCCGGACCCGCGGCCGCCGTCGGCTTCTGCTTCGGCGGGATGGCCGCGCTGGCGCTGGCCCGGGCGGGCACGAATCTGGCTGACCCCGGCCCGGCTGGCCCCGCCCTGGCCGCCGTGGTGAGCATCCACGGCAGCCTGGCCACCAGCGCGCCCGCGCGGCCCGGGGCCGTGACGGCCCGGATCCTCGCCTGCCACGGCGCCGCCGATCCGCACGTCCCGCCGGCCGACGTGGCCGCGTTCGCCGCGGAGATGAACGATGCCGGGGCCGACTGGCAGCTCGTCATGTACGGCCGGGCCCAGCACGGCTTCACCCACCGGCACGCCGTGCCCGGCGCGATGCCTGGCGTGGCCTACGACCGGCTCGCCGACGAGCGCTCGTTCGCCGCCGTCCGCGCCTTCCTGGCCGAAGCCCTCGCGCCCTAACGCCCGCTCTGCTGACCAAGCCCGGCGGGCTCCACGGCCGCCCTTGACAGGCCGGGGCCGCGCTGGTTCGCTACCGGGCAGAACAGGTTTCGGATTTGTTTCATTTTGTTACATGATGGGACAACGATGGCCCGGATCAGAATCGTCATGGCCTCGCTGGGCGCCGCGGCGGCCGCGGTTAGCGCCACCACCCTCGCCGCCGGCGCGTCCGCGTCCGCCGGGCCGGCCCCGGTGACCGCGCATGTCTGGGTGACCACCCCGGACGGCACCGACAAGCTCACCGCGCTGGCCCCGGCCACGTTCGGCAGCGCCATGCCCAGCGCGCCCACCATCGTCGTCGACCCGACCCTGACCTACCAGCGGATGCAGGGCTTCGGCGGGGCCATCACCGATTCGTCGGCCACCGTGCTGTACCGGCTGTCCCCGGCGGCGCGCGCGGCCACCATGCGGTCCCTGTTCGACCCGGTGACCGGCGACGGCCTGGACTACCTGCGTCAGCCGATCGGCGCCAGCGACTTCGTCGCCACCGCCGACTACACCTACGACGACCTGCCCGCCGGGCAGACCGACTATGCCCAGCAGCACTTCTCGATCGCCCACGACCAGGCCCAGATCCTGCCGCTGCTCCGCCAGGCCGAGGCGCTCAACCCGCACCTGCAGATCATCGCCAGCCCGTGGAGCCCGCCCGCGTGGATGAAGACCAACGGCTCCCTGATCGGCGGCCGCCTCATCGACGACCCGCGCATCTACCGCTCCTACGCGCTCTACCTGCTGAAGTTCGTCCAGGCCTATAAGGCGAACGGCGTCCGCGTCGACGCGATCACGGTGCAGAACGAGCCGCAGAACCGCACTCCGTCCGGCTACCCGGGCACCGACATGCCGTCGGCCCAGGAGGAGAAGGTCATCTCCGACCTCGGGCCGATGCTGCGCGCGGCGGGCCTGCGCACCCAGATCTTCGCCTACGACCACAACTGGACCGAACACCCCAACGACGTCGCGGCCACCCCGCCGGACGAGACCGCCGACATCAACGCCTACCCGCAGAACGTGCTGAACTCCGCCGCGGCGAAGTACGTGGCCGGCGTCGCCTACCACTGCTACTTCGGCGACCCGAGCGCGATGACCACGCTGCACAACCAGTTCCCGGACAAGGCGATCTACTTCACCGAGTGCTCGGGCAGCCAGTCCGCCGACCCGGCGAACACCTTCTCCGACACGCTCAAGTGGCACGCCCGCAACCTGATCATCGGCTCGCCGCGCAACTGGGCCGAAACCGTCATCAACTGGAACCTGGCCCTCGACCCGTCCGGCGGCCCGCACGTGGGCGGCTGCGCCACCTGCACCCCCATCGTCACCGTAGGTCCTGGCGACACCGTGACGCGGAACGCGGAGTACTACACGCTCGGCCACCTGGCCCGCTTCGTGCAGCCGGGGGCGGTGCGCATCGCCAGCACCTCGTTCGGCACCACCGGGTGGAACGGGCAGGTCATGGACGTGGCCTTCCGCAACCCGGACGGCAGCACGGTGCTGGTCGCGCACAACGAGAACGACAACCCGAGCACGTTCGGCGTGCGAGAGGGCGGCCAGGCCTTCAGCTACACGCTGCCCGGCGGGGCCCTGGCCACCTTCACCTGGCGCGGCACCGTTCCCGGCTCGTACGCGCTGCGCCAGGTCAGCCCGCAGGGCTGGACCGCGACCGCGAATCCGCCCGGCCCGGCCGACCCGTGCTGCACCGGCGACGTGGCCGCCAACGCCGCGGACGGCGACGCCAGCACCCGCTACACCACCGGCACCGGCCAGGCCCCCGGCCAGTACCTGCAAGTCGACTTCGGCCGGGCCGTCCCCGCCCGCCAGGTCGTCTTCGACACGGGCGTGTCGACGGGCGACTACCCGCGCGGCTACACCGTCACCACTAGCACCGACGGCGTGACCTGGAGCACCGCCGTCGCCTCGGCCGCCGGCACCGGCCAGTTCACCACCGTCCCGCTGACCGGCGCCCCGGTCCGCTACGTCCGCATCACGCTGACCGCCGCCAGCGGCAGCTGGTTCAGCGTCGCCGACGTCCGCGCCTACCGCTAGGACCACTTACCAGCGCGGCTGTTTGCGCTCGTAGCCGGGGACGACGCGGCGCATGTAGCCGGTGTCGTCCCGGTTGCGCAGGCCGCACCGCAGGTACTGCTCGTGCAGCCGGGCCAGCGCGTCCCGGTCGAGCTCGACCCCGAGCCCGGGCGCGTCCGGGACGCGGAGCGCGCCGCCGGAAAACCGGAACGGCTGGCCCGCCACCACGTCCTCGGTCTTCCACGGCCAGTGCGTGTCGCAGGCGTAGGTCAGGTTCGGGGTGGCGGCGGCGAGGTGAACCATGGCGGCCAGGCTGATCCCCAGGTGCGAGTTGGAGTGCATGGACAGGCCGAGGCCGAACGTCTCGCAGATCCCGGCGAGCAGCCGGGACCGGCGCAGGCCGCCCCAGTAGTGATGGTCGGACAGCACCACCTGGACCGCGCCCGCCCGGATGGCCGGGGGCAGGTGGGCGAAGGCCACCACGCACATGTTGGTGGCCAGCGGCATCGGCGCGAGCCGCGCGACCCGGGCCATGCCGTCGATGCCCGCGGTCGGGTCTTCCAGGTACTCCAGCACGCCGTCCAGGTCCCGGGCCACCGCGACCGAGGTGTCCTCGGTCCACGCGGCGTTCGGGTCCAGCCGCAGCGGATGATCCGGGAAGGCCAGGCGCAGCGCCCGGATCGCCTCGGCCTCCTGATCCGGCGGGAACACGCCGCCCTTCAGCTTGAGCGCGGTGAACCCGTACTGACCGACCATGCGCCGGGCCTGCGCCACGATCCCGTCGGGGTCGAGCGCCTCGCCCCAGCCGTCCGGCTCGGCCCCCGGGTGCGCGGCCCACTTGTAGAACAGGTAGGCGGAGAACGGCACCTCGTCCCGCACCGCGCCGCCGAGCAGGTCCGCCACCGGCCTCCCGGCGGCCTGGCCCTGGATGTCCAGGCAGGCCACCTCGAACGGGGAGAACACCCGGTCGGTGGCCGAACTATCCCCGATCAGGCCGGACGCGATCGGGGTATCCGGCGCCGCCATGACCTGGACCCGCCGGTAGATCTGCTCGGTGTGATAGGCGTCGGCGCCCACGATGGCATCGGCCGCGGCATAGAGCGCGGCCAGGTGCCGCTCGTCGGCGTAGGTCTCGCCCAGCCCGGACAGGCCGTCGTCGGTACTGACCTCGACCACGGCCCGCAGCGCGAACGGCTCGTGGACGCCGACCGAGTTCAGCAGCGGCGGATCGGCGAACGCGACCGGGGTGACCGTGACCGCCGAGATCCGCAGCGCGCTCATGGAGGCTATCTTTCCCGATCACTTTCCGAAGGCTTCACGCAGCATCATCGAGAGCAGGCCGGGATCATACTCGTATTATATGAGTTACATAGTAATTGGAGGGTGGGATGGCGGACCAGCCCGGCCGGGAACGCCGCCGCAAGGTGGTGGCGGCGACCAATGCCCTGCGGGACCTGCGCGTCGAGCTCGCGGTGCTGAACCACCGGGTGGGGAAGCGGGTCGAGCTCAAGGACCTCGACTTGGACTGCCTGGACGTCATCTCCCGGGACGGCCCGATCAGCCCGAGCGCGCTGGCCGACCGGGTGGGGGTGCACCTGGCCACCATGACCGGGATCCTGAACCGGCTCGAGGAGGGCGGCTGGATCACCCGGGACCGTTCGGCCAGTGACCGGCGTGCCGTCGTGGTGGCCAGCGTGCCGGCCCGACAGCGCCAGCTGTTCGAGGCCTTCGGGCCGATGAACACGCGGATGAGGCGGATCTGGGACGGTTACGCCGACGACGAGCTCGACCTGATCGCCGACTTCCTGACCCGCACCGTCACGGCGGGCCGCGCGTCGGCGGATGAGATCGGCTGATGCGGACGGCCACCCCGGTCAACTTCACGCTGGACCTGAGCGGGCGCAGCGGCCCCCGGTCCAGCCAGGTGGCGCACGCGCTGATCGATGCCATCGCCCGCGGCCAGGTCCACGACGGCGACCGGCTGCCGTCCACCCGGACCCTGGCCGCGACGTTCGGCCTGGCCCGGACCGCCGTCGTGGCCGCCTACGAGGAGCTCACCGCGGCCGGATTCCTGGTCGCCCGCCCGGGCGGCTCCACCCACGTGGAGCGCGGAGCCGGCGACGCGGCACGAGCCGGAGCGTTCGGCACCGTACTGTCTGGCGCCTCCGGCGCGGGGCTTCCTCCCCCTGCCCCTTCAGCCCCCCATCCGGCGACCCCGATCACCTATGACCTGCGGCCCGGCCTGGCCGACCCCGGCCTGATCTCCGAACGGGACTGGACCCGGGCCATGCGGCTGGCCGCCTCGCCGGCCCGGCAGCCGCCGCCCGACCTGCGCGATCAGCTCACCGGCCACCTGCGCCGCGCCCGCGGGCTGGCCGTCGACCCGGCGGATATCTTCCTGTTCCCGAGCGTCAGCAACGCGCTCCGGGCGGTCGCTGTCACCTGCGGGCTGGCCGGCCAGCCGGTCGCGTTCGAAGATCCCGGCTACGCCAAGGCCCGGCTGGCCCTGAGCGAGGCCGGCGCGGTCATCCGCCCGGTGCCCGTCGACGACGACGGCATCAAGGCGCAGGACCTGCGCGGCAGCGACCGGGCCTGCTACGTCACGCCGGCCCACCAGTTCCCGCTCGGCGGCCGGATGCCGGTGCGCCGCCGGACCGACCTGCTCGCCTGGGCCAGGGCCGCCGGCGCGCTCGTGCTGGAAGACGACTACGACGGCGAGTTCCGCTACGACGTGCCCCCGCTGAACCCGCTGCGGAGCATGCCCGCCGCCGCCGGTCACGTGGTCTACCTGGGCACCAGCTCGAAGATCTTGTCCCGCGGGCTGCGGGTGTCCTGGGCCGTGCTGCCCGCCAGGTTCCGCGCCGCGATGGCCGCCTACCTGGACGCCTCCGGCGAGGAGGTCAGCCAGGTCTCGGCCGCGTTCCTGGCCAGCTTCATCGCCACCGGCGCGCTGACGCGGCACCAGTCCCGGGCCATGCGCACCTACCGGGCCCGGCAGGAGCGCTTCGTCGCCGCCTGCCGCGAGCACATCCCCGCCGCCCGGGCGCTCGGCATCGAGGCCGGGCTGCACGTCGCTCTGGTTTTCGGCCGGCCGCTGGACGACGAGGCCGCCGCGGCCCGGCTGGCCGAGGCCGGGCTGGCCTGCCTCCCGCTGTCGCCGTTCTGCGCCGGGCCGGCCCGGCGGTCCGGGCTGCTCTGCGGCTACTCGCGGCTGCCGGAGACCATGGCCCAGGGCGCGGCCGCCCTGATCGGCCGGGTCACATCCGAGGCGATGGCGGCCCGTGGCGCATGACCTTGAGCACCGACGGCGAGACCGGCGTGTCGGCCGGCACGTGATCCGACGTACGGGGGTGCCCGTAGCCGCTGACGATCGGCAGGATCCCGGTCCACAGCCCCGGGGTGGCCTCGCCCGGCTCGGGCTCGCCCGGGCCCGCGTCGCGGACCTTGACCGTCCACTGGCCCTCGGTGATGTCCATGGCCAGCGCGGTCGTGGCCGCCAGCTGCTTCTTGGTGTGGAACGGCACCTCGGCCGAGCGGCCCGGCGTCAGGCACTCGGAGATCTGGGTCAGCGCCTCCGCCGCCTCGTCCCCGCTGAGCGCGCGCAGCTCACCGTGCACGACGGCGGAGCGGTAGTTGGCGCTGGAATCGAACAGCGTGTGCGCGTAGACCCAGCCGTCGACGTGCATCACGCACAGCGCGGCCGGGGCGCCCGTGGCCACGTACCGCAGCGCGCCCGCGCCCACCGAGCCGTGCATCAGGATCCGGTCGCCCGCCCGGCCGTACAGCATCGGCACCACCCACGGCCTGCCGTCGGCCACCGTGCTCAGCGTGCCGACGTGGTGCCCGGCATCGAGCACCGCGTCCAGCTCCGCGCGCTCACTCCGGGCCCGCTCCCGGTGCCGGTTGATCTGGTCCCTCCGAAGCGTCATGCTCCTAGCCTGCTCGGAGAGGGCCCGCGGGCGCTAGACCGGTATGCGCGCCACCGGCCGGCCAGAATCTACGGGCGGGCGGCGCCGACCAGGGTGGACTTGTACCAGCCGGCCAGGGGGATCTTCTGCACGTCCATCCCGGTCTGCGGGGCGTCGATGATGTCGCCGCCGCCCACGTAGATGGCCACGTGCCCCACTCCGTCGAAGTACAGCAGGTCGCCGGGCTCGAGCGCGGAGGTGGAGATGTGCGGCAGGGCGGCCCACTGCGCGTAGGTGGTGCGCGGGATGCTGACCCCGGCCGAGGCCCAGGCGGCCTGGACCAGGCCGGAGCAGTCGTAGCTGCCCGGTCCGGTCGCGCCCCACTGGTACGGCTTGCCCAGCTGGGCGTAGGCGAACGCGACGGCCTTGCCGCCCTGGGTCGAGGTCGTTCCGCTGTAGGTGGCCGAGGTCGTGCCCGTGCCGCCCCCGCCGATCGAGTTGCTCTGCACGGCCTGCTGCTGCGGCACGGTCAAGCTGGCCAGCGTGGCCTTCTGCGTGTCGATGAGCTTGCCCAGCGAGGACTTGTGGTCGGACAGCTGCTGCTTCAGGCCGGCGATCCCGGCCTCGGTCCGCGACATCTCCTGCTCCACCCCGGCCAGCTGGCTGGCGTCGGTGAGCAGCTGCTTGGTCTGCGCGCTCCGGTTTCCGGACAGCTCCATCAGCAGCGACCCCTGCTGCAGCACCACCGACGGGTCACCCGAGGTCAGCACCCCCGCGATCGAGGTCGCCCCGGTGTCCTCGAACGCCGCCGCCGCGGTGGCCGCCACGTTCGCCTGCGCCGTCTCGAACTGGGTATTGGCGTTCTTCAGCCGCACCCGGACCTGGGACAGCTTGGTCTGCGCGGCGGACAGCTGCTGGCCGGCCTGGTCGAGCTGCTGGCTCACCTTGTCGAACTGCGAGGTGAGCTGGTTGATCTTGGCCTGGACCTGGCTGACGGTCGGCTGCGGCGCCGCGCCGGCGCCGGTAGCGAAGACCGCGAGCCCGCCGGCCATGACCAGCCCCGCGCTCAAGGCGACGCCGCGACGAATCCCCGACACCCCCGCAAGCACCCGGCTCACGTAGCAGTCACGCTCCTTTTCCACCGCTTGCGTTATCCGCTGGTCCCAGGCACCAACGGCCACACGGTGAGTCACGTTAGCGACGACGCATGAGGGGTCTCAACCGGTTCTCGTAGATATCACGGAATTATTACGTGTACCGACATGCGGCGACACTGTCCGGAAAACGTGCGGCGGCGCGCACCCCCGCGAGCCGCGGATACCGGGCCGGTGCGGCAGGATCGCGCCATGACCGATGGTGATCTCGGCTACGTCGAGTCGTTCGGCCCCGGGCTGGGCTTCGCCCCGGCGCGGGCCTGGCAGGCCCGGGGGAGCGCCCGGCTCAGCCTGAACGGGACCTGGAAGTTCCGCTACCGCGAGAGCCTGCGCGACCTGACCGCGGGCTTCGAGGCTACCGGCTTTGACGACAGCGGGTTCGACGACATCGAGGTGCCGTCCTGCTGGCAGCTGGCCGGCGTTCCCGGCCCGACCCGGTACGGGGCGCCCGCCTACACCAACGTGACGTACCCCTTCCCGGTCGACCCGCCCCGCGTCCCGGACCGCAACCCGACGGGGGAGTACCGGAGGCGCTTCACGCTGCCCCCCGGCTGGGATCGCGGCGGGTCGACCCTGGTCCGCTTCGACGGGGTCGACTCGTGCTTCGCCGTGTTCGTCAACGGCACCGCCGTGGGTCACAGCACGGGCAGCAGGCTGATGCGGGAGTTCGATATAACCCGGCACGTTAGGCCCGAAAACAATGTGATCGCGGTCAGGGTGCACCAGTGGTCGGCCGGGTCCTACCTGGAGGACCAGGACATGTGGTGGCTGTCCGGCATCTTCCGCGGCGTCACCCTGATCAACGAGCCGGCCGGCCTGGTCAGGGACTTCTTCGTGCACGCCGACTACGACGCGGACCGCGGCGCCGGCACCCTCCGAGTCGACACCGACCGCCCGGCGACGCTGTCGGTACCGGACCTCGGCATCACCGGCGCCGCGGCCGGCACCGAGTACCGGGTCGCGGCCGAGCCCTGGTCGGACGAGCACCCCCGGCTGTACGACGCGGTCCTGACCAGCGCGGGCGGCGAGATCGGCTTCCGGGTCGGGTTCCGCCGCATCGAGGTACGCGACGGGCAGATCCGGCTCAACGGGCACGCTATCCAGTTCCGCGGCGTGAACCGGCACGAGTGGCATCCGGTGACCGGGCGCAGCCTGGACGAGGCCACCATGCGGGCCGACGTCGTGCTGATGAAGCAGCACAACATCAACGCGGTGCGGACCAGCCACTACCCGCCGGACCCGCGGTTCCTCGACCTGTGCGACGAGTACGGCCTGCTGGTGATCGACGAGTGCGACCTGGAGACCCACGGTTTCGCGCTGGCCGGCTGGCGGGCCAACCCCAGCGACGATCCCCGCTGGCTGCCCGCCTGCCTGGACCGGATCGAGCGCACCGTCGAGCGGGACAAGAACCATCCCAGCGTGATCATGTGGTCGCTGGGCAACGAGGCCGGGACCGGCCGGAACCTGGAGCAGATGGCGGGCTGGATCCGGGCCCGCGACCCGGGCCGGCTGATCCACTACGAGGGCGAGCCGGACGCCTTCTACACCGACGTCTACAGCAGGATGTACGCGGACTACGGCGAACTCGACGCGATCGGCCGCCGCCAGGAACCCGTCACCGCGAACCCCGAACACGACGAGCACCGTCGCCGCCTGCCCATGATGCTGTGCGAATACGGCCACGCCATGGGCAACGGGCCGGGCGGGCTGGCCGGCTACGCCGAGCTCTTCGACCGGCACCCCCGCCTGCACGGCGGGTTCATCTGGGAGTGGATCGACCACGGGATCGCCCAGCTCACCCCGGCGGGCGAACCGTACTTCGGCTACGGCGGCGACTTCGGCGAGCGCGTGCACGACGGCAACTTCGTCATCGACGGCCTGGTCTTCCCCGACCGGAGCCCTTCGCCCGGCCTGCTCGAGGCCAAGGCGGTCTTCGCCCCGGTCGGGATCGCGATCGACCCGGCCGCCCGCAGCATCTCGGTCAGGAACCGGCAGCACGCCGCGGGCCTGCACGCCTACCGCTTCGGCTGGACCGTCGAGGACGGCGGGGTACCGGTCGCGGCCGGCGACCTGGAGGTGCCGAACGGCCTGCCGGGAGCCGTCACCACCACCGGCTTCCCGGCGGCGCTGGTCGACGCCGCCGCGGCGGCGCCGGACGACGAGCGCTGGCTGACCGTCACCGCGTCGCTGGCCACGGGCACCGCCTGGGCCGCGGCCGGCCACGAGATCGCGTTCGCCCAGGCCCGGCTGGGTGGATCCGCCGCCGCGCCACCCCCCGCGAAGCCGGCCGCCCCGGCGGCCTCCGGCGAGCTCACGCTGGGCTGCGCGGTCCTCGACCGGGACACCGGCGAACTCCGCCGCCTCGGCCCGTTCGGGGTCCACTCGGCCTTCCCCGACTTCTGGCGCGCCCCGACCGACAACGACGTGCGGGTGGCGGGCGCGTGGCGCCAGGCGGGCCTGGACCGGCTGGAACGGAAGATCCTCTCCGTCCGGCACGAGCCGGGCGCGCTGTGCACCCGGCTGAGGATCGCGCCCGCGGGCGCCGACTTCGGCTTCCTCGCCACCCTCACCTGGACGGCGGACGGCCGCCTGTCCCTATACGTCGCGCCCAGCGGAACCTGGCCCGGCCCGCTGCCCAAGATCGGGCTGCGGCTCGTGCTGGACGCGGTCGTGGAGGAGGTGAGCTGGTTCGGCCGCGGGCCGGGCGAGGCCTACCGGGACACGTACCACGCCACCCGCGTCGGACGGTTCACCACACCCGTCGATGGGCTCGCCACCCCGTACGTCCGCCCCCAGGAGAACGGCAACCGCCTGCACGCCAGGAACCTGACCCTGACCGCCGCCGCGGGCCAGCACCTCACCGTGACCGCGGACCCGCACGTCGACTTCGCCGTCCGCCGCTGGTCACCCGAGCTGCTCACCGCCGCCCGGCACGCGCCCGACCTGGTTCCCGACGGCCGGACTCACCTGCACCTCGACGCCGCCCACCAGGGCATCGGCAGCGCCTCGTGCGGCCCGCCGCTGCCGCCCGGCCACCGCCTCGCGGCTCACACGGTCGCCTACGCCCTCGGGTTCTCGGCCTGACGCAGCAGCTCCGTCAGCTGGTGCAGGTCCGTGATCTGGATATCGGCGTCGACGCCCCTGAGCCCCGCGACCACGGCGCCGGCCGCCCGCCCGGCCGCGACCCCGGCCTCGGCGTCCTCCACCACCAGGCACCGGCGCGGATCGGCGCCGAGCTTGCGCGCGGCCAGCAGGTAGCCCTCGGGGTCGGGCTTGCCGGCCCGCACGTCGTCGATGGTGACCAGCAGCGCGGGCCTGATCCCGGCCGCGGCCAGCCGGGTCCGGGCCAGCGGGGGATCGGCGCTGGTCACCACGGCCCAGGGCAGGCCCAGCCGGTCCAGCTCGCCGAGCAGCTCGTGCGCGCCCGGGGCCGCGGCGATGTCGGCGACGTCGACGTACTCCAGCTCCAGCTGGTACCGGGCTGAGGCCGCGGCCTCGGCCTCGGACAGGTCCGGCCGGAGCCGGCGCACGTTGGCCAGCGCGGGCAACCCGTGTGCGATCAGCGGCCCGCGGCCGGGGTCCACGGGGTACTCGGCCGCCCATGCCCGCCAGGAGCGCTCGACCGCCGCGTCCGAGTCGACCAGCGTGCCGTCCATGTCGAGCAGGACCGCCTGCAGCTGGCTCAGGTCCATCAGCCCTCCCCTGGTTCGCGAGCGCCATGATCGCGAATGATCTGGTACTGCTAGCCGTACCAGATCATTCATGATCATGAAAACGCCCCGGAATACCTTGTCGCCTCCGGTGGTTCAGATACATGCAAACGCATATATCGGAGGCATGGCATGCAGTTCGGGATCTTCTCGGTCAGCGACATCACCCGGGACCCGGTATCGGGCGAGACGCCCAGCGAGGCCGAACGGATCGATGCGATCACGCAGATCGCGCAGAAGACCGAAGAGGTCGGCCTGGACGTGTTCGCGATCGGCGAGCACCACAACCCGCCGTTCTTCTCGTCGTCGCCGACCACGCTGCTGGCCTACATCGCGGCCACCACCAAGCGGCTGATCGTGACCACGGCGACCACGCTGATCACCACCAACGACCCGGTGCGCATCGCGGAGGAGTACGCGATGCTGCAGCACCTGAGCAAGGGCCGGATGGACCTGATGATCGGCCGCGGCAACACCGGCCCGGTGTACCCGTGGTTCGGCCAGGACATCAGGCAGGGCCTGCCGCTGGCGCTGGAGAACTACAACCTGCTGCACCGGCTCTGGCGCGAGGACGTGGTCGACTGGGAGGGCAAGTTCCGCACCCCGCTGCAGGGCTTCACCTCGATCCCGCGGCCGCTGGACGACGTGCCGCCGTTCGTCTGGCACGGCTCGATCCGCACCCCCGAGATCGCCGAGCAGGCGGCCTTCTACGGCGACGGCTACTTCGCCAACAACATCTTCTGGCCCAAGGAGCACTACCAGCGCCTGATCAGGTTCTACCGGCAGCGCTTCGCGCACTATGGCCACGGCACCGAGCAGCAGGCCCTCATCGGCCTGGGCGGCCAGGCCTATCTCGCCAGGAACTCCCAGGACGCCATCCGCGAGTTCCGGCCCTACTTCAACGAGGCGCCGGTCTACGGGCACGGGCCGTCCATGGAGGACTTCATGGACCTGACCCCGCTGTCGGTCGGCAGCCCGCAGCAGGTCATCGACAAGACCCTGACCTTCCGCGAGCACTTCGGCGACTACCAGCGCCAGCTGTTCCTGGTCGACCACGCGGGGCTGCCGCTGAAGACCGTGCTGGACCAGCTCGACCTGCTCGGCGAGGAAGTGGTCCCGGTGCTGCGCAAGGAGATCGCCGCCCGGCAGGACCCGCAGACCCCGGACGCGCCCACCCACGCCAGCCTGGTGAGGGCCAAGTACGGCGCCGAGGCCCCGCGTCAGCCGCGGCCGAACGCGAACCGCGGCGACAACGTCACCGGCGCGTCGCCCTACCAGGACAGCGCCGACGAGTTCCAGGCCGAGTACCCGGAGCTGTGATGCCCGAGCCCAGCCTGGCGAACGACGCGTGGGAGGCGCTGCTGACCGCCCACGCCGCCGTGATGAAGCAGCTCGCGGCCGAGGACACCTGGACCGACGTGTCCATGCGCGAGTACGACGTGCTCTACACGCTGTCCAAGGACCCCGACCCGCTGCGGCTGTCCGAGCTCAACCGGCACGTCCTGCTCAGCCA
>Ga0207678_10001599_pt1 | contig 20846 bp, 18 predicted proteins | sample KBSC63metaG_FD_184319 | JGI IMG/M metagenome (GOLD analysis project Ga0207678, IMG submission 184319) | Corn rhizosphere microbial communities from Kellogg Biological Station, Michigan, USA - KBS C6-3 metaG (SPAdes) (version 2) | ecosystem: Host-associated > Plants > Roots > Rhizosphere > Soil ... | reverse complement strand
TCGGGCGCTGCACCGGTAGCCTGACGTGGTGTAGATGGTTCCGCGCTCGTCGTATGTCCAGCCACCGAGCGGCCAGCCGAATTCCTCGTAGCGCATTGGCGCATTGGATTCTCCTGATGAGGACGGAAGGGCTTTGGAAGGAGTTGCCATATAGTCGGCTTTCAAAGTGGTTGACGTAGTAGCAAATTGTGTTATTTTTCAAAAATATAGTATGCAATGTATTGGCGTTAAATTAAGGATTCAAAGCTCGGCGTTGTTGTTTTGGACACGAACTTAAGTCGATTGCGTTGTTTGGTCACGAACAAAGGACATGGTGTGCATTCGGCAGTCGTGCAAGCCACGAGCTCCTGATAGACCTGCGCTGCGCAAATTCGCCGCTGGCTTTGATCGTTGCACGCGGCGGCATCGCAGCAAGCCGCGATTCCGATGCGATATGCATCAGTTGCGAAGGGTGTTGAAGAACAGGCCTTCAGACTCCAAGCACGCCAGAATGTCGTGGCGACGAAGCAACGTCGCCATCGAATCAGATTTCGCCAGCAAACTTAAGTCGCCATTTAACCTGTAAAGGTAGTTCCACCGAATGAGGTCTGGTGAGTTGATTGAATCCATAGACGGCAGGCAGACGCAAGCGTACTTATCGCGACCTCTGACCAACTCGCGTTGAGCCATTGCTTTTCGTGTGGCCGCCCAGCGAGCCTGATCCGCGAGTAGATCGTCGTGTATGAATGCCATTTCCGGAAAGCGATTGGCGGCCTTGCGCATCTGTATCGCAAGTACGTTGCTCAGTATGAATTCAGAAGCGAGTGATCGCGGATAGTCGAATTGCCGGTTGATCGCAATGATTGCGAAGAGCAACGGAAGGCTTGAGTTTCGTGCCGTAAAACGTGCAAGCGCATCAAGCAATTCGTTTTCCGACTTGTAGGTTCGGTCTATCATCCAGCAGAGATAAGGCGGTAACAGAACACTCAGGCGACCTCGCAATTGTTTGACTGCCACTGCCGGATCGTGTAGCTCCGCAGCCAAGAATTTGGCTAGAGGTCCGTCGCGCCAGCGCTTGATTGATTCCGCTACATGAGGCAGTGTTTGGGCAATCAAGCGGAGCGTTTGGTCTTGGGGGACGTGGCCCCTGAGCCAACTTTTGCAGCAGCCAGTCGGGAGCGGCTTCTTGCCAGAAGAGAGGGGAAAGAGGCCACCCGCTTTACGTGCTGCGCGACTGGTTGGCCGGAAACCTAGCTTCTCCTCAAGCCGGGTGCTGCCCCAAATATCCCCTGCCGCATGCGCTGCTGCCGCGTAGCAGGCGCGCGCGATGATGTACCGGACTTCAGGGTCGGAGAGGGGAGAGCCACGCGCAGGACGCGACACGGGGGTTAAAAACACTTAACAAGAAGGGTAAAGTTATGGCGATCATAACTTCACCCTTTACTTGATGCTCCTCATGTGAGTAGCTTGGTGCGGCATTGGCCAATTTGGCAACGCGATCATGCAACCCGTTGCAGATTTTGAACGTCAGTACGGTCTGGTGATTCCGGCGCGCGATCTGGTGCGCCTGCTTGGATACCGCACGTCAGCCGCATTTCGCCAAGCAGCGCGACGCCAAACGCTCGGGCTCAACACTTTCTTCATTCACGGCCGGCGCGGACGCTACGCCCGCGCCGCCGATGTTGCGGCGTGGCTCACAAAGCAAGGCCCAGGCCAAAAGGAGAATGACGTGACGAGGTAATTTCCACGGCAGAAAAAGCGGCCCGCCAGGTACGAGCTGACAGGCCGCTCATTGGCGAGGACTTACGATGCCCCTCGTCCCCGCCAGTCTCTGCCTTCCCCGATCAGAAAGTCAAGCATCAATCATTTCCTGCGGGGAGTGGTATTGCCTCGTCACGCTCTGTCACACGTGAACGAGCAAGTGCAGATGAACGTGGTAGCGGACTGCGGCCGAAAGCCGGCACGCATGCCGTTGTGTGTCCGACTCCGAAAAGGCGCGGATGTCCTCTATGAAGGCCGTGCAGCGAAGGTGCTCGCGGTCTGCTCTCCAACAAAAATTTGCCTACGGATAACGGGAACCGACGAAACTTTGTGGGCTAAGGCAGGGCAGATTTCAGGGTTTGCAGTGGAAGGACATGCAAGCGAAGTTTCCTCTCAACCTGCATCAGTTGTAGACCCGGTCAAACTCGAGCGCGCCAACCAATGGCTGGATGGGTTTCGTGGAACGGCCATTCACGGTGATTTGCCTCGGGAAGCCAGACAGGCCATAGCCAAGGCAATGCATGTCAGCGTAAGGACCGTGCTGCGTCACTACGTCCTATATCTGGATGACCCCAGCGCCCAAGCGCAGCTCCCGTGTCGATCTGGTCCGGCGAAGGGTTCCAGTTACCTGAGTGATGCTAGGCGTGCTGTGATCAGCAAGGCAATCGAAGAAGTCTACGAGACCGAGGAACGGGGGACGATTGCAGCGACGACTCGTCGCGCGCGCGAGTTGGCGAGCGCAGCTGGGCTGAAGCCACCGTCCTACGGGACAGTTCGCTTTCAAATTCGAGCAAGAGATCGCTGGAAGGCAGCCCGCAGGCGGCACGGGCGCGTCCGCGGAGATGCGATGGCGGCGCCAGCGGGCCACGCGTTGAGCGCCCGAAAGCCACTGGACTTTGTTCAAGTTGACCACGCGATTGTTGATCTTATTGTCGTGGATGCACTGGCTAGGGAGGAAATCGGACGTCCTTGGATCACGCTCGTGATCGACGTGGCTTCACGCTGTGTCCTGGGTTTCTATCTCACGTTCGATCCCCCATCTCAAACCAGCGTAGCGCTTGCTCTTGAGAACGCCTGTTGCCCCAAAGACAACTGGCTGGACGAAATTGGTTACAAAGGCGAGTGGTTGCCGTTCGGTCTCATGAAACGTGTCGGCTGGGACAACGCGAAATGTTTTCACGTAGTCAACCTTGTCCAAGCGTGCCTCGCGGCCGGCATCAAGCCCGTATACCGCCAAGTGCGTCATCCAACTCACGGTGCGTATATCGAGCGTTACATCGGCACCTTTATGGGCAATGTTCATCTCCTGAAGGGCACAACGTTCTCGAACACAAGAGACCGAGAGGACTACCCCAGCCAAAAGAAGGCGGTCATGAGCCTTCCAGAGTTAACGCTTTGGGTAGTGCACCAAATCAATGGCGTCTATCACAATCAGCGGCACAGAAGTCTGGGAAAGACACCGCTCGAATATTGGAAATCAGCTTTTTCGAGGGAGGGCAGTTACGAGATGCCAGTTTATCCATCCGATCGCCGTGCATTCCGACTGTCTTTACTGCCAGGCACATTCAGGCGCGTGACGCGCGAGGGAATTGCGCGGTTCGCCATGCATTATTGGGATGATGCCTTGGTTCCGTTGATTGGCAATGAAGAAAGGTACTGGGTCGCGCATGATCCGCGCAACATCAGTCGTATCCATTTGCGCCTGAACGATTCGTATATTGACATTCCGTGGCGTGATCGCAGCCAGCGGCCTGTGGCGTTGTTCGAATGGGAGCGGGCCAAAAGGGTGCTCAGGATTGAACATGATCAGCCGGGGAGCGAAGCCGAAGTGTTCAAACATCTTGCGGCGCAGCGTGACATTGAGCAGACGGCGGAAAAAATGACGCGTAGCCAGCGTCGTGATCGGGCTCGTCGGCCAGTCGATGATCGACCATCTGTGATGGATACTCCTGCTTTGCTTGACTACTCGCAGCCATCCGTTTTGCTGCCAGATCCGCTGGTGCTGCCATGACCGAGATATTCGAATTGGCGCCTTCCGCACAGAGTCTGCTTAGCGGATCGCCTGCCGAGCGCGTGGCGTTTGTGCAGAAGGACTGTTGGGTGCACACCGCGACGACGAGCAGGGCATTCCAGTGGATGGAATATCTTTTGCGGAGTGAGCGGGTACGCCGCCCGCAGTGTATGCAAATTGTGGCTGCTGCGGGGATGGGCAAGTCTTCGATATTGCAGGAATTTTCCAATTTGCGTCCAGTAGTACGCACCGAAGATCCGCTGCGGATGCAGCGACCGGTCCTTTTAGCAAATGCGACCGACGTGGGCTCTGGAGCCTCTGGTCTTCGTCGCGCAATTATGAGAGGGGCCTGGCCAGACGCGAAGTATTTCCCTGATGGGCGAGACGACCTCGACGCGACCCTGATGTCTCAAGGGGTACGTCTCATCCTACTCGATGAAACCGGGGACCTCATGAAATCTACCCCAGCCGTACAGAAACGGCTGCTCACCGAGCTGAAGCGTATTAACAACGATCTTCGGATAAACATTGCCTCGGCCGCGGTTGAGGGTTTGGATCACGCCATTCGGCAGGATGAGCAGCTGTTCACCAGATTCAGGCCAATCATCAAAATCCCAGCGTGGACGGAGTCACAGGAATTTCGAAATTTCCTGTTTGGGTTGGAGCGATTCCTTCCATTTCCCGAGCGGTCTTTTCTTGATCGACCTGAGATGCTGCGATGGCTACTCAGATATTGCCGAGGCAACACCAACGATACCGTGGTGTCCATCCACGAAGGGGCACTATGGGCAATCCATCGGAACGCATGCTCTGTCGCAATGGAAGATTTCGAAATGGCGCGAACGGCCGTGGGGCCGCCACCAATATTTTTTGAGGTTGCAGCATGAAACTCGAAGAAATTGCGGCGCTCGGCGCCCGCCGTGGCTCCGGTGAGTCGCTTGCGTCGTGGCTTCGTGCCGGCCCTTTGGGTTCTGGCGTGCTGTCGTACTTTCCAGAGTTGCGGAGTGTTGAGATCGACAACGAAGATGCTGTGGCTTCTTGTACAATCTGCCCAAGCTGTTCTGTGAACGGGCACGATCATCGGCGCCTATATGCGCGTTCGGAGTGGAGTGATCCCCGGGTGGTTGTGTGCATCAAGCACGCGCAGCCACTGCAGAATGTGAAGCCCGCCATGCTATCAGCCCGGCTGGCGCGCAAACGGCCGACAGCAGAGTTTCGAAGGATTGCCCAGTGGATATCGCGCTGGCAAACGCAGAGTTTGTGTTCTTCGGCGCGGAGGCTAACCATGTCGCCCAACTGCCTTGAAGATATTGTGCTGGATGCCGTTACGAACGATCGAACCGGGGCGGTCGCGTCGATCTGGCAATGGAGGTTGTGGACTGCTGGATGGCCTGTAACTCCGCGGCCTCGATTCCAGCCGCAGTTTCAGCTTGCCAAGGTGCCTAGGTTGGCGGATCGGCTTGCGCTCGTTAGCACGGTTTGGCGAATTTGTCAGCTATTGCGAGGAGAGATTGCGCCGCGTTGGCCACCGGTCCGCGTTGCAGCGGAGATATACGCGCAGCTGGAAAACAACATTTTGCGCTTCGAACCGAGATTGGTCGCACGCTTGGGACTCGTGCTGAGGCAGCAGGGATAAAGCGCGTTTCGAATGTTCCGCCTTAGCAACCGATTGTGTTTTTTGTCGCTAGACCACGTAGGAGGTTGTTATGAACGAACAGAGGTTCAACGAACAACAGGTCCTGTTCCTACTGAGGCAGGTCGAGGCTGGAGCATCCGTGATGGAGACTTGTCGCAAATACGGAATAGGGAAGGTCGAGCAGCATTCGGCGCCTAGCAAGCCAGCGACGATGGTGCACGACAGGTTGTTTTTGCGTTTACATCGCCCTCTGGGCACCATCAATGCCTCTAGCCAACAGCCATCGCCCGACATGGCTGCTGACATCGGGTTTCCGCGCTTCGTGCGTAGCGACCGCGCATCGGCAAGATTTCCTGGCGTACCGCATTTCCTGGTTCTGGACAACAGTTCCGAGTCCGGAAGTGTGATGTTCAACGGGTTGAGGTACAGCTTGGGAAGCAATCTACGTCGTGAAACATTGTGCGGCATTGCCTTCTCCCGCAGGCAAAGCGATTACATCATGGGGTACACCGCTCTCTCGGCCATCCCGGCCCGGCGCGTCACGCGTCGCCACTATTCTGATGATTTCAGGATGATGGCCGTAACCTTGGCGAGTTCGATTGGACACAGGAAGGCAGCGCGACAGCTCGGCATCCCGATCAAGACGTTGAGAAACTGGCTTGACGCTTCAACTTACCGATCGCCTGCAAAGCTTTGAGCGAAGGATAAGCGGCGCCATGGTTGTGGGAGTGGTGGAAAGCGCTCCAGAGTCATACAGCAACGAATAACTAACGACGTTCCACCATCCGCTCTAAATCGGCTATCACGCTATCTTGAGCTTTTGCGGGCAGCGAGCCGAACGCCAGGATCAGTCGGGCCACGCGCTCGTCGCTGGCGAACAGAAATGCGACAGGCACGCCCAAGGCGTCCGCCATGCGCTGAACGGTCACCGGATCCGGGTGATGAACGCCGCGTTCGTAACGGTTGATGCGTGTACTTGCCACGAATCGGTCCAGTCCTGCGGCAATGCCGAGCTGCCGCTGTGAAAGCCCCTTCCGCTCGCGAGCCTCCTTGAGGCGTTTGGAAAGGACTGCCAGCGAGTTGAGTTTCTGGGGCACAGTTCGAGCCAGGCAGGGGAGGCCCCTACGAGGTTCGTAACTTTGCCTTGCGCTGCATACTACGAATTTCGTAGCATATGGCGCAACTATCGGGTTCCTTCGCAGGGCGAAGTCGCGAAAATCGGCGCCACACTGGTACGCCGTTGGACGAGTAGCGTCACGGTGCCGCGTTGGCACCGACAATTGTCATCCACGTAAGAGACGCAATGAATGATCTACCGAGCGCTCAACTGCAGCGCGGAGGGTTGGGAACTGCCGCCCATCACGGTATGGGTTCAAGTTGACGATGCGATGCTGGCCGAAGCTACGACCAAGCTGCGCAAGCTGCTGTCGTTGGCGTGGGACGTGGCAGAAGCCGACCTGTGCATCCATGATCTCTGCTCGGAGCGAGAGCTGGAGGCAAACTCCCGCCTGCCTGCGGCAGCGGGGTCGGCGCGATGGTTCGAATACGGCAATTATGGCGAGCTTCCGTTGTTTGGATTTACCGAAGATATGGTGCTGCTCGATGGCGAGCATCGCAAAACATGGATCGAGGCGAGAGAGAATGCGGGGAGGTGGGCGCGAATGACGCGTATGGAACTGACAGGCAAGCTGCAACGCGCGGAGGATGGCGCCAAAGAGCGCGCGGCCATTGCGTATTACATCGGCTATCTCAACGCGTTCATTGCGACCACTGAGGCCGGTAAGGACCAGCCAGAGCTTCGTCCTTACGGCCCATGCGTATAGAGTTTGCTGCCGGCGCATGGTCCGGGTGAACAGCCTCAAGCCAAGAGGATCGATAAGCGATGGGCTTGCGTTTGGTCTATGACGATCTGGATCTATCGCTGGACCTGCCTGGCGTACCTGCCATCGCCGAGGCGATTGGTATGCAGATCGAACGCTGCCTGGTCCCGGGTGGCGCCTCTGGCTTCGCATGGCGGCTGATCGGCGAGATCACCAACATGCTGGACGCGGATCTTCAGCCACCATCCCCGCAACAGATGACGATTGCGACCCTCATAGCGAAGACGTTGAATGTCTCGCTGCCGGGAGAAGCGCTACGCTACCGAGGGTGCATGACCGAATTCCTTGACCGTTACCAGCCTCAGTTGGATATGCGATACCCGTCCATGCGCCGGCCCGTCGGGTCGGGTTGAACGGGATAACGCCCAACATCGCAATGGCACCGCATGGAGGTGATCCCGGTGGTTTCAGCACACAAGCTGAAAGAGCTGCTGGAGCGCGCCAAGGGCGACGCCGGCGAAGACCCGGCATTCTTGCGTGCGTTGCTCGACGCGCAGATCTACGCCCACGTCCCGAGATCGAAGCGGCTGTACCCGTGGCGTTTCATGCAATTCAGGCGTCGCGAGGGCATTATGGTCGTGCCGTGCTTCAGCACCGAAAAGAAGGCCAAGCGTGCCAGCGGATCGGTCGCACGCGTGATCGCCATGACAGGGCGTCAGTTTCTGGAATCGACCCTAGGGTCAACTGTGATTCTCGATCCGGAGGACACGCCGTGCTGCATTCTGTATCCCGAAGAAATCGCGTCGTTGCTCGACGAGGGTTACGTCGCCCGTGTGCAATCCCTGAAGCTTGACGAGGGTGCGCCGCCGGTCTGCAAGCTCGAACCGATGCCGGTCGACCTGATTGACCTACTTGTTCCTGTGCTTGGCGAGCTTCCGTTTGTGGACGTTGCGTATATCGCAGGATTGGCATGGAAAGATCTCGCGGGCTGCGTAACCCCGCTCGTTGTTCTGGGCGGTGACTCGAAGCTGGCCGAACGTGCCGCGCGGGCAGTGACCACGGTGCTGCAACGACAGTCATCGAAATTCCAGACAGTTGTGGATCTGGCGCATTTCGACACCCGCGGTGTGCCGCCACCGTGGATTGGCGAGCTGAAACTAACAGCGATCTATCGGCGGACTCAGTGCGCACCGACCTCATCGGCAATTGGCAAAGGAAAAGCGAATTGATATACCTCGTGTCATCTGATCGATGTCCTGTGACACATTTGGCTCCGACCAGACCGTTACATTGTTCATGAGGTAGTCTACAGCGCATCCACCCACCAATTGCAGGATTTCGCCTCGCAGGCGTTGCCGAAATTGAAGAAACATTTGCAGGTCGCGCAGCGGTTGCAGTCGATGCTGCAAGGTGGCCGAAAGGCCGTTTGGGCCGCAGAAGCGTGGCCGTTTCGGGTCATCTACATCTGTGCCCGCAAGCATCGCGCGAGACGTAGCCTCGCGCGGGCGCTCCAGGACCAGCGCAGCACTTCTTCCAGCGTGACCTGGCGCGCCTTGGCCAGATCGTCATCGAAGGAACGGTCGAGTTTCCGGACCAGCGCGCTGTCGTAGGCGACCAGCGCCTCTTCGTAGTTCAGGGCGAACGAGCGTGTGTCGAAATTCGGCGAACCGATCAGCGCGATGGTGCCATCCACGGTCACCGTCTTGGTATGGACCATGGTCGGCTGGTATTCGTGGATCGCGACGCCCGCTTCCAGCAGATCGCGGTAGTAGGTCTTGCTGGCGAGCGACACGAGTTTCGAATCGATGTGCGGGCCCGGCACCAGCAGTGTCGTCTCGACACCGCGCCGGGCGGCTGTCGTGAGCCCGAGGTGCAGCCGCGGATCAGGCGCGTAGTACGGGGTGGTGACGTGAATCGTCTTGTTGGCGCCGTGGAAAAACAGCCAGTAGGTGAAGCCGATGGTGGACACGCGTATGCTCGGCGCCGCGTCGATGGCCACCACGCGCACGCTGCCGGCATCCTCCAGATCGGGAAACAGCGCCGCGCCCGCCAACACCTCGCCCGTCGCCTGGCGCCAGTTCACGCCGAACGAGCCTTGCAGGTACCGCACTGCCGGGCCGCGGATGCGGAAATGGTCGTCACGCCGGTGCCGGGGGTCCTGGGCGTGACCCATCCAGACGTCCGCGATACCGACCCCACCGCTGAATCCGATGCATCCATCGACCACCATCACCTTGCGGTGGGTCCGGTTGTTGAAACGCCCCAGGTTGTACCAGCGTAGCGGTCGGAACCAGGCGAAGCGGCAGCCTGCCTTCTTGAGCTGCTCGACCATGGCGGGCGCCATCCTGCCGCCGCCTACCGCATCCACCAGCACGCGCACCTGGACCCCACGGCGTCCCGCGGCTTCGAGTTCATCGGCGAAACGACGGGCGATGTCACCTTGCCAATAAATGTAGGTCAGCAGATGCACCGAATGCGTGGCTGCACGGATCGCATCCAGCATGGCGGGAAATATCTCGTCGCCATTGAGCAGCACGTCGATGGCATTGCCATCCAGCAGCGGCGCATTGAGATTGGCGGCGAGCGCCCGCGCGGATTCCTCCGCGTCGAGGCACGTATCCACCGACAGACCGTGCGGAGCGATCTCGGACTGGTTCGGCACCAGCCAGTCGTAGACCAGGACGCCCAGTGCCAGAACACCGATCGCAGCGAATACGCACAGAACGATCATCATGGTGGTGCTCTCCGGAAATGCCGTGGTGCCATCGCCGATGCCCAGGCAAAACTCAAGCCTTGGCTGGCTCGTGCGGCTTGCCGTGCACGCGAGACAGGTTGCCAAACAATACGCCGACAATGACGGACAACGCCAGAAAAACGATCGAGATGTCACGCACGCTGCCGAGGTTCAGGGCGCTCATCGCGATCGCGGTGATCACGATCGTGGCGCAGCTTCGGAACGTAACGCGCGCGAAGCATTGCGCCGGATTCGATAGCGGATAGTTGAACAGCAGCGTTGCTCGTTCATCCGAAGGCTCCGCGGGACGTTCTCCGCCTTCCAGTGCGTGCGATCATGGCCGGCATGGAAGTCAAGAAGCCCAAGGAAGCGGAAAAGCCGAAGGCTGGCGCCGACACCGGCTGGAAAATCGACGCCAGGCCCGCATTGCCGCTGTTGATCCTGAGCGCGATCGGGGTGGTGTTCGGCGATATCGCAACCAGCCCGCTGTACTCGTTGCAGACCGCGTTCGGCGACTAGGGCGTGAAGCCGAGCGCGGACAACGTCCTCGGCTTGCTGTCGCTGGTGTTCTGGGCGCTGCTGCTGGTGGTCACCGGCAAATACGTATTCCTCGTCATGCGCGCCGACAATGATGGCGAGGGCGGCATGATGGCGCTGTCCGCGCTGGCGCGGCGTTCGGTGAGAAAGACATCGCGGTTGCGCTGGCTCGTGATCATGGTCGGCCTTGCCGGCGCCGCGTTGTTCTTCGGCGACAGCGTCATCACGCCGGCGATTTCGGTGCTGTCCTCGGTCGAGGGATTGAAGCTGGCGAACCCGGCATTCGGACGCTGGGTGTTGCCGGTCGCGATCGTCATCACGATCGGCCTGTTCCTGCTGCAGCGGCGCGGCAGTTCGCTGGTCGGAAAAGTGTTCGGTCCGGTCATGATCCTGTGGCTGCTGTCGATCGCCGCCCTCGGCGTGTACGGACTCGCACGTCATCCGCAGGTGGTCGCGGCGGCGAGTCCGCGCTATGCGGCGTTGTACATGTGGCACAACGGCTTCAAGGGGTTCGCGTCGCTGGGGGCGGTCGTGCTGGTGATGACCGGTGCGGAAGCCCTGTATGCGGATATCGGCCATTTCGGCAAATTGCCGATACGCCTGTCCTGGTTCGGCCTGGCGCTGCCGGCGTTGCTGCTGAATTATTTCGGACAGGGCGCGCTGCTGTTGGACAATGCTGCTGCTGCGGCGCACCCGCTGTATTCACTGGTGCCACGCCCGTTGCTGTACCCGATGATCGTGCTGGCGACGTTCGCCACGGTGATTGCATCGCAGGCGGTGATATCCGGTACATTTTCGATGGTGCGGCAGGGCATCCAGCTCGGATGTCTGCCCCGTGCGCGGGTCGAACACACTTCGGAAGAGGTCGGCGGACAGATCTATTTGCCGACCGTCAATGTCCTGCTGTTCGTGGCGGTGATGGCGGCGGTGCTCGGATTCCGGTCATCGCAAAATCTGGCAGGCGCCTACGGCATCGCCGTGAGCGGCACGATGTTGCTGACCACGGTGTTGGTGCTGGTTGTCGCGCATCATCGCTGGAAGTGGGGCATCGCGCGGCTGCTGGCATTTGGCATCGTCTTCATGGTCATCGACTGCACGTTCTTCTCGGCCAACGCGCTCAAATTCACCAGCGGGGGCTGGTTTCCGTTGCTGCTCGCGGGCCTGATGCTGCTGGTCATGACAATCTGGCGCCGCGGGCGGGAATTGCTGCTGAGGCGCCTGCACGCCGAGGGCGAAAGGCTGAAGACGTTCATTGCCGGAGTGAAATCCAGGCCGCCGCTGCGGGTGCGCGGTACCGCGGTATTCCTCACCGGCAATCGAACGTGGGTGCCGCATGCGTTGTTGCAGAACCTGGAACACAATCAGGTGCTGCACGAACGCAACCTGATCCTGACCGTGAAGGGAGTGGATACGCCCCGGGTCAGTACCGGCAGGCGCTGCGAAGCGAAGGACCTTGGTCAGGGCTTCTGGCACGTCGTGTTGCGCTCCGGTTTTGCCGAGTACATCGACGTTCCCGCGCAATTGAGTGCGTTGAAAATCGAACCCGCGATCGACGCAAAAAAGCTGACCTATTTCGTGGGCGGAGAAAAAGTCGCGGCCGACAAGGGTCGAGGGATGGCGCGTTGGCGGACCAGATTGTTCGCGGTGATGGCGCGCAATGCGATGCCCGCCACCACCTACTTCGGCATCCCGGCGGAGCGCCTGATCGAAATCGGCAGGCGGATCGAACTTTGAGGGGCTGAAAACCTCATCGTTTGCCGCGTGGCCGGCGTGACGCTCATCGCCGCCGGCCACGTATCCGCTGCTTTCCGGATCACTCAAGCCCGGGAGACATTCGAGCCCTCCGGTCAGCGCGATCATGTCGCGCCCGTCACCGTCGGATGCTGCGCACATGGTCGTTGTGCCGGCGACCCCAGAGCAGCCCCAACGCGGCGGCCGTGCCCAGCGCGACGGCTGCGATGAGGAGTGGCGTGCGATTTTTCTCCGCCCACAATGCTGGACTGCGGCTCTTCGAAACCTTGCCGAAAGTGCCGCGCACACCTGGATCACCGGCCACCGGTTCGAACAGGTTGTCGGGACGATCATGCGAATCGGATTCCCTGGTTTGCTGGCCTTTGTACGCGGTGCGGCCGAGGTAACGATCGAGCAAGCCCGGCAGGAATTTCTGGCCCCATTCGGCCAAATAGGTGGGTCCGCCGACAGGGACGCTGCGTCGATGGTGGCTGGCTGCGAACAGGATGGCGTCGGCTGCGACATCCGGATCGAAAATCGGCGGCACGGGTTGCGGATGGTTCGGCAGCTTGTTGCGCGCCCATGAAAACTGCGGAGTGTTCAAGGCCGGCATCTGTACCGCGGTGACATGGATCTTGCTGTGATCGTGGAGCAGCTCAGAACGCAACGAATCGATGAAGCCGGTGAGCGCATGCTTGGCCCCGCAGTAAGCCGATTGCAGCGGGATGCTGCGGTAAGCCAACGCGGAGGAGACCTGCACGATGGTTCCACGGTCGCGCGCACGCATGCGTTTCAGTGCGGCCATGGTGCCGTAAACACCGCCCAGATAGGTCACTTCTGTGACACGCTTGAATTCGCCCGGGGTAATGTCGTCGATCGGCGCGAAGATCGTCACCATCGCGTTGTTGACCCAGATGTCGATGGGGCCGAGCTCACGTTCGACCGTCTCCGCGGCCGCATCAAGCGTCGCCGCGTCGGCGACGTCCACGACGATAGGCAGCGCTTTGCCACCCGTCAGTTCGATTTCGCGACGCGCAGATTCGAGCCCCTCGCGCCCTCTCGCCAGCAGTGCGACGCTCGCACCCTGTCGTGCGAACGCCAGTGCGGTGGCGCGGCCAACGCCGGCGGATGCGCCGGTAACGACGACTACCTGATTTTCGAAATGCCTGCTCATCTCATCTCCTGCGCTTTGCATGCTTCCCTGGTCGGTTGAAACGCGACGGCTGCCGGTGCGTCATGGCTACCGCATGTTCGTGATCGGGCCCTCACAGTTCTCCGCGTGCCGCCAGTTGCCGGATACGGTCCGCGGTGCGGCAGGCGATCGCCTGGATCGTCAACGACGGGTTCACGCCGCCCACGGTCGGAAAAACCGAACCGTCGCAGATCCACAGGTTGCGGATGTCCCAGCTGCGGCAATCCGCGTCGACCACGCTTGTACGCGGGGCGTCGCCCATGCGTGCGGTGCCGTTGAGATGGCAGGTGTCGTCGTCCTCGGCCCAGATGTCGCGGGCGTCGACCGCGGCCAGGCTTTGCGACATGAAATCGACCGCGTGTTTCACCAGCGCCTTGTCGTTGTCGCACAGCGAGTAGGTCACCCGCGCGATCGGCAGCCCGTATTGGTCTTCTTCATCGGCGAGGGTGACGCGGTTGCGTTCCTGCGGCAGGGTCTCGCCGACGATCTTCATTCCGGCCTGGTGGTTGTACTTCTCCATCTCACGCAGCAGCGGTTCGCCCCACAGCCCGCGCCCGGCCTGCGTCGCGGCCCAGGTTTGCGGCAGCGGACCCTGCGCCATGTAACAGTAGCCGCCGAAGAAATCCTTGCCGGTGTCGGTGTAGTTCCAGTGTTCGGTGAGGGTCAGCGAAGGCGGCCCCTTGTACCAGCGGATCTCGTCGCGCATGGTTCCGAATACGCCCTGATTGGTTTGCGTCATCAGGTTCTTGCCGACCAGTCCCGAGCTGTTGGCGAGTCCATCGGGATAGCGCGAATTCGCTGAATTCAACAACAGCCGCGGCGTCTCGATCGCGTAGCCCGCGACCACCACGTTGCGCGCGCGCTGGAAGTGCCACTTGCCTTCGCGGTGATAGTGCACGCCGGTGGCGCGGCCGGAGGCATCGGTTTCGATTCTTCCGACCATCGCGAGATCACGGATTTCCGCGCCGGCTTTCACCGCGCGCGGAATCCATGTGATCAGCACGCTCTGTTTGGCGTTGGTCGAACATCCTATGACGCAGAACCCGCGGTACACGCAAGACGGTGAGTCCCCCCGCGGCGCGGAGACGGTCGCGAGCGGGGTCTCCGTCCAGCCAATGCCCATGGCCTCGCAGCCTTTCGCGAGCACCCATCCCGCGGCATTGATCTCGTGCGCGCGATACGGGTAGCGTGGCCGCGGCGGTCCCCACGGGTAGCCCACGGGACCGGCGATCTTCAACGCCTGCTCGACTTCGCTGTAGTAATGCCACATCTCGCGCCAGTCCAGCGGCCAGTCGACGCCATAGCCGAGTTGGCTGCGCGACTTAAACCATTCGGGGCGGAAGCGCAGCGACACCATCGCGAAATGGACCGTCGAGCCGCCGACCGCCTTGCCGCAGTTGTTGCGGCCGAGGGTCAACGGATTGTCGCCGTCGCAAAGGCGCTCGTCGGTCCAATAGAGTTTCGACTGATGCGTTTCGTCGGAAGCGAATTCCTCGAGTGGCCGCCACCACGCGCCCGCGTCAAAGCCAATCACGGAGAACCCTGCCTCGGCCAGCCGACAGGCCAGCGTGCCACCGCCGGCGCCGGTGCCGACGATCACGAAATCGACTTCCTCGTTGTCCTCGAACTGCCGCATCGGCATCCAGCCGCCGATCCGGAACGGATCGGGCGCCCGGCCGTGTACACCGCGTGGCGCATGCAGGGCGTCATCCAACATGTTCATTGGCCTTGCATGCCTGCGCTTCACGGCCGGGCGTGGCTTCCGCAGCTTCCCATGGATCGCGGCGGTTGAAATACATCCGTACGTAACCGCGTGGACTGGCAGGTCCACCGAATCCGATTTCGCTCCACGCCGTCGGATGCGAGTAGTAGGCGGCCAGGATGTCGTGCACGAGACGCTCGGCGAAAAATGTCGTCGAAGGCATGCCGTGCCATTTCGGGCCATTGAGTTCGCCGTGCTGCATCGCGGTCAGAAGCGAATCCTGCTGCATGCCGGAAAGTGCGTGGTAGCGCGTCCCGTGCCGCGAGTTCGCCGCTGCATCCAATGCCGCGAGTCCCTGCTGCCAGGCCTGTTGCATCTTCGGCAGGCTGGAGGTGCGATAGCCGTCGCGTTCGTCGTCGGCCAGTTTGCGATCGACCAGCGCCGCGATCGGCACCTCGGGACGGTTCGACGGCTGCGGCACGATGCGGTCGCAGACTGCGCGCAGCGTCTGCCATTCCTGCGGGTTGAAAAAATGCGGCTCGTCCGCAATCGCGAGGCGCGCGTCGACCACCTGCCGCGTGGCTTCGTTCCACGACGGCGTGTCGCGCTTGGCCAACACGCTGTAGCCGGGATAGCGATCAGGCATCGTCGTGCTCCTCCAGCAGGCCGAGCGCAGCCAAGCCTGCGAGCGCGAGCCCGGTGAAACTGGGCGGTGCCGGGATCGGAGGTCCGTTCAGAACGTTCTGGCGCCAGTTGCGCCAACCACCCATGTTGCGGTGCACGCCGAAAATATGAAAAGCGGCACCGACGAATCCGACCCATGCGGTCAGACGCAGCCACCAGCAGGTGAGACGGTTTGGCGGTTCCGGGTGGCCCAGGGCCGTGTCGGCAAGCAGCGCTGCCGCAATCGGCGGTACCGTCACCGGCGCATACATGAAGGGATCGTGGAAGGCTCCACGAAAATGCAGCAGACCCGCTTCCGCGGCTGTCGCCAGCAGGCCGAGGCTGGACAGTGCCGCGAGTGCACGTCCCGCCCGCAACCCGAACACCCGGGCCGGCCCCGCAGGCGCGTTGTCGCGCAGGCGTTCCGAGTAATACCCGAGCAGGCCGGACAGCGTGACCGCCGCGGGCGCGAGCAAGGGCGAGCCGTAAAAAAGGTTTTGCCAGGAAAAACCACCCGGCCGCTTGCCGATGTTGTAAAGATGAAAGCCTGTGCCGACGAGGCCCGTCACTGCCGCCGCCAGATAGACTGGGTCACGCACCCTGTGCGCACCCTGGTGCTTGTCGGCGGTGCCGTGGACGCTGACTACAAGCGTCAAGGCCGATGCGATCAGCGGCGTGATCATTGCCTTGTTGTGGAAGGATCCCCGGTAGTGTTCGATCGCGCTGTCCAGCAACGTCGAGGTCGCGATCAGGCCCGAGGCACGGTTCAAGCGTCGCGCCGCCTTGATGGTGGGCGGGGGCTCGGCATCGCGAAGCGCCGGACGACGCGTGGCGGTGTTGCGATTTCGGAGCAGCAACGCCCCGATTCCGATCGCGGCCACGCCGAGCGCAACGGCGCCTGGTTGTCGAATTGTGGGCATGTTCAAACGGGCGGCGCGTCCGCTCTGTATCCGGCTGCACGTGGCAACGCGTGCAACGCGCCGGCTTCGATCGCGTGCATCGTCACTTGTCCTTGTGCCCGGGCAAAAACGTCGCCAGCACCTCACGCGTGGATTGCCGGATCATGCCGCTGGTTCCCGTGTCGCCCTTCAGCATCGATTCCGCGAACGCGCAGGCTTGCTCGAAAGTGATGTGCGGCGGCAACGGGGGCACCTCGGGGTCGGTGATCGCCTCGATGATGCAGGGGCGATCCGCCGCGAAGGCCGCATCCCAAGCCGCGCCGAGATCCTCGGGCTTGTTGACCATGATGCCTTTCAGGCCGACCATTTCCGCATAGCGCGCGTACGGGAAATCGGGCACGTGTTGGGCGGCGTCGTATCTCGGGTCGCCCTCCATCACGCGTTCTTCCCAGGTCACCTGGTTGAGGTCACGGTTGTTGAGCACCATGACGACGAGGCGCGGATCCGACCACTCCTTCCAGTAATCGGCGATCGTGATCAACTCGGCGTTGCCGTTCATCTGCATCGCGCCGTCGCCCACCATCGCCACCGCAACGCGGTCGGGAAACGCGAACTTGGCGGCGATGACGTAGGGAACGCCGCAACCCATGGTGGCCAGGCATCCGGACAACGAAGCCATCATGCCGCGTCGGATCTTGATGTCGCGCGCGTACCAGTTGGCGGATGAGCCGGAATCGGAGGCAAGGATGCAGTTGTCGGGCAGCCGCGGTGAGGCTTCCCAGAACACGCGTTCCGGATTGATCGGATCGGCCTTCTCCATCGCCCGTGCTTCGATCACCTTCCACCACGCAGCGACGCCTTTTTCGATCGACTCGCGCCAGCTGCGGTCGGTCTTGCGTTGCAGCAACGGAATCAACTCGCGCAACGTCGCGGCCGAGTCGCCGACCAGGTTGATCTCCATCGGATAGCGGATCGAGAGCATCGCCGGGTCGATGTCGATCTGCACCCCGCGTGCGTGGCCTTCCTTGGGCAGGAACTCCGAATAGGGAAAACGCGAGCCGATCATGAGCAGCGTGTCGCAACCGATCATCATCTCCCAGCTCGGCTTGGTGCCGAGCAGACCGATCGAACCCGTGACGAACGGCAGGTCGTCCGGCAACGCGGCTTTGCCGAGCAGCGCCTTGGCCACGCCGGCGCCCAGCAGATCGGCGACTTCGATCACCTCGTCGGTGGCCGCCAGTGCGCCCGCGCCGACCAGGATCGCGATTTTCTTGCCGGCATTGAGCAAATCCGCGGCGGCACGCAAATCCTTGTCTTCCGGCACCACGCGCGGCGGCCGGTAGCCATAGCCGGAGTGGATCGTCCCGTGGGCGCGCGGCGGTGTTTCCACGGCGGGAAGTTCCTGCACGTCGTTGGGCACGATCATGCAGGTGACCACGCGTTTGGAAATCGCGATGCGCAGCGCACGGTCGACCACGTGGCGCACCTGCGCCGGCACCGTGATCATCTCGACATAATCGGACGCGACATCCTTGAACAGCGTCGTCAGGTCCACTTCCTGCTGGAATTGCCCACCCAGCGCGGTGCGCGACTGCTGGCCCACGATCGCGACCACCGGCTGGTGATCGAGCTTGGCGTCGTACAGACCATTCAAAAGGTGGATGGCGCCGGGACCGGAAGTCGCCAGGCACACGCCGACCTGGCCGCTGAACTTGGCATGCGCGCACGCCATGAACGCGCACATCTCTTCGTGCCGCGGCCGGACCAGCTTGAACTGGTCGCCGGCGCGGTCCAGCGCGCCCATCAAGCCATTGACGCCGTCACCGGGATAACCGTAGATGCGTCGTACGCCCCATTCGTGCAAACGATGCAACAGAAAATCACTGACGTTCATGCCCATGACCGACTCCATGTCGGTGCGCCCGATTCCCATACGGCGCCACGCGTCCTGCGCTGCCATCGGGTGCACACACTGCAAAAAACGAGTTTGAGACTTCTGTCGTGAACATCGTGTGCATGCGTCCGGTTGTGCGCGGAATGGTTTGGCTCACGGATACGCCGGAGGCATGTGCATGGGCACGGCCATGCGACCCGCAAGGCTGGCCATGATCCAGATCGTGCCCGCCACCATGAGGAACAGCAGCAGGGTGGAGAACAGGATCAACTGCAAGTCCTCGCGCTTCTGGTGGAAACCGATGTGCAGGAAGAAGCGGAAGTGCACGATCATCTGCACCAGCGCAAACGCGCCGATCGTGATGAACAGCGCCTTGCGGGCCATGACGCCCCAGTTCACCAGCGCAAACGGGACCAGGGTCAACACCAATGCGAGGCCCACGCCCCAGGCGTAGGACCGGAACTCCCTGCGCCACCCGCGTTGGCGGGCCGCCGCAGATTCGGTGTCATGGGTTTGATCGATCATGCCAGTCCACCAAGGTAGACGATCGTGAAAATCGCGATCCATACGATGTCCAGAAAGTGCCAGAACAGCGCCAGCCGCAATACGCCCAGCTTGACCTGGGTGTCGATGCCGTAACGCGCCATCTGGCCGATCAGGCAGATCAACCAGATGCAGCCGCCGGTGACGTGCAGGCCGTGCAACGGCACGAGGTCGAAGAACGCCGAGATGAAACCACTGCGCTCGGGCGTGCCGCCCTTGGCAATCATCGTGAGGAAATCGTGGACCTCGAAGCCGAGGAAGGCCATGCCCAGCAGCAGTGTCACCAGCAGCCATTGGACAAGTCGCGTCTTGCTGTGCTTGTACTTGAGCGCCAGGGACGCCATGCCGAAGGTGAAGCTGCTGGCCAGCAGCAGCAACGTCTCGATGAAGGCGCTCCGGATGTTGTAGAGATCTTTCGGACCGGGACCACCGGCGGTGGCGTGTACCGAGGTCACGTAACTTGCGAACACCATGCCGAACAGGATGGCGTCGCTCATCAGGAACGCCCAGAACCCGAACAGCATTGTCTTGGCGATTTCGTTCGCTTCGCCGTGTGCCGGCCCCAGGTTGATCCCGGGATGGTGCATGACTTCATGGCTCATGGCGCGGCTCCGACGGGCGGCTGTGCGGCCAGACCCTGATTGACGGGTTTGTTTTCGTCGGCGCGAGAGATCGCGTGCGCAGCGGCGACAACGTCGAGCCAGCGCTCGTACTCCCAGCGCACCTGCGCCGCGGGGATCGTCCGGGTGGTGTCGCGCGCGAATCCGCGCCCGATCATCGCCGCCACCGCGGCGATGAAGCCTGCGATCACCAGCCACCAGATATGCCAGACCAGCCCGAACGCGAGGAAGAAGCCGATCGCGCCGGCCGCCGGCCCCATCACGCTGTTCCGGGGTACCTTGATGTCCAGGTACTTGTCGGGTTTCCGGTAGGCCGTGCCGTTCTCCTTGGCCGTCGTGAACGAATCGCGTCCGCTGACCGTCGGGATGACTGCAAAGTTGTATTCCGGCGCGGGCGCCGCATTCGCCCATTCGAGGCTGCGGCCATCCCACGGATCCCCGGCCGGCACCCGATTCTGGTCACGATCCCTGATCGAAACCCAGATCTGGATGACCAGCGCCGCGAGTGCGGCAACGACCAGGCAGGCGCCCACGAACGCGACGGCCTCCAGCGGTACATACGACGACTGGGTGTAGCCAGCGCTGCGGCGCGGCAGCCCCATGATCCCCAGTGCATACAGCGGGAAGAACGCGAGCATGAAACCGAAGATCCAGCACCATGCCGACAGCTTGCCCCAGCGCTCGTTCAGGCGGAAGCCGAACGCCTTGGGAAACCAGAAGGTGTAGCCGGCGAGCATCCCGAACAGCACGCCGGGGACGGCGACGTTGTGGAAATGCGCCACCAGGAATACGGTGTTGTGCACTTGGTAGTCGATGCTGGGATTGGCCAGCAGGATCCCGCTCATGCCGCCCAGCACGAACAGGAAGATGAAGGCAATCGAGTAGATCATGGGGGTGGTGAAGCGCACGCGCCCGCGGAACATCGTCCACATCCAGTCGTAGATCTTCACGCCGGTGGGGATGCCGATCAGCATCGAGGCGATCCCGAACACCGCGTTGATGCTGGCGTCCTGGCCCATCGTGAAGAAGTGGTGCAGCCAGACTGTGAAGGACAGGATCGCGATGCACATGATCGCGAACACCATCGACTTGTACCCGAACAGCGCCTTGCCCGAAAAAGTCGC
>Ga0207678_10001597_pt1 | contig 20859 bp, 21 predicted proteins | sample KBSC63metaG_FD_184319 | JGI IMG/M metagenome (GOLD analysis project Ga0207678, IMG submission 184319) | Corn rhizosphere microbial communities from Kellogg Biological Station, Michigan, USA - KBS C6-3 metaG (SPAdes) (version 2) | ecosystem: Host-associated > Plants > Roots > Rhizosphere > Soil ... | reverse complement strand
CGCAGGGCTTGCGCGGTCCAACGCATCGGCCGAAGCGAAGCGGCCGGCAAGCAGGCCGATCGCGGCGCTTTCGACATAGCCTTCGACACCGGTGATCTGTCCCGCGAACCGCAGGCGCGGCAAAGCTTTGAGACGCAGCGACGCGTCAAGCAGCTTCGGCGAGTTGATGTAGGTGTTTCTATGAAGACCACCGAGGCGCGCGAACTCGGCGTTTTCGAGACCGGGGATCGTCCGGAAAATGCGGACTTGCTCGGCGTGCTTCAGCTTCGTTTGGAAGCCGACCATATTCCAAAGCGTGCCGAGTGCGTTGTCCTGGCGAAGCTGCACGACGGCGTAGGGCCAACGGCCCGTGCGGGGATCGTCCAGTCCGACCGGCTTCATCGGACCAAAGCGCAGCGTCTCGCGCCCACGCTCCGCCATCACCTCGATCGGCAGGCAGCCGTCGAAATAGGGCGTCGATGCCTCCCATTCCTTGAAAGACGTTTTGTCGCCTGCAAGCAGTGCGTCGATGAAGGCTTCGTATTCGGGTTTCGACATCGGGCAATTCAGATAGTCGGCGCCGGTGCCGGCAGGTCCGGCCTTGTCGTAGCGCGATTGAAACCAGGCAATCGACGTGTCGATGCTGTCGCGATGCACGACGGGCGCGATCGCGTCGAAGAAGGCGAGGGAGTCTTCGCCCGTAAGATTTGCGAGTGCCGCGCTCAATGCAGGCGACGTCAGCGGACCCGTCGCGACGATGACGTTGTTCCAATCTTCCGGCGGCAGACCGCCGAGTTCGCCACGTTCGATCGTCACAAGCGGATTTGCGGAAAGGCGCTCTGTGACGTCGGCCGAGAATGCATCGCGATCAACGGCGAGCGCGCCGCCGGCGGGCAGCTTGTGCGCGTCGCCCGCAGCGATGATCAACGATCCGGCGCGGCGCATCTCCTCGTGCAGCAGGCCGACGGCATTGTTTTCCCAATCATCGGATCGGAATGAGTTCGAGCAGACGAGTTCAGCAAAGCCATCCGTCTTGTGGGCTTCGGTGCCCCGCAGCGGGCGCATCTCGTGCAGCACCACCGGCACGCCGGCCGACGCGATCTGGTGCGCGGCTTCGGAACCGGCAAGGCCGGCGCCGACGACGTGAACGGGTAATGGTCGTGTCATTGTACAAAAGGTCCACGGTTTAAGATTTTTTGCACGCGGTTTGCGCCTAAGCGACAACGTGCGAGTTGCGCGCGGGGCGCGCCCTAGTCGTTCTGGGTTCTAAGCGGGGTGGTGGGGACTGGCAACGGCTTCTAGGCTCTCGGCGGTGATTGCCAGCGCTTACTGACGCCGTGAACGGGGCTCGTGTGGGGTGGGGCCGAGAAGCCCCTTATCCCCCGCTGGCAAAATCGAAGATCAATTTTGCGTTCAGGACGATGATCGTCGCTGCGATTACGGTTGCGACGGCTGTCAGCCACCGAGGCGCGACAAGGTCGCCCATCTTCCTACGGTTCGCGGTGAACTGAACCAGCGGCACAATTGCAAACGGTAATTGCAGGCTGAGGATGACCTGCGTCAGGATCAATAGCTTCGACGTTTCTCCCTCGCCGTAGAACAGCGTGACGCCGGCAGCGGGAATGAGCGCGACCGACCGCGTCAAGAGGCGGCGCATCCACGCAGGCAAGCGGATGTGCAGGAATCCTTCCATCACCGCCTGGCCGGCGAGCGTCGCCGTCACGGTCGAATTCAGTCCGCAACAGAGAAGTGCGATGCCGAACAGCGTCGGCGCAATCGCCGAGCCGAGAAGCGGGTGCAGCAGCGATTGGGCCTCGGAAAGTTCGGCGACAGTGGTATTTCCGGCCTTGTAAAAGGTGGCCGCCGCCAAGATCAGAATCGAAGCGTTGATCAACAGCGCCAACATCAGCGCGACGGTTGAATCGATGGTCGCAAACTTGAGCGCCTCGCGCTTCTCTTTAGTCGACGTGCCATAGTCGCGGGTCTGCACGATTGCCGAATGCAGATAGAGATTATGCGGCATCACGGTTGCGCCGATGATACCGAGCGCGAGATAGAGCATTTCCGGATTTCGGACGATGTCGATCGTCGGCGCAAAGCCGCGGATCACGGCACCCCACTCAGGATCGGCAAGGGCAATCTGGACGGCAAAGCACACCGCGATGACGCCGAGCATCGTGATGATGAAGGCTTCGAGATAGCGGAAGCCAAGGCGCTGCAGCAGCAGCACGACGAAAACGTCGAGGGCGGTCAGCAGCACACCGATCTCGAGCGGAATGCCAAAAAGCAGATTGAGGCCGATCGCCGTACCGATGACTTCGGCGACGTCTGTCGCGATGATCGCGGTTTCCGCGAGAAGCCAAAGCGGATAGGCGGCCCATTGCGGGTAGCCGTCGCGGCAGGCCTGCGCCAGATCGCGGCCGGAAGCGATCGCGAGGCGCGCGCAGAGCGCCTGCAGGACGATCGCCATAATGTTTGAAAGCAACGCGATGAAGAGGAGTGCGTAGCCGAACTTAGATCCGCCGGCGATCGACGTTGCCCAGTTGCCGGGGTCCATGTAGCCGACGGCGACCAGATAGCCGGGGCCGAAAAAGGCGGCGAAGCGGCGCCAGGACGATCCCTGACTGAGTACCGGAATTGATCGAAATACGTCGGCAAGCGAGGGCTCTGACGGGGCCCGCTGCCAGCTGCTGCCAGAGGAGCGCCCTACTTCGGTCGCCGGTGTGGGGAGGGCGGCTGTCTTTGCGTCCATAGGGTTGCTATCGCTTCTTTCCGCAAATGACAATCATTTGCAACTAGAGTGGGGGAGAACTGTGTCGGCGTCAAGTCCGTCGCGGCAATTTAGGCACGGGACAAAGGACGATAAGCGGCGGGAGGGCGCGACATCTTCCAGCATCGTCTTTCAACGATGGGCTAGCCAACACGCGGCGGCCATGATTTTCAATGTCACTAGCGAGCAAAAGTGCATAAGCGGATAGACTTCGCTTCGCCGAGATCATGACTATCGAGCGGAATTCGCAAACAGGTTCGACATGTGGGCTTCATATAAAAAGCGGCTGAAGCACGATCTTGATCGCTGGCATTCGAACGGCTGGGTCAGCGAAGTCAACCGCGCGGCCATTCTGGCCGATGTCGCCAAGAGCGGGCGCGAACTAGGGCTTGCTTCGGCGCTGGGAATTCTTGCGAGCGTGCTGTTCGGCTTCGCCGCGATCTCATTCGTCGCCGCGCATTGGCAGGACGTACCGCGTCTCGGAAGGCTCGGGCTTCTATTGGCCGCCATCTGGTTGGGGTACGGCCTCGCGGGCTGGCTGACGTCGCGCGATCAGCGCTCGTTCGCCGATGCGGCGGTCCTCTTCGCCGTCGCCATGTTCGGCGCCAGCATCATGCTGATAAGCCAGATGTACAACATCGACGGTAATCCGCCGGACGGCGTGCTGATGTGGTGGATCGGTGCGCTGTTCGCCGGCGCGGTTCTGCGTTCGAACCCTGCGCTGGCGCTGGCAATGATCCTCGTCTGCGTCTGGTCGTTCATGGAATCATCAGAACGCAGCGGCGTGCATTGGCCGTTTCTCATCGGCTGGGCTGCGGTGACGGCCGCCTTTGTCTGGCAAGGCTGGCGTCCTGGTCTGCATCTCTCGGCGCTGGCGCTATCGCTTTTCGTCATTTCGCTCGGGTATCTGCTGGGAAGGGGACACGAGCACGCGCTCGTCGCAACGGTCGGCGTGCTGGCCGCAGCCGTGGCGGTTGGAGTCGAGAAAGCTCGGCCCGACCTCGATCACATCGCGGCGCCGGTCCTTGCCTACGCGATCGCCGTCGCGTTCGCCGGCCTCTTCGCCTTGCAATTCATCGAAAGCCCGTCGGGTGGCACGCTGGTCGCACTCGCGGCTCTGACGCTGGTGCTGCTTCTCGCCGCGATCAGCCACGGATTGTCGACCCAGAACCGCGGGGCGTTGTGGCTCGGCTATCTAGGCTTTTCGATCGAGATTCTTGCGCTCTATTGGCAAACCGTCGGGTCGATCCTTGGAACGTCGCTGTTCTTCCTGATTGCGGCTCTTATCGTCGCGGCGCTGGCGTTCATGGCGCTGCGCCTCGCGCAACGCGGCGACGGCAAAGGAATGCCCGCATGATCGACAAACAAAAGTGGGTTTGGCCGCTGCTGGTTTTCGTGGCGCTCGTGCAATCTGCGGCGCTTTTCAAGGTGGTCTACGATCGGGACCGGCTGTTGAAGTCGGGTAGGGAGATAACGCTGCCGACGCGGCCGGTCGATCCGCGCGATATTTTTCGGGGCGAATACGTGACGCTCGGATACGACATCTCGTCCCTGCGCAAATCGACTCTGCCGTCCGAGGCGAACTTCGAGGACCTTCGTGCCGGTGCGCCAGCCTACGTGACGCTAACTCCGGATGCCGCTAACGGCTGGAAGGCGATCCGCGTGACGGCGGACTATCCTGGCGATGTCGCGGCGAGCGATATCGTGTTGCAAGGCCGGGCCAAGAGCATTTGGCGACCGGAAAACAATTCGGACGTCCAGCTCAACATTCGCTACGGCATCGAAAGCTACTTCGTGCCCGAAGGTACGGGGAAGGCCCTCGAAACCAAGGTACGCGAACACAAGATCGAGGCGATCGTAGCGGTCGACGCCTCCGGCAGCGCCGCGCTCAAGGGCCTTGTCGTCGACGGAGAGCGGCACGTGGACCCACCGCTGCTTTGAACCTTCTTAAGCGCGTTGCCGCCTGCTATGAGGCGAGCAATCAGCGCATGGGGAGGCTCACTTGTCAGTCACACGCTACGAATCAACAGCGGTCTATTCGAAGGCTACGGAAGCGAACGGCTTCGTGTTCACGGCGGGCGTCATCCCGACCGATCTTTCTCGCGATGTGGAAGGCCAGACCGCCGAAGTTCTGTCCGAGATCGACAGGTTGCTGGCGCTTGCCGGTACGGACAAATCGAAGATCGTCCAGGCAACCGTCTGGCTCAGCGACATCCGCAACCGCGAAGGCATGAACAAGGCCTGGAGCGCCTGGCTCGGCGGCAAGAATGCACCGGCGCGCGCCTGCGTCGAAGCCAAGGTCATCGACCCGAGAATGCTCGTCGAAATCTCGGTCGTCGCAGCGAAATAAACTTTTCTATCCAAAGGCGCCGGGCAGGGGTCAGTTGCCGCATGGGAAAATGCTCATCTGTGCCCCGTTTGCCGCGCTCCGGCAAATTCTTGATACCCCGGGGCCGACAAGCCTATCGAGCGGGCCGGTGAATCTGCGAGATATCCGCCGTGTGCCTTGGCATGGCGGTCGTCTACGGGGAGTTCAAATGACAATCAAAGGATACATTCGCGCCGCGGTTGTTGCTGCCGGCGTGTTTACGATTGCAGCGCCTGCCATGGCGCAGGAAGTAGCGGACATGCACGAGCAGCGGAGAGAGCGCGGCGTGATCTGCTTCACCGACCATTATCATTACGGCTCGAGCTCGGGGCAGCCGACAAAGCGAGCCGCTCAAATCGCGGCGATCCAGTCTTGGGCCGGATTTGTCGATTTCGAATATGGTGGCTCTTGGACGAGCTGGGCAAAGTCTGGAAGCAAGAGCATCAAGTGTTCACGCGAGGGTCTCCGTGGCGCCTGGAGCTGCGATGTAAGCTCGAGGCCGTGCCGCCGCTGATGCCGTCAGGCAAATTGCCGACAGTCGTGAAGGCCGGGCGATCACCCGGCCTTTTTGCTTGTCACCGTAGCAGCAGCGAGATCAGCGGTTCGTTAACATCCGAGATAGAATGCGGCGTGCGATCGACGCCAGCCAGCGGATGAGAAAAAGCTGGATCATCGTTCCGATGACGCCGCGATTGCCTCCAAGCAGATTGCCGAAGATGGAGCGGATGACTTCCTCAAGCGAGCCGCCGCCCGGAACTTGAGGGCCGCCGCCACGGCGCACGATGTCCGGCAACCTCTCGTAGGGATTTTGTGGCATCGGCGATCTTTGCGACTCTCGTCCGATGCCAGGGATGTCGTCGCCGGGCATCGGCAACGGGCTGCCGCCCGCGCTGACGAGGCCGGGTACGTTCTGTACCAATTTCTCGAGCTCCGGCTGCGACTGACGCTGCAATTGGCCGATCATCAGGCTGGCGACAACAGGTAGTAATTTCTCGACGGTGCCTGGGTCCAGACGCGCTTCCGATGCGGCGCGCGCCGCGATTCCGCGGCTTATGTGTTTGTTGCCTATCAGCACATCCAGGATGTGGTTGCCGTTCTCGGCCAAATTTGGAGAGGTTAGATTGCGGGGCTCGGATAACGCTGACGCTGCCGCGGGCTGTGTGACGAGGGACAGGACATCGGCGACGCCGCCGCGCGACAGCATATTGCGTTCGATGCGTGCCCGAAGCTCGCGGTCCAATGCCTCGACGGCCGTATCGGCATTTTGCTCATCGATCCCAAATGCCGATGCAAGATTTGCGATCAACTGGTGACCTTCGGCACTCTTCAAACTTGTTTTAAATCCCACATTCGCCTCCGGCTTTGCAGCATATTACGCGTAGCACGCCTACTGCCGGCCGCAAGCAAAGGTCAGGACGCGAAGCGATGGCTTTACCATTCATCGATTGTTCATGCGGCCAAGCCTCTAATTGAATGTTCATACACCTATTGCCGCTCGTGAAACCGATTGGGATTTCGAGCGTTAGGAGAAGAAAGCCGGCTTGAGTGCCGGCGCGAAGCGTCCGTTGTACTTCGGGCGCTGGAGCAGGAGAGAATGATGCGAAAGCTCGTCATGTCCTTGTCCGTTTTGGGCGGACTATTCTTCGCGGGAACACTTCCGGCCTCCGCTAATGCAGCGGCCGGACTAACAGCGGTTCACATCGACAAAGCCAATAGCAACGTAACGAAAACCGGATGGCGCGGTGGAGGGTGGGGCCATCGCGGCTGGGGCCATCGCGGCTGGGGTGGTCGCAGATGGGGTGGATGGGGTCACCGTGGCTGGAGACGCGGGTGGAGAGGCGGCGGCATTTATTTTGGCCTACCGTTCTACGGCTGGGGATATGGCTACCCCTATTATTATAGCGGTAATTACTACTACGGCGGCTACGGCTGGCGCCACCGGGGCTGGGGCTGGCGGCACCGCGGCTATTGGCGTGGACACCGCGGCTGGCGGGGCGGCTGGCGCGGCGGCCATCGCGGCTGGCGCGGCGGCCACTGGGGCCACCATCGCAGATAAAGTTCGAATTTTAGAATCTACGTCCCTGAACGCCATAACTTGAAGCGGTCCGTGCGGCAGTTGCGCCCGGGCCGCTTTTTTCTGCACCGAAACACGGTTGTGCCCATGTTGCAACGCGGGGGCACTTTTGGCATGGTCCGCCGCGACTCTCCCATCAAAGGGATCAAAGGGGCACTTGGGTCCGCCATTCAGGCGGTCACCTGAAGCACCACAAAGCGGGCCAAAAGGGACCACTCCATGAGCAACACACTTTGGGGGATCATCGCCTGCGGGGCGTTGGCTATCCTCTATGCGTTTTTTACGTCCAGGGTCGTACTAGGCGCCGACCAGGGCAACGCCCGAATGCAGGAAATCGCGGCTGCGGTGCGTGAAGGCGCGCAGGCCTACCTAAACCGGCAATACCGCACGATCGCGGTCGTCGGGGTTGTAATCTTCATTCTCGCCTGGCTTCTACTCGGGCCGATGCAGGCCGCCGGTTTCTTGATCGGCGCGTGCTTGTCGGGCCTCGCCGGCTACATCGGCATGAACGTGTCGGTGCGCGCCAATGTGCGGACGGCTCAGGCTGCGACCGTGTCGCTCGGCAAGGGTCTCGACATTGCCTTCAAGGCCGGTGCGATTACCGGCATGCTGGTCGCCGGTTTGGCGCTTCTCGGCGTCTCCGCCTACTACGCCTTCCTCACAGGGTACATTGGCTTGGAGCCCGGTAGCCGCGACGTCGTCGACGCGCTCGTCTCGCTCGGTTTCGGCGCGTCGCTGATTTCGATCTTCGCACGTCTCGGAGGTGGCATCTTCACGAAGGGCGCCGACGTCGGCGGCGATCTAGTCGGCAAGGTCGAAGCCGGCATACCCGAAGACGATCCGCGCAATCCGGCAACGATTGCCGACAACGTCGGCGACAACGTCGGCGACTGCGCCGGCATGGCAGCGGACCTTTTTGAAACCTATGCCGTCACCGTCGTGGCGACGATGGTTCTCGCCGCCATCTTCTTTGCCGGTCAGCCAAACCTCGCGGTCTTGATGCTTTACCCGCTCGCCATCTGCGGCGCCTGCATCGTGACGTCGATCATCGGTACGTACTTCGTCAAACTCGGCACCAACGGTTCGATCATGGGCGCGCTCTACCGCGGCGTCATCGCATCAGCCGTGCTTTCGATCGCCGGTCTCTACGTAGCGACGCAATACGTGCTCGGCGGCTTCGGAGATGTCGGAACCGCTGCGGGTCAGGTGATCTCGGGCTGGAACCTGTTTCTGTGCGGTATCGTCGGTCTGGTCCTAACGGGCCTCATCGTCTGGATCACCGAATACTACACCGGCATCGGCTATCGGCCGGTGAAGTCGATCAGTCAGGCATCGGTGACCGGTCACGGCACGAACGTCATTCAGGGTCTTGCGGTGTCACTCGAAGCCTGCGCGCTGCCGACGCTGGCTATCGTCGCCAGCATCATAGCGACGTACCAGCTCGGTGGCCTCTTCGGCACCGCGATCGCGACGACGACGATGCTCGGCCTCGCCGGCATGATCGTTGCGCTCGACGCCTTCGGTCCTGTGACTGATAACGCCGGCGGCATTGCCGAAATGGCGGGACTTCCGAAGGAAGTTCGCCGTTCGACGGACGCGCTCGACGCTGTCGGCAATACGACGAAAGCCGTGACGAAAGGTTATGCGATCGGTTCGGCCGGCCTCGGCGCCCTCGTGCTGTTTGCGGCCTATAACTACGACCTGCACCACTTTATCACCGAAGCCAACACGCCAGGCGCGACGAGCTATCAGTTCTTCAAGGGCGTTGAGGTGAACTTCGGCCTCGATAATCCGTACGTCGTCGCCGGTCTGTTACTTGGCGGACTTATTCCGTTTCTCTTCGGCGGTTTAGCGATGACCGCGGTCGGTCGCGCCGCCGGCTCGATCGTTGAAGAGGTCCGCCGCCAGTTCAAGGCCGATCCCGGCATCATGAAAGGCACGTCGAAGCCCGACTACGCGCGTGCCGTCGACTTGCTGACGCGGGCGGCCATCAAGGAGATGATCGCACCGTCACTGCTGCCGGTGCTGTCGCCTATCGTTCTCTTCTTTGTCGTGAGCTGGATCGCAGGTAAAGGCGCGGCCTTCTCGGCCGTCGGCGCCATGCTGCTCGGCGTCATCGTTACGGGCATCTTTGTCGCCATCTCGATGACTTCGGGTGGCGGCGCCTGGGACAATGCCAAGAAGAGCTTCGAAGACGGGTTCATCGATAAGGACGGCGTCAAGCACATGAAGGGCTCGGAGGCGCACAAGGCGTCGGTGACCGGCGATACCGTCGGCGATCCCTATAAGGACACCGCCGGTCCGGCCGTGAACCCGGCGATCAAGATCACCAACATTGTGGCGCTGCTACTGCTCGCGGTGCTGGCGCACTGGTAAGCAACGATACATTGCAAATGAAAAAGGCCCCGGAGTTCGCTCCGGGGCTTTTTTTTAGGAAAGACGCCAGTTGAGGCGCGGCGGTGATGCGCTAGCCGACGAGGTTCGGATCTTCGCTGTCGTGGACATGGCCGATCGCTGTGAGCAGTCGCTTGTCCAGAAGCTCGGGTTTCAAGATAACCTTGTGCGAATGGACGTCCTGCACCGCCGAGCGCGGCACGACAAATTCACCGGCATTCTCGATATAGATGATGATCGACGTCGTATTGACTTCGCGGACGGCGCCAATGCCGTCGCTGCCGTCGGCAATGAAGGCCATGAAGCCTTCTTCGATATTTTCGGGCATGGAATACTCACTCGCGGGGGTTGACGGGCAACCATAAAACGCCACCACGAATGTTTCGTTCACTTTTCCGCTCAGTCAAGCGGGTCCTGGCGCAATCGCCGGTTTACCGGGCGTTTTCTCATTCGCCGAAGAGTTGCTTCTTGCCGAGGTTCCGGAACAGCGATTTCAGAATGCCTTCATCCTTCGATCCTGGCGCCGGGGTTTGGCGGCTGACGAAATCGAACACCTTTCCGTCTTTCAGCCCGTAATTGGCGATGCTGTCGACGGTGCCACCCTGGTTGAAGTACACGGCGACGACCTGACGGTCCGTTTCCTTCGGCAGGAAGAACGAACTCTGCGCCTGGGTGCTTGAAATATAATAGAAGGCATGGCCGTCGCCGACGACCGCGGTCGTTGCGGGCGTGCCAAGCGTGCTGCGGACCTGCTCTTTGCTCATCCCCGGCTGCACGGACTGCAGATCGGTTTGCCTGAACAGCTGGCCGTGCTTCGTGATCGTTTCGCTGCAGCCTGAGAGCGTAACGCCGGAAAACGTGACCAATGACGCGATCGCGACCGTGCGAAGCAGCGCTGCCAAGCGGGGGCTGGTCGGGTCATTCTGGCGCATTTGAACTTTCATATGGCGAGAATCGCTTCGCTCTTGCGAGTGTGTGGTTTAGATTGTGCATCGAAAGCGGGCAACAGCGAGCCGTCATGGCCGCCCTGCGCGATCCCCAGACATTTCATCGGCGGCCGGTCGCCTCAAGGACCTTTGAAAGCATGTTGCAATGGTTCAGACGACGGGCCGAAGCGAACCGCAGAGCGCAAGAGCTTTATGGCAGCGTCGTGACCGCGGCGCGGCAGCCGTTCTTTTACAAGGACATGGGCGTTCCGGACACACCCGAGGGGCGTTTCGAACTGGTATCGCTGCACCTGTTTCTGGCGCTCGAAAGTCTCAATCAGCAGCGGTCCGCGGAACTCGATTTGACGCAGCGCACGATCGAAGCCTTCGTGACGGACATGGACGACTGCATGCGGGAAATGGGCGTCGGCGACCTGGACGTTCCCAAGAAGGTTAAACGCGCGGCTGCGGCCTTTTACGAGCGCGCTGGGGCTTACCGCCGGGGCCTATCGGCGCCGGAAAAGCCGGACCTCGAGGGCAGCCTCGAGACCTACGTGTTTTCCGCAAACCCGGGGAACGGCGCCGGTGTCGCGGCGCTTGCCGCATACATCCGCAAGGCCGCGTCGAAATTATCGGCCAAGCCATTCGATGAGCGGGTTGCAGGTGGCGGGCTCGTGGAGCTTCTCGTCAACAACGAGGTTGAAGTGCCGTGACGGACCACTTGGACTGGACGCATAACGTCGTCGATATTCCTGCGGCCAAACTTACGCGCGAACGCGAGGCGACCGAGGGCGAGCGAAAGGCCATCATCGGAGCGCTTGGGCTTTTGGCGCTCGAGCGGCTCTTGGCGCGCTATCGCATCGAGGCGCTCGCTGGGGGCGGCTACCGGCTGTCGGGAAAAATCAGCGCCGATGTTGATCAGGCCTGCGTGGTTACGCTGGAACCTGTGAACGCCCGAATCGAAGAACCCTTCAGCGTCGAATTCTGGCCAGATCTCGAGCCCGACGATAGCGAGGAGGACGTGAGGGCGCTCGCGGCCCCCGAGGTCGAAAAATTCGAGCGCGGCATTATTCCGGCGGGGCGTATCATATTCGAAACTTTGGCATCCTCGCTCGACCCCTATCCCCGGCGTGATGGCGTCGAGTTCAATTGGCAGGATCCGCACGCAGATGAACCGGAAAAGGCAAGTCCTTTCGCGGTGTTGTCAAAGTTCAAGGACAAGGATTGAGGGCAACTGCGGCAACCGTGCATGAGGCGCGTTTTCGCCTTGTTCGCGGGATTCAAAAGGCTATGGTCGCGACGAATTTCGGGGCTAGATAAGACCTACGCACAGTCTTGGCGCGACGTGTTGCGCTGATGCGGTTTTCAAAAGCAATCGGCAGGGATGGCGAGCCTAAAAACGATCGCGCTCGACGCTATGGGAGGAGACCACGGCCCTGAGGTCGTCGTCCCCGGGGCGGCGCTGTCTCTTGATCGTCAGCCGGCGTTGAGATTCATTTTCTTCGGTCAGCAGTCCCGCATCGAAGCGGTATTGCAGCAGTATCCGGCACTCGCAATCAAGTCGCGTGTCGTCCATACCGACCTCGTCATCGCGATGGACGAAAAGCCGAGCCAGGCATTGCGCCACGGCAAAGGCTCGAGCATGTGGCTGCCGCTCGAGGCAGTGAAAGCGGGCGACGCCGATGCCGCCGTTTCGGCGGGCAATACCGGCGCGCTGATGGCGATCGCGAAACTGGTGCTGAGGCCGATGGCCGGCATCGAACGGCCGGCGATTGCGGCCTTGTGGCCGACGATCAAGTCCGAATGCATCATGCTCGATGCCGGAGCCAACATCGGCGCCTCGGCCGACCAGCTTGCCGTTTATGCGCTCATGGGTGCCGCGATGGCGCGCGCTGTATTTCATATCGAACGGCCATTGGTCGGGCTCTTGAATGTCGGTACCGAGGAAATGAAAGGCAATGAGGACGTCAAGGGTGCCCATGTGCTGCTCAAATCGGCGGATGCGCTGCCGCTTACATACAAAGGCTTCATCGAGGGGGACCAGATCGGACAGGGAATTGTGGACGTCATCGTCACCGAGGGCTTCGCCGGGAACATTGCGCTCAAGACCGCCGAGGGAACGGCGCGCCAGATCGGCACCTATCTCAAAGCCGCGATGACGAGTTCGTTCGCCAGCAAACTCGGCGCGCTCCTGGCAAGCGGCGGATTTCGCGTGCTCAAGGAGAAGATGGACCCGCGCCGCGTTAATGGCGGCACCTTCCTCGGGCTCAACGGCATTGCGGTGAAGAGCCACGGCGGCGCCGACGCCTTTGGATTTGCGAGTGCGGTCGATCTTGCCTACGACATGGCGGATTCAGGTCTGATCGCGCGCCTTTCGGCCGATATCAGCGATTTTCATGATCGGCCCTCGGTGGCCGGCGCAGGCGGCATACCGCCTCAAAGCAGCGCCGGCAGCGCGCTCGGAAAGGCCTAGGCGTGGTGACAGTTCTACGCTCTGTAATTCGCGGCGTCGGCGCGCACTTGCCGAAGCGTATCGTGTCGAACGACGACCTCTCGAAGATCGTCGATACGAGTGATCAATGGATCAGGGAACGAACCGGCATCGTCAATCGCCACATCGCCGACGAAAACGAGTTGACGTCGGATCTTGCCGCAGCGGCTGCAAAACAGGCGCTCGTTCGATCCGGAATTGATCCTGTCGATATCGATCTCATCGTCTGCGCGACGGCGACGCCCGATCGCACCTTTCCCGCGACGGCGGTGAAAATACAAGCCAAGCTCGGTGTCACGAAGGGTGCGGCCTTCGATGTTCAGGCCGTTTGTTCGGGCTTCGTCTATGCTTTGACGATCGCCGATAATTTCTTGAAAACCGGGCAATCGAGACGAGCTCTCGTCATTGGCGCGGAAACCTTCTCTCGTATTCTCGATTGGTCCGACCGCTCGACGTGCGTGCTCTTCGGCGACGGAGCGGGCGCTGTCGTGCTCGAAGCTCAGCCGCAGCACGGAACGCGCGCCGATCGGGGCATCCTCGCAACTCGTCTGAGATCAGATGGACGGTTCGAAGACCTGCTCTATGTCGATGGCGGGCCTGGCTCGACGAAGACGGTCGGGCACCTGCGTATGAACGGGCGCGAGGTCTTTCGCCATGCGGTGCAGAAGATCACGGGCGTGATCGAAGAGACGCTTGTCGCGAACGGCTATGCGGCCGACGAAATCGATCTCTTTATTCCTCATCAGGCCAACAAGCGCATTTTAGACGGCGTCGTGAAGAGGCTTGGCGTATCGCCCGAGAAGATCGTGATGACACTGCATAAGCACGGCAACACGTCGGCGGCGTCGATACCGCTGGCGCTGAACGACGCGTTCGAGGCCCACAGGATCAAGGAAGGAAGCCTGGTTCTGATGGAGGCTATGGGCGGCGGCTTCACCTGGGGCGCGGTACTAGCGCGCTGGTAGGGTGCAGAGCAGCCATTCCGCTGGGTGCGCCGCAACGAGAAAAATATCTATTGTTATTTCAGGCAGTTGATGCGCAACTTTCGTTGACCCCGCGACCAACCGCCGCTAGCATGCCCGGCCTTAATGGCGTTCGGTCGGGAGGACAAAGATGGTCGGCAAGACATTGACGCGGGCAGATCTTGCAGAAGCCGTCGTAGAGAAAGTCGGATTGCCACGGAATGAGAGCCAGGACCTGGTCGAGCTGGTTCTGGATGAGATTTCCGGCAGCTTGGCAGGGGGAGACGCCGTTAAGCTCTCCTCTTTCGGCTCGTTCGGCATCCGGCAAAAAGGCGAGCGCATCGGGCGCAATCCCAAAACCGGTGAGGAGGTTCCGATCACGCCACGGCGTGTACTCGTTTTCCGGCCTTCAAATATCATGAAAGACCGCATTAATAAGGGACATGCGAAGCGCTAGCGCCAAAGTGGTCTGACGGCGTGGCAACCAGAGGGGTGAACGCGATGAACAAGTCGGCCGAAGCGTTTCGCACGATTGGCGAAGTTGCTGGCGAGCTTGGCATTCCGAAGCACGTCCTGCGGTTCTGGGAAGGCCGGTTTCCGCAAATCCGGCCGATGAAGCGGGGCGGCGGCCGGCGCTACTATCGCCCGGAGGACATGGAGCTGCTGAGGGGCATTCGCGCGCTGCTGCACTCCGACGGCTACACGATCAAGGGCGTTCAGAAGATCCTGCGCGAGCAGGGTATCGATCAGGTCAAAGCGGCCGCAGCACGCCTGAGTGCCGTTCAATCGCAGAGCGCCAACGCCAAGCGCACCGGACGGCAACGTGGGCGAAAGCCGGCAGCGGGCGCTCCTGCGAAGGAATTGCCGGTTCAGCATAAAGCGCGTGAGACTAGTGAGGCTGAGAGCAATGGTGCCCGCCCGACGCGCATAGCTCCCAAGGTTCGGATTCTCGGAGCTATCCGCGAGCTCGAAATCGCCCGCGCCATCCTTTTGGGCCTGCCGCTCGATCAGGCCGGCGGCTCGGCGGGCGCAAAGAAGGCGCGCACGGCGCGACCGTGAGCGTTACCCCTGCCGGAGCGACCGAAAAAGGCTGCGGCGGACTGCACGTCGTCTTCGTCGACCTCAAAGCTTCAGTTGCGCTTCTCGAAGCTGCAGAACGAGAGGCGCCGCGTCTCTCCGCTGACGACGTCGTGCGCGTCGAAAAGCTGGCGCACGATCCGGAACGCCAACAGCTGTGGCGCGCGTCGCGCATCGCGACACGGATCGTAATCGAGCGTGCCGCGGGCAGGGCGTATCGAAATATCGACTTCGCAATCGCTCGGAACGGGCGTCCGTACCTCGGGGAGGGGCCACCGTACTTCAATGTCTCGCACAGCGGCAATGCGGCCTTGATAGCGGTTTCGAACGCGGTTCCCATTGGTATCGATCTTGAGGAGGCGCGCGGTCTGACGATGACGGATGACCGCCGTCGACGCGTGATCGCGGCTGCCGCGCGGCTCGCTAACGGGCCGCCGGGCCCGCCGCGCATCGACGCGGACGGGGACGTCCTTCAAGCCTGGGTTCGCCTGGAGGCTGCGGCCAAGGCGCTTGGCACCGGCATCGGACAACTGCTGACGGAAGAGGGAGTGGTTGGCGGCGAAGTGGTTGGTGGCACCACGGCTGCCCATCGGCTCGACGTCAGAAACCTCGACGTTGCCAGCGCTTATTTTGCTGCAGTGGCCGCGCAGACGTTGCCTCGAGCGGTCGAAGTTCTCACGCTTCCGAATGACGCGGACGCGCTGGCGAAATTTCTATCATGCGCAGGAACGTAAAACGCCGCGCCAATGCGAGCGCGTTGCTCGCAAATACGCATGACGGCCTACGGCAAATAGGGAAACATCTTTGAAATCGGATTGCTGACCGTTCGCTGTTTGCGTTTGTGATGAACGCGCGGCTCTCTCTTGCCGTCATTCTTCTCCGCCCTGGCCTCTCGTTGAGGCTTTGAGGCTGGTTCTGATTCAGGCCATTTCGCCGGCTCGAATGCCATCGCCGTCTCGTCTTTGACGGCGAGAAGCAGATTCGACTCCATCGGCTTCCAACGATAGCCGATGCCGAAATCGATGGGTGTCGCGCGACCCTTGCCGAAGACCCGATAAAGCGTCTGCTGCGATTGGGCTGCGAAAAGCGGGATCGGTCCGACGTAGCGGCCAAACGGGTGCAGTTGCCAACCTTTAGCAAAGAAGCGGATCGGAATTCCTGAATCGTCCTGCAGCAGCGAGACGCTATGGGTCAGCAGAAATTCGCGGATGGTCGAAAACTTATCGGAGTGCATGAGATACGAGGCGCTTTTGACGAAACTGTCGCCGTTGCCGAGCTTGCCGCAGAACTTGAGAAAACCGCTGTTCTGAACGCCGCCTTCCGACACGTCCGTGCTGAAGTAGTAGAGCGTCCGCTTTTTCCCGACGTCGTCGGAGAAAACGATTTTCACGCCCTTCGCCGTGGGGTTCGCGATCTTGTCTTCTACCGGGTGGATCGATCCATCATTCTGCAGATCAAAAAGCGATACGTCGTAAATCGTCTTGCCGGATCGCGCCAGGAACACCATCAGGATCGGCAACGTTCCCGTTATCCGCCCCTCGTTGAGTTCCACCCGCATCGACTTGGTACGAAAGAAGCTATAGCTCAGCACCGAGTTGAGAGATGATCGCAGTTCGCGCAGAGCGCCTGCGAGCTCGGGCCGCGAAAGCTTACCCAAATCCGGCAACTGGCCTGGCGGCTCGAGGCCTGCCATGATGTAAGTGTCCGCCGATGGAAAGAATGCGTCGGCGTAAAGAAAATCCGGGCCGCTGAAGATGTAGAAAAGAACATGCTGCGGATTGGAGAAATTCTTGGCAACCAAGCTGCGGACCTTTGCCAGCTGCCGCTTTTCGAGGACATCCCAGGATTCGTCGAAGTTGCGGGCGTGTTGTTTCCAGAACGCATCGTTGGTGTAGGTCGCAAGAGGCGACCCCGTAGACGGCATCAGTCCAGCAAGAAAGCGTGCCGTATCGTCGGCACTCGCGGCCGGACCGGCAATAGCCGCGCGCGGAACAAACGCCAGCCCGACAAGCAACAGCGCCAAGATCGATGCGGTGAAACGCGTTCTAGTCATGACTGATCCTATCAAATTCCTTGCCATGACCGAGGCGCGATTGTGAAAGGGCGTATATCGCCAAGCCGGCGAGCATTATTCCTAGGCCTGCAAACGACTGCAAAGGCCGCTCAATGAGCAGGTGATACATCATGAAGGCTGTGACCGCGAGATACACCAGGGGCGTGACAGGATAGCCCCACGTCCGGTAGGGACGCGCCAGACCGGGTGCGTTCCAGCGCAACACGATGACGCCGAGAACGGCGAGGAACGAGCAGAGTGTCAGGCTGAATTGGATGGTATCGAGCACGGCTTCGAAACTCTGCGTCATCAGCAGCAGCGTAACGATGACGAGCTGAAGCAGAATTGCCGTCGTCGGGACGCCGTTGCTTGACGTGCGCGACAAGGGGGCGAGTAATCCGTGATCGAAGCCCATCGCCATCGTGACGCGCGGACCTATCCAGGTCATGGCGCTGATGGACGAGACGAGCCCGATGCAGATAAGCGCGCCGACGATGCGTCCGCCGAAGTCACCGAAAATATACTTGCCTGCGATCAACGCGACATCGAGCTGCCCGGCCATCGACGCGATCGGCGTCGTGTAAAGGAAGACGGCGTTGAGCGCCACGTAGAGGGTGATTACAATCAGCGTTGCAGCAATGATGGAGCGCGGCAGGCTTACTGCAGGTTCGCGTATCTCGCCGGCGATGTAGGTCGCGGCGTTCCAGCCCGAATACGCATACATCACGAATACGAGGCTCACCGCGAACGGCGCGCTCGAAATGAAACCGAGATCGTTGTGCGATGGCGCAAAAGAGATCGGCTGCGGGCTACCATAAGCGAGCCCGGCAATAATCAGCGCGATGATCAGTGCGCCTTTGATCAGCGTCGAGACATTTTGAAATTTGCTGCTGTGCTTGACGCCGCTCAGATGCACGAGCGTGACGATCCACGTCACTGCGAGACTGAGCAACAGCGCCGGCGCGCCCGGCACGACACCTTTGAAATACACGCCGAATGCCATTGCCGCGAGCGCGATGGGCGCCGCGAAGCCAACCGTTGCTGAGATCCATCCGGCCAGAAACCCGACGGCGGGATGATAAATACGCGACAGAAAATTGTATTCGCCGCCGGAGCGGGGAAACGCCGCCGAGAGTTCCGCATAGGCCAGCGCTCCGCTCAGCGCCGCAATGCCGCCGATGATCCACAGCAGCAGGACTGAGAATGCCGAAGGGATGTCCTGGACCTGAAACCCCAGACTTGTGAAGACGCCGATGCCGATCATGTCGGCGACGGCCAGGGCCGTTGCGGTCATCGTCGAAACGGTCCGGACATCGAGACCGGATGTCATCGGAGACGGTACGGTGATACTGGTCGCGGTTGTCATGAGATCGCTAATTCATTGCCGATTCGGCGACAGTATTGACGCGGCCGCCGCGCAACAACGGCCGCGACGACATGTAAACGCCAAGTGGCCAAATTGCACCTAGCGTGTTGCGGCGTGGGTCAACGGACCTCACCTTGGATGTGAGCCGACAGGCATTCAACGATTTGGGCTCACGATATGGACAAGTTTGGACCTTAATGCGACGGCGGGAATCAGCGCCAGCTCGCTGTTTATTATGTCTCGCGAGGGTAAACGCAGCATTCACAAGAACCGGCGCTATAACGGAGTGCCGCTGGGCATGGCGGACAAGACCGCACAATTCGAACGACGGGCCTTTCTGGCGGCGGCGCTGGGCGCCGGGCTGGCGTTAACGGCCGGCATTGGCTCCGCAATGGCCGCGAAGAAAACCGCGAAGCGGCGTACGATCACGCCTTCGAAGACGCAAGTACAGTCGCGTAGCGGGCCTCTTAAAACGGCGAGGACAGCGCTCGTGCCCTTCGACACGGCGCCGTTTCCCTATCATGGGACGATGCCGGGCTCGAACGCACCCTTCATGAATGTCGACGAGGGCGGACGCAAGGGCCACAGGACCGGATCGGGCCGCGTCTATTGGGAAGATCAGACGTACAACGATCGCCGCGTTCTGCTTCACATCCCGAAGGGGTTTGATGTTCGGCGACCGGCCTTGATGCTCGTCTACTTCCACGGTCACGGAGCATCGCTCGAGCGCGACGTGCTCAACCGTCAAAAAGTTCCGGCGCAGATTTCGGCGTCGAATGCCAATGTCGTTCTGGTGGCGCCGCAGTTGGCGGTCGATGCCGCCGATTCCAGCGCCGGTAATTTCTGGCAGCCGGGCGCTTTCGGCCGCTTCATCGGCGAGGCGGGTCAAAAACTCGCCCGCATGCACGGCGACCGCAAGTCGCTTAGGACGTTTGCCAGCATGCCGATCGTGGTTGTCGCCTACAGCGGCGGCTATGTAGCGGCGGCCTCGGCCATCGAGCGTGGCGGATTAAAGAAGCGCGTTCGCGGCGTCGTTCTTCTCGACTCGCTTTATGGCGACCTCGACAAGTTCGCACATTGGATCGAGGCCGATCCGTCAGCGTTTTTTGTCAGCGTCTATCTCAGCTCGACGCGAACGCAGAACGCCAAGCTGGAAGACATTCTCACTGCCCATGACGTCGACGTCAGTCCCGAAATCAATCATCGGCTGGCCGTTGGAGGCGTGGCGGTCGTTCCCGGTGGCGACGTTCGGCATCGCGACCTCCTCACGCACGCGTGGGTGGACTATCCGATCATCGATTTGTTGAAACGGTTGCCCGAGTATCGCCGTTGAGCCGATCGACCGCGGTCCGCTCTTGAAGGTGGCACCGCGCAGATCAGGAGCGGAGAGGCGAGGCGCAATCGGCTTCCACGGGCGCTTCGGGCGATGCAACCATCCGGGTGTGTCGCGGATTTCGCGACTGGCCGTCGCCCCGGACGGTTACGGTCCCGAGTATCGCTTCTTGACGGCACAGGGTGCTTCCGATACCCAACCCTTGCGACTGAAGCGGTGCGGCTTGTTCAAGCACGGCTTTCACCGGGGTCGCTAGACGTCGGAGCGTAGCGCAGCCTGGTTAGCGCACCAGTCTGGGGGACTGGGGGTCGGAGGTTCAAATCCTCTCGCTCCGACCAATGAACTCAGCCCATCGCGGACGTCATTCAGTCCTTTGTCGGTTTGTGGGCCGTTGTACGAATTCCGTATCCGCAGCGTTCTCCGTCCGTCCCTCGTCAGCCGCCTCCCACTTCAAAATGGCGGCAGCAGCGAGTTTCTGCTGGTTGACCTGCTTCGCGTAGTGCTCAACAATTTGCATTGACTGGCCGGTAAGCGCCTGCACCTCTGCCGTCGTCGCGCCAGCTTCGAGCAAGCAGACGACCGCCGATTTTCGTAAACCATGAAACACGAGTTTGCGATCTTTCAATACTCCGAAGACTGGACGGTTACGCTCCGCTTGCCACGAAGCCTTGAACCCGGTCTTCCACGGCTCGTCTCTGCTGTTCCGTAACATCGGAGCGTTACTGAGCTGCAGTTCTGTGCCTGGCCAGCCAATAATTTGGAGTGGAGCCGGCAGCGGAAAGAAGCGGAACTTAAAGGAGCACACGTGGTTGCCACCGCAGCTGCGTTCGTACGGCTGGAGATAGGGAGGCATTTCTACACCACGTGCCACGATCGGCATTTCGCCTCGTTGGATTGATGGTAGGGATCAGTCGTCTCTTGTAGCGGGCATTCTAGTCGTGCTGGCGCTGCTCACGATCATGTTCATTACGGGTGAGTATCGGGCAAGCGCCCCGACTGACACGGGGACGACGGCGCCATCCGTATTGGCGCTTCCTTGATCCGCGTTACGAGTCGGCCACTTGTC
>Ga0207678_10001596_pt1 | contig 20859 bp, 20 predicted proteins | sample KBSC63metaG_FD_184319 | JGI IMG/M metagenome (GOLD analysis project Ga0207678, IMG submission 184319) | Corn rhizosphere microbial communities from Kellogg Biological Station, Michigan, USA - KBS C6-3 metaG (SPAdes) (version 2) | ecosystem: Host-associated > Plants > Roots > Rhizosphere > Soil ... | reverse complement strand
GGCGACGCCTTCCTCGGCGGCCAGCGGGCCCAGCAGGTCGAGCGCTCCCGCGACGAAATCGCGTTCCGACAACAGGTCCCCGCGCTGCGCCAGGTTGTGCGAGTACGTCGAGACGACCTCGGCGAGGTCCTTCGGCTCGTCCTCGGAGATCACCGCGCGCAGCAGGAAGTCGACGAAGGCGTCGTCGGTGCCGAAGGCGAACGCGTCCGCCGCTTCACCTTCGCCGGCGTTCATCGCACGCTGGTAGCGGAACAGCTCGGTGTCGAGGCCGAGGCCGTCGAGCCGGCCGGTCCACTCGTGGTGGCGGCGGGTCCAGGACAGCTCCAGCTCGGGCTCGGCCAGCTGGGCCGCGGCGAGCTTGTCGTGGAAGCCGGACATGGTGAGCAGCCGGCCGTCCTGGGTCATCGGCAGCGAATCGAGCCCCAGCGCGGCGGTCGGGCGGAAGCAGTACCAGGAGTCGGCGAGGTTCTCGGAGTCGGCGGACACGACGTGCCCGCGCCACTCGGACACCTTGCCGGTGATGATCCGGTGGCCGCTTTCGACGTGCAACCACTCCAGCACGACGTGCGAGACGTCCTTGGCGGCGACGAACTTCTCGAGGACCTTCGTGCTGGTGGTGCCCACGACCTGGCGGCGGCCGGGCAGCATCACCGAGAAGATGAGCTTGATGAGCACGGACTTGCCGCCGCCGTTCTCGAGGAACAGCACGCTCGCCGGGGACGGGCGGCGCAGCTCGGCCGGGCCGGTCGCGTGGATGCCCGCGCTGAACAGCGCGTCCTGCTGGGGCGCGGTGATCTTGGCGCCGACGCCGCTGAAGTCGAGCACGACGTCCTGGTAGCGGGCACCCGCCGGGCCCACCGAGTGCAGGCGGACCCGCGAAAGCTCGTACATCGATTCCCCTCTACAGCGTGTCGGACGCCGCTGCGCGCAGCGTGCCCCCGGCGGTCGCGACGGCCACGACGTCGAGCGCGAGCAAGTCGTCGAAGGCGGCGTCGGCGGCGAGTTCGCGCACCTGGATCTGGTAGCGCGGGGTGGTCCGGTAGGTGCCGCCCTGCTCGTCGCTGACCGGCACCAGGAAGCCCTGGTCGGCGAGGAACCGCAGGGCCCGGCTGACCATGCCGCGGGTGGTGTCGGCGGCCAGCCGGCCGTCCTTGGTCGCGGCGGCCGCGGGACGGCGGGTGTAGGCGCGCCAGGCCTGTTCGAGCTCGGGTGCGTCGGCCAGGGGGTCGTTGTTGGCCTCGGCCACCGCGGCCCGCTCGTCGAGCATCCGGGCGGCTTCACGGACCATCGCGTCGACCTGCTCGACGCTGACGCGGCCGATGTAGGTGTCGTTGGCGAGGTCGTCCGGACGCGGGTAGCCAAGCGCGGCGGTGGCGAGGTGGATCAGGCCGTGCAGCACCTTCTCGGTCTCGCGGCGCTCGCGGATCTTGGCCTGCCGGGCGTAGGAGTCCATCTTGATCTCGAAAACGGACTCGTCGGTGGCCGCCAGCACCGCGCCGGCCTGCTGGTTGACCTCGAGGACCATGAGGCCGAGCCCGGCCGCGACGGCGTGGGTGAGGGCCTTGAACGCGTTGTCCTCGCCGTAGCGGCGCACGAGGTCGCCATACACGACATCACGCGCGGGCAGCTGCTTCGGCCGCATGCCGAAGGCGACCAGCCGGGCCGCGGCCTCGGCGTCCACGCTGCTGTGGGACAGCGCCATTACGCGACTTCCTCTTCTTCGTCGGCCCGTTCTACGGAGGCGGTGGACAGGAGCAGGTCGGCGCCGCCGAACTCCGGGTCGTCCAAGAGCGTGCCGTCGTCGACGGCGAGCAGGACCGAGCGGTCGCCCTGGCGGCGGGCCGCGCCGACCCCGGGACTGTAGGCGTGGACCGCCCGCAGCGCGACCAGGGCGGCGAGCCCGGGCTGACGGCTGCGGCGGGCTTCTTCGAGCAGCCCCGACAGCCGCCGCGGCACCTCGGGCAGGTCGAGGAGTTCGTCGGCGCGCCGCCAGACGTCGTCGCCGAACTTGTCGCTGACCTCGGCGGGCATGAGTTCCGGCTCGGGGATCTCGCCGACCAGCTGGTCGCGCTCGGGCGCGGGCCGCAGGAGCAGGGAGACGAGGGAGGACAGCGACGGCACGACCGGCGCGGTGATCCCGGCGGCCGCGTGGAAGAAGTGCTCGACGGGGGCGACGGCGTCGGCCAGCGGCAGGCCGAGGGTGGGCACGAGGAGCTGGCCGAACAGGTCCAGGGTCGCGCGTTGCGGCGGGCCGGAGAACTGCTGGCGGTCCTGTTCGGCGCGGAAGACCGCGCCCGCGTCGGCCAGCCGGGACTGCAGGCGCGTGTGGCGGCGGATGCAGTCGCCGACGATGTCGACGAGCTCGGCGGCGCGGCGCTTGCGGTCCAGGTCCTCGGTCTCGTCGCGGGCGGTGGTGATGTTCTTGAGGATGGCGTTCTCGGCGCGGAACCGGGCCTCGATGTGGCTCAACGCGCTGTCGAGCAGCTCCGGGACCTCGCGTTCCCAGTCGACCGACCGGACGTCCCGGCGGGTCGCGTCGAGCTTCGCGCGCAGCGTCTCGCCGTACTGGACGGTCCGGTAGCGGGCCTGCTCGGCGGCGAGTTTGGCGTCGGCCAGCCGGCCGCGGTTGATGAGGTTCTCGAGCTTGACCTCGGCGGCGATCTGCGCCGACTCGACGTCGGTGTCGAGCGCGCCGACGAGGACGTTGATGGCCTCGTCGGTGGCGCGCAGGTAGACCTCGCCGTCGCGGGCGGCCAGCTCGACGAGCAGCTTGAAGTCGAACTGGCGCCGCTGGTAGCCGCCCGGCCCGATCGAGCCGTAGACGCGCCGGAAGCCGCGGTCGGTGGTGCCGACGTTGATGAGGTTGTCCAGGACCCACTTGGCCACCCGGACGTGTTCCTCCGGCATCCGCGACGGCGCCTGCTGCGCGATGAACGGCAGCAGCCGGTCGATGACCTCGTCGTGGCCGGCGCCGGTGTCGAAGTCCATCGCGATGGTGACCTGGTCGATCGTGTGCAGCGCGATCTCGGCCATCTGGTAGATCGTCGCGTCGGCCCAGTCGAGCTTCGCCTTCCGCGCGTCCAGGTCGTGCAGCGGCGCCGTGCAGGCCAGCGCCTTGAGGCGGCGCGTCAGCCCCTCGTCGGCCAGGCCCGTCATCCCGGTCTCGTCGTCTCGCACAGCAGGCCAGGCTAGTCGGCCACCCTCTGCGCACGCGCGGGTGACTCCATCCATGCCCCCACCACCACCCTCAAAGGTGGCGCTGACGCGCCGCAGTGTTTGCATTAACGTCCCCTACATGCGTGAGATGAGCCGCGAAGAGTGGTGGAAGTTCGCCTCCGAGGGAACCCGCACGGGCATGCTCGGCCTGGTCAGGGCCAACGGCGCCCCGATCGTGACACCGGTGTGGTTCCTGCTCAACGAGGGCCCGGACGGCGACGAGCTGATCTTCACCACCGGCACCGAGACGCTCAAGGGCAAGGCCATCGCCCGCGACGGGCGCATCTCGCTCGCCGTCGACGACCAGAAGCCGCCGTTCTCCTACGTCCAGTTCACCGCCGAGGCCCGGCTGACCCACGACTACGACGACATGCTCGAGTGGGCGACGAAGCTGGGCGGCCGGTACATGGGTGCCGAGCAGGCCGAGGCGTACGGCAAGCGCAACGCCGTCCCCGAGGAATCCCTCGTCCGGGCGACGATCACCAAGGTGATCGCGCGCGCCGACATCGCCGGCTGACCCCGGTTCGCTGGTAATCTGCCCCCGGGGGTGGGGGTATGCCTTCGGGAGACAGACGGGACGCCGTCAAGGCGATCGTCAGCGCGGGCCAGCGGGAGCTGGTGGCCGAGCTGGAACGCCTCGACGGCGGGCGCTTCGGCCGGTCCGGCCGCACTCGGCTGCTCGAAAACGGTGACGTCTTCGAGCGTGCCGTCGTCAGCGCGGCCTTCTCGGACGAGTCCTTCGCGGCCGGGCTGTCGGTCGTGCTGCACCCGCGCAACCCGTACGTCCCGGCGTTCCAGGCGCACTTCCGCTACCGCGAAGCCGCCGACGCGTGGTGGTTCGGCGGCAGCGTCGACCTCCTCCCCTGCTACGGCTTCGCCTCGGACGCGACCCACTTCCACCGCGTCCTCAAAAACCACTGCGACACGCTCGACAGCGCGTTCCACGCCCAGGCGAAACGGGCCTGCGACGACCGCTTCCGGCTCCCGCACCGCGACGAGGCCCGCGGCATCGGCGGCATCCTCTTCGACCACCTGAGCCTGCCGGGCCCGGACGGCTGGCGGCGGTCGGCGGCGTTCACTGCGGCGGGCATCGCCGCGATCGCCCCGGCATACTTCCCGATCGTGCGGCGGCGCAAGGACGTGCCGTACGGCGAACGTGAGCGGCAGTGGCAGCTCTACCGCCGCGGCCGGTACGTCGAGTTCACGCTCGTCCAGGACGCGGCGCAGGCCGACGCCGACACGATCCTGACGGCGCTGCCGCCGTCGGCGCGGTGGCAGTCGGAGTTCACGCCCGAGCCCGGGAGCGCCGAGGCGGAGCTGGCGTCGTTCCTCGTGCCACGCGACTGGGCCGCCGAAACTGTCGGTGCCCGCCGGTAGCGTCGAAACCGGGGGGCGCCCCGCTGAGCGGGAAACCGTTGGCACGGTGGGTGACCCATCGTGTCGACTATTGACAGGGCCCGCGTGCAGGGTGTGTGATCTGTCCCATAGATAGGAAACTTTCCTAACTATTGCCGCCGGTGGTCCGCCGACCATTCCGCCCCGGTCACCCCCTGTCCCCCGACAACGCAGGAGGCTCCCAGTGGCACCCCGTCCACCGTGGCGCGCGGTACTGGCCGGTACCGCCGTCGCGGCGCTCGGCCTCACCGCGGTCAGCCCGGTAACCGCTTTCGCCGCGGATTCCGACTACGAGTCCGAGAACGCCACCGTCGTCCAGGGCGCGGTCGAGTCGAACCACGCCGGCTACTCCGGCACCGGCTTCGTCAACTTCGACAACGTCGTCGGCAGCTACGTCGAATACTCCGTGAACGCGGCCCAGGCGGGCACGCACACGCTGACCTTCCGCTACGCCAACGGAACCGCCGACAACCGGCCGGTGAAGCTCACCGTCGACGGCGGCGACAAGGGCACCGTCGACTTCCCCGCCACCGGCGCCTGGACGACCTGGAAGACGGTCACCGCGACCGTGCAGCTCACCGCCGGCGTCAACAAGGTCCGCACCACCGCGACCACCGCCAACGGCGGCCCGAACGCCGACAAGCTCACCGACACCTTCACCGCGCCGGTCGACGGCGAACCGCCGTCACCGCCGTCGAACCTCAAGGCGAGCAACATCCTGCCGACGGCCGCGACCTTCAGCTGGACCGCCGCGACGGACAACGTCGGCGTCGTCCGCTACGAGATCAACCGCGGCGGCAACATCCTCAAGACCGTCGACGGGACCACCACGAGCGCGACCGTCGACAACCTGACCCCGAACACCGCCTACGACATCTCCGTCGGCGCGTACGACGCCGCGGGCAACCCGTCGCAGCAGAGCAACGTGGTCACCTTCACCACCCCGCCGAGCGATGACACCACCCCGCCCAGCGTGCCGGGCAACCTGCGCTCCACCGGCGTCACGGCGAACAGCGTCTCCCTGGCGTGGAACGCTTCCACGGACAACGGCGGCACCGTCGCCGGCTACGACGTCTACCAGGGCGCCGCGAAGGTCGCGACCACGACGTCACTGAGCACGACGGTCACCGACCTCGCCCCGAACACGTCCTACACCTTCACCGTCAAGGCCCGCGACCCCGACGGCAACACCTCGGCCGCCAGCAACGCCGTCACGGCGAAGACCAGCGCCCCGGGCGGCGCCGGGGGCATCCCGGAGTACGACAAGGACATCGCGAAGGTCGACCTCGGCTGGTCGGTGGACTTCCTCCCGAACGGCAACGCGCTGGTGACCGAGCGGGACCGGTTCGAGGTCCTGCTGGTGACGCCGTCGGGCCAGAAGACCACGCTGGGCAAGGTGCCGGGCGCGGTCGGCACGAACGGCGAAGGCGGCCTGCTCGGCCTGGCGATCTCGCCGAACTGGTCGAGTGACCACGCGATCTACCTCTACCACACGGCATCCGGCGACAACCGGATCGTGAAGATGACCTACGACGGCGCCACGCTGTCGTCGACGTCGACGCCGGTGCTGACCGGGATCGCGAAGAACCGCTACCACAACGGCGGCCGGATCAAGTTCGGCCCGGACGGCAAGCTCTACGCCACCGTCGGCGACGCGAAGAACAGCGACAACGCACAGAACAAGAGCTCGCTCAACGGCAAGATCCTGCGGCTGAACCCCGACGTCTCGGCGCCGAGCGACAACCCGTTCTACGCCACCGGCGGCAACGCGCGGTACGTCTGGAGCTACGGCCACCGCAACCCGCAGGGCCTGGCCTGGGACTCCCGCGGCCAGCTGTGGGCGGCGGAGTTCGGCGAGAGCAGCCAGGACGAGCTCAACCTCATCCAGAAGGGCGGCAACTTCGGCTGGCCCAGCTGCGAAGGCACGCAGGGCAGCTGCAGCGGCTACATCGCCCCGAAGAAGACCTGGTCGACTTCGCAGGCCGGGCCGAGCGGGGTGGAGATCGTCAACGACTGGATCTACATCGCCGGCGTCACCGGACAGCAGCTGTTCGCCACGCAGATCAACGCCGCCGGCACCGGCGTCGGCACGGTGTCGACGCTGTTCTCCGGTCGCTGGGGCCGGCTGCGCTCGGTCACCAAGACCCCGGACGGCGGGCTCTGGCTGACCTCGACGAACAACGACAAGAACGGCGGCACGCCGTCGGCGCTGGACAACGTGATCGTGCGGCTGAAGTTCCCGGGCGGCGGCACGCCCGGCGGCTTCAAGCTGACCAGCTCCGCCTTCGCCGACAACGCGACCATCCCGGACAAGTACACCTGCGCCGGGGACGGCACGGCGGGCCAGGACCCGTCGCCGCCGCTGGCGTGGGGTGCCTCCGAGGGCGCGAAGGGCTACGCCGTCGTGTTCGCCGACGTCGCCAACAGCGGCAACAAGCTGCACTGGGCGATCTGGGACGTCCCGGCGGCCACGAAGTCGCTGCCGGAAGGCCTCGGCGCGGGGTACACCGTGCCGAACCAGGGTGGCGCGAAACAGAAGGCGATGGGCAGCGGGGCGAACGCGCAGAAGTTCTTCGGCCCCTGCCCGGGCGGCTCGAGCCATCCGTACACGTTCACGCTCTACGCCCTGAACACCGCCATGGTCCCCGGCCTGACGTCGTCCTCGACGATGGCCCAGATCGAAACGGCGATCAAGGGCGCGTCGACGGCGAACGTGGTGCTGCGCGGCAAGTCCAGCGCAGCCGCCTGAAAGCCGCGGCAGGGGTGACCGGAGCGGCGCCGGTCACCCCTGCCGCCCTCACTGCGTCCCCGCCACCCGGCGCAGGTGGGCGTCGACGTCGAAGCCGTGTTCCTCCAGCCGGCGGCGGGCCAGCAGGAGCTCGTCGGGGGTGAACAGCTCGGCGTACTCCTCGCGGAGCATGACCGCCTCGGAGCTGCGGCCGAGCTGGTTCTTCTCCCAGAGCACGGTGAACCCGCCCGCGGTGCCCGCCCCGCGCAGCAGCAGCCGCGCGGCTTCGACGCCGCCGTGTTCGCGCACCATGCGTTCGAACTGGGCGGGGCGGTAGCCGAAGTCCTTGGCCAGGACCTGGCAGCCGTCGAGGAGGTCCTCGGTGAACCGCGCGGCGAGCCGGGGATCGGCCGGGACGGATGCGGCAGGTTCGGGCATGGGGCAGACCTCTCGACGTGACGGCTTCCCAGATTAATCGCGAACCGGGGTGGTTTCGCTACGCCGTTCGAGCAACGAATTTTCGAAAACCACTCTCCGTGGCGACAGAAGCGGGCAAAAGTGACTAATCGCAGTCTGTCGGCGACCTCTGCATGCCGACCGCATGCGAACCGTGGTGCACGGCGAGATTCACGTCCACTATGGACAGATCTACGTCCACACCCCAGGTGACCAGCCCTCGGCGGTGAAGCCGCACCGCCGGTTGCACTGCCCGGCGAAGCGCACGGCGAAACGAGCGCGGCAGCGGCGTACTGGCACGGGTTCGCCCGAAGCCGCCGACCGGGTCGGGCGGCAGCCGGGCGCGGCTCACCAGCCGAACAGCCCGCCCATGATCCGGGCGCAGCGGGCCGTCATCGCCTCCGCATCTTCGTCCGGGCGGTCGATCCACCAGCTGATCAGCGAGTCCACCACGCCGGTCCACACCTGCGCGACGGCCTCGATGTCCGCCGGGTCGGTCAGGCCGCGGGACGTCAGCAGCTGCGTGGCGCCGAGCACCGCGAACACGTCGAGGCGGCGGCGGTAGTCCGCGGCCGCCGCGGCGATGTCACCCGTCGAGGGCACCGTCGCGTCGCGCAGGAGGCGCCAGGCGTACCGGTCGTGGTCGAACGTCGTGAAGATCGCCGAAAGCACCTTCAGCGGCATCTGGTCGGGCTCGCCGCCGGCCGCCATCGTCGTCGCGACGCCGTCGGTGAGCCGGCCGCCCGCGCGGTGCAGGCAGGCCAGGTAGAGCCCGTCCTTCGAGCCGAAGTACTGGTACAGCAACGGCTTGGTGACCCCGACCCGGCGCGCGATCTCGACCATCGACGCACCCGCGTACCCGGCCCGGCCGAACTCCTCGGTGCCGGCCACGACGAGCTGGGCCTCCCGTTCTTCGCGGGGCATCCCCTTGGTCCCGACCGCCCTTGACTGCGTCACGCCCAAGAGCCTACCGTGCGTAAAGTGACCCTAGGGTAAGTTACCGCACGGTCAGATCAGAGGAGGCGACGTGGCCGAGTTCCTGGCGCACCTGCGCGACCCCGTGCTGTTCGCGATTCCGGTGTTCCTGCTGTTCGTGACGATCGAAATCGTCGCGGTGCACGTGCTCGGCCACGACGACAACGTGGTCGGCTACAGCGTCGCCGACACGCGGACGAGCATGCTGATGGGCACGGTCGCGGTCGGGGTCAACGCGCTGTTCCGGCTGGTGATGCTCGTCGTGTTCGCGGCGCTGTTCGAACTGGCACCGGTGAAGTTCGACCCGCGCGACTGGTGGACGTGGGTGCTCATGCTGCTCGGCCAGGAACTGGTGTTCTACGCCTACCACCGGGCCAGCCACCGCGTGCGGCTGCTCTGGGCCGGCCACCAGGTCCACCACTCCAGCGAGCACTACAACTTCTCGACGGCGCTGCGGCAGAAGTGGACGCCGTACTTCCAGCTGCCGTTCTGGTCGGTGCTGGCGCTGTGCGGGATCCCGCCGTGGATGATCCTGACCGGCCTGTCGATCGACCTCGTCTACCAGTTCTTCGTGCACACGGAGAAGGTCGGCAAGCTCCCGCGCTGGTTCGAGTACGTCTTCAACACCCCGTCCCACCACCGCGTCCACCACGGCAGCGACGAGGAGTACCTGGACGCCAACTACGGCGGGATCCTGATCGTCTGGGATCGGCTGTTCGGCAGCTTCGTGCCGGAGGGCAAGAGGCCGACGTACGGGCTGACGAAGAACATCGGGACGCACAACCTGCTGAAGGTGGGCTTCCACGAGTACGGCTCGATCCTGCGCGACCTCCGCGCGGCCCGGACCTGGCGTGAGCGCGCGGGTTACGTGTTCGGGCCCCCCGGCTGGCAGCCCGGGCTACGCGATGTCCCGCAGCGCCAGGCTGTTGAGGGGCGGGCGCTGCGGTGAAGTGAGGTCGGTCAGCACGATCTCGCGTTCGACACCGGGCGACGTCCCGCGCCGGAACTGCGCGAGCAGCGTCGCCGGCGGGGCCGCGGTGACGAGCCGGCCGTGTCGCTCCAGGCGGTCGAAGAGCGTCTGCATGATCTGCCCCGCCATCCGGCCCAGCGCCTGGGTGCTCTGGTGGCGGTGCGCGCGGTGGCCGAGGTCGACCTGGGCGAGTGCGTCGAGGCCGCGCTGTTCCAGCAGGTCGATGAGGTGCCCGACCTCGACCCCGTAGTTCGCGACGAACGGGATGCTTTCCAGCACTTCGCGACGGCCCGCGTATTCACCGGCGAGGGGCTGGACGAACCCGGCGAGTTCCGGCCAGAACATGTTGAGCAGCGGCCGGGCGACGAGTTCGGTGACCCGGCCGCCGCCGTCCGCCTCGGTGCCGAGGGGGCGGTGGTAGAAGCCCTTGACGTAGGCGACGGAGGAGTCGGTGAGCAGCGGGCCGAGCAGCCCGGTGACGTAGTCCGTGGTGAAGTCGTGCAGGTCGCCGTCGACGAAGACGACGAGATCACCGCTGGTCGCCGCGACGCCCTTCCACAGCGCTTCGCCCTTGCCCGCCAGCCCGTCGAGCGCGGGGAAGACGGCATCCTGCGCGACAACGGTCGCCCCCGCGGCGGCGGCCACCTCGGCGGTCGCATCGGTGGACCGGCTGTCGACGACGAGGATCTCGTCGACGAGCACGCCGTACAGCTCGTCCCGGATGGCGGCGACGATCGCACCGACGGTGGCTTCCTCGTTCCGGGCCGGGATGACCACGGACACCGTGGTGCCACGTTTGGCCGCGACGAGCTCTTCGGTGGTCCAGTCGCCGGCCTTGCTGCTGCGCCGGGTGAGCCAGGTGCCGATTTCCGGCGAAACCTTCAGCATGCGGTTCCCCTTCCCTCGTTCGCTTCCGAGATTCGGGGTCCCGCGTTTCGGCGTCCGCTCCGCAGTGCTACCGGGGTGTTACGAGATGGCGGGTCACGTTAAACCGGCTGACCAGCGACAGCGCGCACTCTAGGCTCACGGCGAACCGAGGGGGAATCACCAGTGCGCGAAGCGATCCGGCCGTTCCGCTGGGACCTCGTGCGCCCGGACCACCTCGGGTCCCTCCTCGATGGCGTTCCCGAGCCGGACCTGTGGTTCCTCGACGAGCTGATCGACTGCACCGCGAAGGTGCTCGCCCGGTCCGAAGACGGCGAGCTGTACTTCGTCGGCCGGTCCGCGGACTCGGTGTTCGACCTCCTCGGCGGCGCCCTGCCGGACCCGGGCCGGCTGCACCTGCTGCCCCTGTCCACCGGGTGGATCGACCACCCGCTGCTGGGCTCGCTCGCCCCGGCGGAGGTGGCGCAGCTGCGGGCGAACCTGGCCGCTCACGGCCTCGCCCCGGCGGAACTCGCCCGGGGCTCCCGGCCCATCACCTTCGTCGATGTCGTGTCGTCGGGCGGCACTTTCGGCCACCTGCTGGACATCCTGCGCGGCTGGGCCGCCGTCGAACGGGCGGACTGGCCCGCCATCCGGCGGCGGATCCGGATCGTCGGCCTGACCTGGCGCAGGCCCACCAGCCCGAAGACCTACCGGTGGCACCAGCACGCCGAGTGGGTGCGGGACCTGCCCACCGGCTCGATCCGGAACGTCTCGGTCGAGCCGGCGGTGCTGAGCTACCTCGCCAACGACCAGCCGAAGCTCACCCGGTCGTTCGGCCGTGACGCGTGGGCCGCCGAGGAGGTCCGCTCCCCCGTGCACGACGACCGCACCCGCCGGGCGCTGGCCGAGGCGGTCGCGATCGTCGAAGCCGGCCGCACTCCGGCCGTCCGCGAACGGCTCGCCCGCGGGATGAGCCGCGAACCGGCGATCGCCGAACCGTGGCTGCGGGACCTCGTCAGGCGTCTTCCTCTTCGAACAGCTCCGAGATGACCACGACATCAGCGAACGACGCTCTCCTGGGGATCGTCCAGGAGGAGCCGGCGGCGGGGTTGCCGGTCGCCCCCGGCGAACGCCCGGTCGGCGCGGCGATGAGCGAAGCGATGCGCAGCCGCCAGGCCCGCGGAGAAGACTGAGCCGCTAGGCCTCTTCTTCTTCCAGCATCTCCGGGGTGACCGCCGACTCCGTGTCCGGGATGCCCAGGTCCTTGGCCCGCTTGTCCGCCATCGCCAGCAGCCGGCGGATGCGGCCCGCCACCGCGTCCTTCGTCATCTGCGGGTCCGACAGCTGGCCCAGTTCCTCCAGGGACGCCTGCCGGTTGGACAGCCGGAGCCGGCCCGCCGCCAGGAGGTGGTCCGGGGCCGTCTCGCCGAGGATCTCCAGGGCGCGCTCCACCCGGGCCGCCGCCGCCACGGCCGCGCGCGCCGAGCGCCGCAAGTTGGCGTCGTCGAAGTTCGCCAGCCGGTTCGCCGTCGCGCGGACCTCGCGGCGCATCCGGCGTTCCTCCCACTGCAACACGCTCGCGTGCGCGCCCAGGCGGGTCAGCAGCGCGCCGATCGCGTCGCCGTCGCGGACCACCACCCGGTCGGCGCCGCGGACCTCGCGCGACTTCGCCTGGATGCCCATCCGGCGGGCCGCTCCGACCAGCGCCAGCGCCGCCTCCGGGCCCGGGCACGTCACTTCGAGCGACGACGAACGTCCCGGTTCGGTCAGCGACCCGTGCGCGAGGAACGCGCCCCGCCACGCCGCTTCCGCGTCGGCCACTCCCCCGGACACCACGGCCGCGGGCAGCCCGCGCACCGGGCGGCCGCGCTGGTCGATCAGCCCGGTCTGGCGGGCCAGGCCCTCCCCGTCCTTCACCACGCGCACGACGTACCGGGTGCCCTTGCGCAGGCCACCGCTGGCGGTGATGACGTGGACGTCCGAGTGGTGGCCGTACAGCTCGTGGATCTCCTTGCGCAGCCGTCGCGCGACCGAGCCCGTGTCGAGCTCCGCCTCCACGACCACCCGGCCGGCCACGATGTGCAGCCCGCCGGCGAAGCGAAGCAGCGACGCGACCTCCGCCCGGCGCGGCCCGATCTTCGTGATCTCCAGCCGGCTCAGCTCGTCCTTCACCGCGGCGGTCATCGCCATTACTGCCCCTCCCTGCCTTTCGCTCCTCCCCCGTGCTCCCCGCCGAGACCGAGAGCCTCCCGCATGCACAACGCGAGCGCATCAGGATCATGCCGTCCCGCCACTTCGGGGTCGCCCACCGCCCCCAGGTGCGCGCGGCCGCCCAGCCGCTCCGCCGCGCGGCGGAGATTCGCCGGGTCGGGCACGGAATCGCGGTCCGCGATCACCGCGTCGACCCGCAGATCGGGCGCGTGCTCGAAGAGTACGTCGAGATGGCGCTCCGGGGAGAATCCCGCGGTTTCCCCCGGCTGGGGGACAAGGTTGAGCACGAGCACCTTCGTCGCGGCCGTGCGCACGAGCGCGTCGTGCAGCCCCGGCACGAGCAGGTGCGGCAGCACGCTGGTGAACCACGAACCCGGGCCGAGGAACACGACGTCGGCGGCCAGCACGGCGTCGACGGCCTCCGCGCACGCCTGCGGCGGGCGTCCCGACCGGCCCGGCGTGTGCAGGCTGACGCGCTGCACCTGCCCCGGCGTCGACGCCACCGCGACCTGGCCGCGGATCGTGCGCAGCGCCGCCGGGTCTTCGCTGTCGAGGCCGCTGACCTGCCCCACGATTTCCAGGGGCTCCGGCGACATCGGCAGCACGCGGCCCGAGACGCCCATCAGCCGGCAGGCCTCGTCGAGCGCGGCGACCGGGTCGCCGAGGACCTCGAAGAGCCCGGCCAGCAGCAGGTTCCCCACCGCGTGCCCGGCCAGTGCGCCGTCGCCGCCGAAGCGGTGCTGGAAGACCTCGGCCCACAGCGTGCCGCCGTCCTCCGCGGCGAAGGCGGCGAACGCCTGCCGCAGGTCGCCCGGCGGCAGCAGCCCGAGTTCGCGCCGCAGCCTGCCGGACGATCCGCCGTCGTCGGCCACGGTCACGACCGCGGTGACGTCGGGGGTCACCCGCCGCACCGCGGACAACGTGGCGTGCAGTCCGTGGCCGCCCCCGAGGGCGACCGCGCGCACGTTATTCACGACCAAGGTCGCGGTGCACCACCTTCACGGCCATACCGTCCTCTTTGGACAGACGCTGGGCGAGCTCGACGGACAGCGCCACGCTGCGGTGCTTGCCGCCGGTGCAGCCGACGGCCAGCGTCAGGTACCGCTTGCCCTCGCGCTTGTAGCCGGCGCCGATCAGCCGCAGCAGCTGGTGGTAGCGGTCGAGGAACTCCTCGGCGCCCTCCTGCGAGAGGACGTAGTTGCGCACTTCACCATCGAGCCCGGTGTGCTCGCGCAGCTCCGGGATCCAGAACGGGTTGGGCAGGAACCGGACGTCCATCACCAGGTCGGCGTCCATCGGCAGGCCGTACTTGTAGCCGAAGGACAGCACGGTGACCCGGGTCTGTGTGCTCGCCTCCGAGCCGAATGCGTCCTCGATCTTGGCGCGCAGGTCGTGTACCGAGAGCGACGACGTGTCGAGCACCAGGTCGGCCTCTTCGCGCAGCGGCTCCAACAGCGTCCGCTCCGCCGTGATGCCGTCGGCGAGCCGGCCGTCGCCCTGCATCGGGTGGCCCCGGCGGACGGCCTCGAAGCGCCGCACCAGTACGGCGTCGGTCGCCTCCAGGAACAGCACCCGCGGCTTGTAGCCCCGGGCGTCGAGGTCCTTGATCACCGAGGCCAGGTCGTCGGTGAACGCGCGCGAACGCACGTCCATGACGACCGCCACCTTCGTGATCGCGCCGCGCGCCTGCGCGCCCAGCTCGACCATGGTGGCGATGAGCTCCGGGGGCAGGTTGTCGACGACGAACCAGCCCAGGTCCTCCAGGCACTTGGCCGCGGTGCTGCGGCCCGCCCCCGACAACCCGGACACGACCGCGACCTCCATGCCGGAGCCGCGGATCTCCTCTTGCGCACTCACTGTGTTTCCCTACTCCCCTGCTTCTGTGCCGTTGCTCGCGCCGGACTCCCCGGCCAGCGCGGCGACCACGGCTTCCGCGGTGCGCCTGCCGAAGCCGGGCACCGCCTCGATCTCTTCGATCCTGGCCTGCTTGAGCTTCTTCACCGAGCCGAAGTGCTTGATCAGCGCGGTGCGGCGAGCCTGCCCCAGCCCGGGCACAGTGTCCAATTCGGACGTCTGCAGCCGCTTGGAGCGCTTCTCGCGGTGGTAGGCGATGGCGAAGCGGTGGGCCTCGTCACGCAGCCGCTGCAGCAGGTACAGCCCCTCCGACGTGCGGGGCAGGATCACCGGATCGGGGTCGGCGGGCAGCCAGACCTCTTCGAGCCGTTTGGCCAGCCCGATCACCGAGATGTCGGTGATGCCGAGCTCGGCCAGCACGTCCGCGGCGGCGGTGGCCTGCGGGCCCGCACCGTCGACGACCAGCAGGTTCGGCGGGTAGGCGAACTTCTTCGGCCGCCCGGTCTCCGGGTCGAGGCCGGGTTTGCTCGAGTCCTCCGCCGTTTCCTTGAGATAGCGGTAGAAGCGGCGCCGCACGACTTCGGCGATCGAGGCGACGTCGCCCTCCGTGGCCGCCTCGCGCAGCGCGAAGCGGCGGTACTCGGACTTGCGCGCGAGCCCGTCCTCGAAGACGACCAGCGACGCGACGACGTCACTGCCCTGGATGTGGCTGATGTCGATGCACTCGATGCGCAGCGGCGCGGTGTCGAGGGCGAGGAACTCCTGCAGCTCGGTGAGCGCCGCCGAACGGGCGGTGAGGTCGCCGGCGCGGCGCAGCTTGTGCTGGGTGAACGCCTCGCCCGCGTTGCGCTGCACGGTCTCGGCGAGGGCCTTCTTGTCGCCGCGCTGCGGCACCCGCAGCTGGACCCGCGAGCCGCGCAGCCCGGTGAGCCACTCCGCGACCGCGTCGGCGTCCGCGGGCAGCTCCGGCACCAGCACTTCGCGCGGGACGACCGGACCGGAGTCGACGTCGTCACGGGCGTCGAGCTCGGCTTCGTCGCCGTAGAACTGGGTGAGGAAGTGGTCGACCAGCGCCGGGACGTCCATCTCCTCGGCCTTGTCGATCACCCAGCCGCGCTGGCCGCGGACCCGGCCGCCGCGGACGTGGAAGACCTGGACGGCGGCTTCGAGCTCGTCGTGGGCGAACGCGACGACGTCGGCGTCCGTGCCGTCGCCGAGCACCACGGCCTGCTTCTCCATGGCGCGGCGCAGGGCGCCGAGGTCGTCGCGCAGCCGGGCGGCGCGCTCGAACTCGAGCTCTTCGGACGCGGCCGCCATCTCGGCTTCGAGGCGCTTGATCATGACGTCGGTCTTGCCGGCGAGGAAGTCGCAGAAGTCCTCGACGACGTCCCGGTGCTCGTCGGCCGAGACGCGGCCCACGCACGGGGCCGAGCACTTGTCGATGTAGCCGAGCAGGCAGGGCCTGCCGATCTGGCCGTGCCGCCGGAACACCCCGGCCGAGCAGGTGCGCGCCGGGAACACGCGCAGCAGCAGGTCGAGCGTCTCGCGGATGGCCCACGCGTGCGCGTACGGGCCGAAGTACCGGACGCCCTTCTTGCGCGCGCCACGGTAGACGTGCAGGCGGGGGAACTCCTCGTTCAGCGTCACCGCGAGCACCGGGTAGCTCTTGTCGTCGCGGTAGCGGACGTTGAACCGGGGGTCGAACTCCTTGATCCAGTTGTACTCGAGCTGGAGCGCCTCGACCTCGGTGGTGACGACGGTCCATTCGACGCTCGCGGCCGTGGTGACCATCTGGCGGGTGCGCGGGTGCAGGCCGGAGAGGTCGGCGAAGTAGGAGTTCAGCCTGCTGCGGAGACTTTTGGCCTTGCCGACGTAGATGACCCGCTTGGTCGCGTCACGGAACTTGTACACGCCAGGGGCATCCGGGATGCTCCCCGGCGAGGGACGGTAGGTGGTCGGGTCAGCCACTCCCCCAGCCTATTTGCTACCACCGACAGTTTTCGGTGGGCCCCCGGCTCCCCCGTCGGAAGTAGGGTGTTCGTCCGTTTACGACCTTCGTCGGTGTCCACCTGGGTGATGCGGTGGTTACTTTCCGACCGGCCGATCCGGTCCCCCTCCGAAAGGATCACCGCCGTGACCTCTCTCCGTCTCCTCGGTGCCGCTTCCGCGGCCGCCGTCGCGCTGACCCTCGCCGGTGGCGCGGTCGCCTCCGCGGGCGTCCAGCCGAACATCGTCGGCGGCACCAGCGCCCCGACGGTCTCCTGGGGTGCCCAGGTGTACGTGAACACCCCCGGCCGCGACTACCAGGGCTTCAACTGCTCCGGCACGGTCATCGCGTCCCGCTGGGTGCTGACCGCCGTGCACTGCCTCGACGAGGACAAATCGGGGATGTACGTCCGGGTCGGCAGCAACACGCTGCTCTCGGGCACGAAGATCGCCGTCGACGGCGAGTACGAGTCCCCGAACGGCGACATCGCGCTGCTGCACCTGGCCTCGGCGACCAGCGCCGCGCCGATCTCGCTGGGCAGCTCGGACCCGGCCACCGGCAGCACCAACCAGATCTACGGCTGGGGCCGCACCACCCCGACCGGCCCGCCGGCGACGGCGCTGAAGACGGCGAACGTCCAGGTGACCGGCCGGTCCACGGACGCCTACGGCGGCCGCGCGATCCAGAGCGTCGGCGTCAACGGCTCGGCGTGGAAGGGCGACTCGGGCGGTCCCGAGGTCGCGAACGGCGTCCAGGTCGGCGTCGCGTCGACGGTCCAGAACCAGAGCGGGTCGAACACGCGCGGCACGAACAACTACGCGAGCGTGGCGGCGAGCCGGTCCTGGATCCGGACGACCGCGGGCGTCTGAGTTCCCGGGGCGGCGCTTCGGCGCCGCCCCGGTTCTGTCGGTGGCGTGTGGGATGCTCGCGGGCATGCGGATCGCCACCTGGAACGTGAACTCCATCGTCCCCCGCCTGCCCCGGGTGCTGGGCTTCCTGGAGGAGACGGCGCCGGACGTGCTGTGCCTGCAGGAGCTGAAGACCACGACGGAGAAGTTCCCGTTGGCCGAGGTCGAGGCCCTGGGGTACGAGGTCGCGGCGTACGGGCTGGGGCGCTGGAACGGCGTGGGCATCGTGTCGCGGGTGGGCTTGTCGGACGTGGTGCGCGGGCTGCCGGGCGAGCCTCCGTTCGAAGGCGCCGCGGAGGCGCGCGCCGTGGGCGCCACGTGTGGGGGTGTGCGGGTGTGGTCGGTGTACGTGCCCAACGGGCGTGAGCCGGACAACCCGCACTACGCGTACAAGCTGGAGTGGCTGTCGTCGCTGCACTCGCTGGTGGCTTCGGAAGTGTCTTCGGGGCCGTTCGCGGTGCTCGGTGACTTCAACGTGGCCCCGACGGACGCGGACGTCTGGGACATCGCGCTGTTCGCCGAGTCGACCCACGTGACGAAACCGGAGCGGGACGCCCTGGCCCGGCTGCGTGATCTCGGGTTGTCGGACGTCTTCCCGCGGCCGCTGAAGTACGACCACCCGTTCACGTACTGGGACTACCGGGCGGGGAACTTCCCGAACAACAAGGGCATGCGGATCGACCTGGTGTACGGGAACGAGGCCTTCACGTCGGCGGTGACGGATTCCTATGTGGACCGGAATGCGCGGAAGGGGAAGGGGCCTTCGGACCACGCCCCGATCGTGGTCGACCTGGACCTCTGACGCGCAACCGCGTCACGAGCCGGAGCTTGGGTCATCTCCCCTCAGGTGAAGACCCGATTCCCCAGAAGCGGCCCGGTCCCGGCTCAGCGCGGTGCTCCTCGGCGCTCCCGGCGCCGTCGGCGGCGCGTCGGCGAGGTGATCAGCAGGTTCCTGGTGGACCTCGATCCCGGGGTTCAGCGGGTCCTGGACTGGCGGGAACGCGCCCAGGCCCTGCGGTCGCCGCGCCGGGGCCGCCGGCTCGCGCTCACCGGCGCGGGGTGCGTGGCCGGAGTGGTGATCGTGCACAAGCTGACCGCGAACGTGCTGCCGTGGCTGTGGTGAAGCGATCAGCCGCCCGTCGCTGCGCGGTGCAGTTTCCGCAGCGCCCGCACCGCTTCCACCGCCCGGTCCCGGTCCACCGCCTGCACCGCCATCACCGCGTGGTACTCGTCGTCCGGCAGCTCCAGCCGCGCCCACGACGCGCCGTCCGGAAAACTCACCGAGAGCACGTCACTCCACGCGAACCGGCGGGTGATCAGCACGTTCCGGACCTCGATGCCTTCGGCGTCGGCCCGCACCCGCGCGATCGCGAACAGCATCACCCCGCACGCCAGCAGGATCCCGATGCCCACCATCGCCGCCTGGTCGGAGCGCTGGAACCGCACGCCCGTGTCGCCGTTGCGCAGCAGGACCGCCACCACGATGAACACCACCAGCAGCGCCACGGCCAGCACGCTGCACATGATCATCGCGCGCCGCGGGCGGATCACCAGGAGAGTCTTCACGGTCACACGAAACCCCGTTCGGTCCACGGCTGGCGCAGGCTCCGCAGCACGTGCGCGGAATCCAGGGCCGCGACCGTCGCCTCGTAGCCCTTGTCCTCCTTCGAGCCCGGACGGCCCGACCGGTCGACGGCCTGCTCGTGGGTGTCGCAGGTCAGGACGCCGTTGCCGACCGGGGTGCTCTCGTCGAGGGCGACCCGGGTCAGGCCCGCCGTCACCGCGTCGCACACGTACTCGAAGTGCGGGGTGCCGCCGCGGATGACCACGCCGAGGGCGACCACCGCGTCGTGGTTGCGGGCGAGCGCCTGCGCCACCACCGGGAGCTCGACCGCGCCGGCGACGTGGACGACCGTCGGCTCGTCTTCGAGCTCGGCTTCGCGGGCCGCGACCAGGGCCCGTTCCAGCAGGACGTCGGTGATGTCCGCGTTCCAGCGGGTGGCGACGATGCCGAGCTTCAGCGACTTGCAGTCGGAGAGGTCCAGCTTGACGTCGGGACGGCCTTCGCCGCTCACAGTGCTCCTCCGTCGTGGTGCTCGGTGCGCGCGCCGACCTGGTCGTAGTGCTCCAGCTGGGCCAGGTCGTGACCCATCCGGTCGCGCTTGGTCCGCAGGTAGCGCAGGTTCTCCGGGTTCGGCGAGATCGGCAGCGGCACCCGCCCGGTGACGCGCAGGCCGTAGCCCTCGAGGCCGATCCGCTTGGCCGGGTTGTTCGACAGCAGCCGCATGGTGCGGACACCGAGGTCGCAGAGGATCTGCGCGCCGGTGCCGTAGTCGCGGGCGTCGGCGGGGACGCCGAGCGCGAGGTTCGCGTCGACGGTGTCGGCGCCGTCGTCCTGCAGCTGGTAGGCCTGCAGCTTGTGCAGCAGGCCGATGCCGCGGCCCTCGTGGCCGCGGATGTAGAGCACGACACCGCGGCCTTCGGTGGCCACCGCTTCCAGGGCGGCCTCCAGCTGCGGGCCGCAGTCGCAGCGCAGCGAGCCGAAGACGTCGCCGGTCAGGCACTCGGAGTGGACGCGGACCAGGATGTCCTGGCCGTCGCCGATCTCGCCGTAGACGAACGCGACGTGCTCGATGCCGTCCAGGAGCGAGTCGTAGCCGACCGCGCGGAACGTGCCCGCGGCCAGCGGGATGCGGGCCTCGGCGACCCGCTCGACCTGCTTCTCGGTGCGGCGGCGGTAGGCGATCAGGTCGGCGATGGTGATGATCGCCAGGTCGTGGTCGGCGGCGAACACCTCGAGCTCGTCGCGGCGCGCCATGTCGCCTTCGTCCTTCTGCGACACGATCTCGCACAGCACACCGGCCGGCCCGAGCCCGGCCATCCGGGCCAGGTCGACCGACGCTTCGGTGTGCCCGGGGCGGCGCAGCACGCCGCCTTCCTTCGCGCGCAGCGGCACGACGTGACCGGGGCGGCGGAAGTCCTTCGCCGACGACGAAGGGTCGGCCAGTAGCCGGATCGTGTGCGCGCGGTCGGCGGCGGAGATGCCGGTGCTGATGCCCTCGGCGGCGTCGACCGTGACGCTGTACGCGGTTCCGCGCGCGTCCTGGTTCGTGTGGTACATCGGGGGCAGGTCCAGCCGGTCCGCTTCGGACTCGGTCAGCGCCACGCAGACGTACCCCGAGGTGTAGCGGACCATGAAGGCCAGCAGCTCCGGCGTCGCCTTCTCGGCGGCGAAGATGAGGTCACCCTCGTTCTCGCGGTCCTCGTCGTCGACCACGACGACCGGGCGGCC
>Ga0207678_10001594_pt1 | contig 20861 bp, 15 predicted proteins | sample KBSC63metaG_FD_184319 | JGI IMG/M metagenome (GOLD analysis project Ga0207678, IMG submission 184319) | Corn rhizosphere microbial communities from Kellogg Biological Station, Michigan, USA - KBS C6-3 metaG (SPAdes) (version 2) | ecosystem: Host-associated > Plants > Roots > Rhizosphere > Soil ... | reverse complement strand
AGTAAGCGTGGCCGACGACGGGATTCGCGGCTTTATCTCCGCTTACAAGGCGACCACCGGCGAACTGGCGTGGAGGCTTTGGACTGTTCCTAAGCCCGGTGAGCCGGGTTCTGAAACCTGGAACGGCTCTGCTCTCGCCCTTGGGGGCGGTGCAACCTGGCTCAGCGGCAGCGCCGATACAGAATCGGATGTTCTTTACTGGGCAGTGGGCAACCCACATCCCGATACCGATGGCGATGAGCGCTTGGGCAGCAATCTCTATACGAATAGCGATCTGGCAATTGATGTGAAGACAGGCAAGCTGCTCTGGCATTATCAATTCACTCCCCACGATCTGCACGACTGGGATGCGAACGAGCCGATTGTTCTGGTGAACGCGAAGTGGAAAGGCAAGGATCGCAAGCTGCTGTTGCATGCCAATCGCAATGGCTTTTTGTATGTCCTTGACCGCACGACCGGCAAACCATTACGGGCAATCAGGATGGTCGACAAGCTGAACTGGGCGAGCGGAATCAGTAAAGAAGATTGGACTCCCCGCCTGCTTCCGGCCAACGAAACCACGGAGCAGGGCGTAAAAACTTGTCCTTCGGTCAGGGGAGCGACGAACTGGTACTCGACAGCCTACAACCCTTCCACTCAGCTCTTTTATGTAATGACTGTTGAGGATTGTGGCCTATATCGCAAAGCGCAGCAGGGCGGCTTTGGAAGATTCGTTGATCCAGCTAACCCCCCACAAAAGGTTCTTCGCGCGTTCAACATAGAGACGGGAAAAGTGGGATGGCAGATCGTACTTCCTGGCCCGGTTCAATCCAACTACTCGGGCGTCCTATCTACCTCGGGCGGGCTGTTGTTCTTCGGCGAAAGCAGCGGAGGGTTCGCCGCTGTGGATGCCCGCACAGGCAGGTATCTCTGGCATTTCGAGACGAACCGGCCGATCAAGGCATCCCCCATGACGTATGCCATTGCTGGCAAGCAATATATCGCGATCGCGTCAGGAGCGAACATCCTGTCGTTTGCATTACCGGAATAGATATATCAAGCCCATCGGCCTTTTAGGGCTGAAGTTTTTAGGCGGAAGCGGAATCGCTCTCATATATACGGTGAGCTTCAAGGCAGCACCAGTCGCAATAAATGAACAGGGAGAATATGGAATGAAAGAACGGACATCACGACGCGACTTTCTTGGCGCCTCAGCTGGATTTGCCGCGGCCGGTTTCGCCGCACTCGCCAATCCCATCGCGGCAGCTGCTCAGTCTGCAGGAGTGAAATCGGGAGACCTCCCCGATCTGACGATCAAGGAAGTCAAGATCTATGTTACGGATGTCAGCAAAGTTCACCGTCTGAACTCCACGGAGACAGGCGAGTTGATTTCGGTCGTTACGAATAGCGGGATCGAGGGCAATTACACGATTGGCGATCGCAACGTCACGGCAGGATGGCTTGAATGGGCCAAGCCGACGCTCGTCGGTAAAAGTGTCATCGACCTGCTTCCAACCCTTACCGCCACCACTGGTATGAAAGGTCCGGCAGGATTTGACGCGGCTCCTACTCGCCGCGGAGCTGGGAATTTCGGGCGCGCTTCCACTGGGCCGGGAATGACGTCGGCCTTTGCCGGTGCGGCCATTTTAGGATCCGGTCTATCGACCCGCGGCGGTGGGGCGTGGCCGAACTACTACACCGCAGCTGCCGATGTCTGCTTGTGGGACATTCTGGGCAAGGCGGTGAATCGTCCTATTTATCAGATTCTGCAGGGCGGCACAAAAACCAAAGACCGCCTGATGGCCTACGCCAGTTCTCAGCACCTGCCCACTGTGGAAGATTATGTGCCAGATGTGTTGAAGGCCAAGAAGCTTGGTTTCAAGGCTTACAAGATTCATCCCGGCGGAGGGCAGCATGCGAAGGGCCCGTCGATCCCAACATATCTCGGGCACATGGAAGAGATCCGAGAGGTTCGGAAAGCGGTAGGCGATGAGTATGTTCTGATGCACGATCCTGTTCAACGCTATAACCGCTTCGAGGCGATGACAGTTGGCCGTCTGTTGGATGAGCTCCACTACGCGTGGTATGAGGACCCGATACGAACTACAGATCAGCAGGGTCTAGTGGATTTATGCGCGGCGTTGAGTCTGCCGATCCACGTTGGCGAGTTTCTCTACTCCATTGCAGATTTCGCCGAATACATCAAGCGAGATGCGCTGGATGTCGTGCGCCTGATCGCCGACAACGTGGGCGGAATCTCCGGCGCGATGAGAGTGGGTTTGTTGGCCGATGCACACGGGCTAGAGTGCACACCGCACAACTGGGGAAACGTCTCGGATCTGGCCTTGCACTTCCACGTGGAGTTAGCGCTTCCAAACGCTTACTGGTTCGAGATGCCTTTCCCGTCCGAGTATACCGACCGTCCTTTTTATAAGGACAAGTTCCGAATTGACCAAGATGGTTTTGTACTGGCTCCTACTGCTCCAGGACTTGGCTATCCGCTCGATATGGACGCGCTCGCCAATGTAACGAAGCGAATCGATCGTTAGATCGGTATCCAGAAGCGACGTAACCAACCTTAAGGAGTTCTTCCATGCAGCGCAATCGCTCACGACGTAACTTTCTCGGAGCCGCGGCCTTCGCAGCAACCGGGGCCGCGGCTGGACTCGCAGCTCTTGCCGACCCGATACATGCGGCAGCGCAATCGGTGGGTGTGAAATCGGGCGACCTGCCCGACCTGACGATCAAGGAGGTCAAGGTATATGTGACCGACTTAGGTAAGTATCACAGCCTCAATGGCGAACGGGGTGAGCTTATCTCGGTTGTCACAAATAGCGGTATCGAGGGCAATTACACTCTCGGCAATCGCAATCCCACGCAAAACTGGCTGGAGTGGGCGAAGCCCGCATTAGTGGGTAAGAGCGTCATCGACGTGCTTCCGATTTTGACTTCTACCTCCGGCATGAAGTCCACCTTCGGCTTCAACGGCGATTTTTCCGGTGCACGGGGCGGTGGTCCACGTTATACGGGAGCAAGCTCGTTCCATAACGCGCCGACATTGGGCAACGGCTCAGCTTTCGATACAGCAGGGGTCGGCGGTGGGCTCGTTACACACGCCGGAGGCATGTGGCCAAACTGGTACACGGCGGCCGCGGACGTGTGCCTCTGGGATATTCTCGGCAAGGCTGTCAATCGGCCAATCTACAAGCTGCTCGCCGGTGGTTGCGGCGGCGCGAAGAATCGTCTTATGGCCTATGCCAGTTCGACGCACCACGCGTCAATCGAGGATTATGCGCCGGAAGTTCTCAAAGCCAAGGCGGAAAACTTCAAAGCCTATAAGATACATCCGGGAGTCGGCGCGCACGCGAAGGGCCCTGCCATTCCCGCTTACATCGGCCACATGGAAGAGATCAAGCAGGTGCGTGCGGCCGCAGGCGATGAGTTTATCCTGGCCCACGATCCCGTCCAGATGTACAACCGCTGGGAAGCAATGAAGGTCGGGCGCCTTCTGGATGAGTTAAATTATGCCTGGTTTGAAGATCCCATTCGCACCGACGATATGGAAGGCCTCATCGAACTATGCTCCGCGCTGACGCTGCCGATCCACGTCGGCGAGTTCCTCTACTCCATTTCGGATTTCGCTGAGTACATCTGCAAAGGTGCTTTGGATGTCGCAAGATTGATAGCGGATAACGTCGGCGGTATCAGCGGGTCGATGCGTGTCGGTCTTCTCGCGGACGCATTTGGCCTGGAGTGCACGCCGCACAATTGGGGTAACCCCATCGATCTCGCGGTGCACTTCCATCTCGAACTGGCGCTGCCGAATGCTTCCTGGTTTGAAGTACCCTATCCGCCGGAACTCTCGGATCACCCTTATATCAACTATAAATTTCGGCCTGATAAGGAAGGCTACATCTCAGCACCAACCGCCCCAGGCCTCGGCTATCCCATCGATATGAATGCTCTATCGAACATCACCAAACGAATCGATCGATAACACCTGTACTTTGCAGCTACCCGGGAGATCCTGCATGTCACGATATGTCACGATATTGTTCGCCCTGCTGCTGGTGTTCCTTCCGGTGAGCGCGCTTGAACGCCAGGGTACGACCTTCAAGGTGTTCCAGTTTCCGCCGAACATGATTCCGCGCATTGATGGCAACACGGATGATTGGGCGATGGTTCCTGAGAGCTACTCGATCGGCATGGAGCAACTCGAAGACACTGAAGCTCCCGGCGGACATGGCAGGGACTACAATCCGAAAGATCTCGACGTGCACGTGAAAGTCGGTTGGGTAAAGGGACTCAACCGGCTTTATTTTCTGTACGAGGCTTACGACAACTACTGGGATTTCGCGCGTCCTGATCTGCACAACGATATCTTTGAAGTCGTGGTGGATGGCGACCTGTCCGGCGGACCGCTAATCGATCAATACCACCGTGACGTATGGACATCAAAGGCAGTGGGCGCGATGTCCGTTGTGGACCCGAGGCTTAGCAGATCGCAGGCATATTTCTCTTACCAAGGAGCGCACGCTCAGAACTACCACATCTTTACTCCGGCCAAGGACAAGGACTGGGCTATGGATTGGGGATGCGCGCAGTACACCAAGGAACTCCCCTACGCGAACCACGCTCTTCGTTATGATGCCAAACCCGGACACCCTGGCAAGTTGACTCTTGAATTCTGGATAACACCTTTCGACTATGCAGGATGCGAAGGGCCACAACGCGCAGTCGAAAGCGTGCTGACGGAAAATAAGCTGATCGGACTCTCCTGGGCGGTGATCGACTACGATGATGAGAAGTCCGATAAACGCCATTTCTGGAATCTTTCGCACAAGCAAACTTTTTTCGGAAATGCGTCCGAACTCGTCGGCTTCCGCCTGATGCCGCTTGAGTCGCAGTTTGAGACGCCCTTCTCAGCCCAGTATTCCTTTAAGGTGGTGGATCGGGAGCGACGCCTCGTCGCCTTCAAGGATCTCTCTGCGGGACCCGCTACCTCGTGGAAATGGGACTTCGGTGACGGAACCACCTCGACGGAACAAAATCCGATCCACCAATATAAGGATCGGCAGGACCGACCGGGAACTTATACGGTGATTCTGTACGCGACGAATTCCGCAGGAGTTACTTCGCGGATGGCCAAAATATGGGACGTCCATGTTAAATAGGTATTGGTCGAATCTCCTCATGAAGAGACGACGTTCTATTTACATTTCATTTCACGTCTACCATCTCGATTTTATAGAGATCAATCGCCCTGTCGGAATTCCAAGAACGCTAAACAAGGACTCAACCCATGAAAACATCAGCCTTAATGTTGACCATCACCGCCTGTATCTTCGCCACATCGATGTCCTCGCCGGTCCTTGCCCAAAAGCCGACGGTAAAGGTCTATACACACAATCAACTGTTGCAAATGGAGCAGCAACTCTGGGATAAGCAGGACAGGTCGAAGGGCCTGGCGAGCCAGACGCTGGACACGAACGAGATTCGCAAAACTATCCTTGTTACGCGTGACAAAGATGGTCAGGCGGAGATGCATGCGAAAGTATCTGATTTCTTCGTTGTCGTCGAAGGAAATGCGACGCTCGTCTTTGGCGGCACGATGCTCAACCCGAAATCCTTGCAAAACGGGGAGTCTCTGGGTGATTCGGTGAAGGGCGGCACGTCGATCAAGCTTGGCAGAGGAGACGTCGTTCAGATTCCCCCCAATATTCCCCATCAACTGCTTATTCCAACCGGCAAGACCTTTACATATTTAATCCTCAAGCTGCAGATGCATTCCTAGTATTTTCAGTATCGCGAGCACACCGATGTCACGCTAGGAAGCGGGGAATATACAGAGCATGAATCGACCCAGAATTAGCATCGATAAACCCGCTGTTTCTATACGTTATCTGTTGGTTCTCTGGCTATTCGTCATTAGCGCCGTCGCATATCTTGACCGCACCAACATCTCTATCGCCGGAATACAGATTGGCAAAGAGTTTGCGGTCAGTGATATCCATCTGGGATGGGTATTCAGCGCATTTCTGATCGGCTACGCTGCATTTCAGATTCCCGCGGGAATCCTTGTGCGGCGGCTCGGCTCACGGCGTGTACTCACTTTGGCGGTACTCTGGTGGGGTGTTTTCACTGTACTTACCACATTGGTGCCGCCGACCGTTAGCGGAGCAGTACTAATTCTCGCGTCTGTTCGCTTTGCGCTCGGCGCTGGCGAAGCGACCATGTATCCGGCAGCCAGTCAGTTCGTCGAACGCTGGTTTCCTGTTCAGGAACGCGGCAAAGCTAATGGCCTGATCTTTGGGGGAGTAGGGGTTGGCTCTGGATTGACTCCGCCGCTGGTGACAGCGATCATCCTCCACTTTGGGTGGCGAGCTTCCTTCTGGTTCAGCGCGGTTGCGGGCGTAATTGTCGGCACAGTCTGGTATTTAGCAGCGCGCGATACACCCGAGGAACACCCGCTGGTTCGAAGAGATGAAGCCGAATTCATCTGCAAGGGCCGGGTGATCGCCGGGGCAGCGGAATGCAGTCTGCCATCGAAGACGAAACGCGCTGTTCCATGGAAAAAGATCTTTGGCAGCAAAGACATCATCGCCCTAACCTTTAGCTATTTTGCCTTTGGATACGTAGCCTGGATCTTCTTCGGCTGGTTCTATATCTATCTGGCGCAGGTGCGCGGACTGAATCTCAAGTCAAGTGCGGTCTACTCCATGTTGCCGTTTCTGGGTATGACGGTTGGCTGCCTAGCAGGCGGAGTTGCCAGCGACTGGATGGTACGCAAGTACGGCCTGCGCCAGGGACGTTGCCTACTTCCTGCGGTCTCTATGGGGTTCACTGCAGTGCTCCTGGTGTATGGATCACGCGCTGTACATGCGGAGACCGCCAGTATCGTCCTGGCCGCAGGCGCGGGAGTCTTATACATCGCGCAAAGCTGCTTCTGGGCTGTCACAGCCGATTTTGGTGGGGAGTTTACCGGCATTGTGTCGGGCCTGATGAACATGGGCGCGCAGATCGGCGGCGCGGTCACTGCTTCACTTACCCCTATTATTGCTGCTCATTACGGATGGAACATGTCCTTCTTCGCTGCAGCGGCATTGGCAGTCCTAGGATGTATTGCGTGGTTGGTAGTCGATCCCAGTCGAGTTCTTGTGCGTGCTGAAACGGCAAATGTAGCTCAGTAGAACGAAGCTTTTGCACTATGCGTAAACCGCGATATGCCGTACGTATTTCATCCCGGCTATGACCCTAGCTCATAGCCGGGATATCTCGTACTCCTCAGACGCGTTCTCCAAATAACTGACAATCAAACATTCAGAATCGCGCGGAATTGCAGAATAAATATTGAAGGAGGAATTACGGATAGCCGTAGCGAATTTCATCATGGAAATGACTGTTGGCAAATTGCTCGATCAGAACTCATTCCATCAAGTTAGGCTGGGCTGATCGTCTGTACGCTTGATCCATTTATAAATATGAGCCGAATTTCTCCAGAAATACTTTTCTGCGGCCTGTCGCGGCAGTGTGGAGAAGAAGCGCCGGACCAAGCCCACTTCTTCAGGAATGGTGGCGACACCATAGCTGTTCGGATAATCGCTTCCGAACATAACCCGATCCTCCCCAAAAGCTAAATACAGAAATTCGAGCCTGGCACGCAGGAATTCATAGTCCTTTACCACGATACCGTCTGACAGTCGCGGATGATAGACCTCGGTCAGCTTCACGAAAATATTGGGCCGAGCCGCCATTTCCTTCACTACTGTTTCATAGGCCTGCTGCCCGTCGGGAGTCGGATCGAATGAAGGGAGATGATCCATAATGATGCGAAGGTTGGGAATTTTATCTGCCAGCAATACGTTGGCCTGCATCAGGTCCATACTTGGATTTGCCGTGTCGAGAGCAAGATCCGCCTGTGCCAACAGCTCTAAATTGGCGACCTGCTCGGGTTTGAGCCTGACCTTTCCATGGTCTGACGTGTAGAAGCGGCTGGAGCGAATCGCACGGTAGAGCGGATCCTTGTGAAAGTGACTCAGATATCGACCAAAATCAGGGTGGCCGGGATCGAGGCTGCCCGAGACGCCAACCATAAACGGATCTGCGCGGCAGACTTCGAGATACCACAAATTGTCATCTATCCATGAACTCGATTCAACTACGATGGCTCCGACTATGCCGGCACCCTTTGCGAGAGGGCGATACATAGATGGAAGGGAAGTCTTTGAAACTGCTCGATAGGCTTGCGACCCCATGTATCCGGCACCCAAGGTGCGGGTACCGTCGAAGAGATGAATATGAGTATCAATGATCGGGATGATATTTTCGGCAAGGTGGGTGGTGTCTGCTAGCGAGTTCATAGTTTTTGAAAGCGCGATACCAGCCATTGTGGCATTGGCAACAAATTGCCGTCGTGAAAAGTTACCCATGCAATTCTCCTTGTAATATGCCCTTCTTGTGGGGCGGCGTCCTTCGGAAACTATGGCTTGGCTTCAACAATTTAAGTTACTATCGCGTCGGCGTGACAGAGGCCATCGCGGCATCGATCCTTTCCCGTAGTTCACAGTTCTTCGCGTATCTCCCGGATGGAAATTGTCGAGGAGCCCGTTAATGTGGTTTTAAGGCAAGTTCGTGCGATGGCCAGATCGGATGCCGCGTCGCGTGTCACCATGGAATCGCACTTCTCCTCATCTGGGGACCTGCTTGCGTGCCGTTTCGAACGGAGTTCGAGCTATTCATCTGTGCAAAGCACAGGTTCCACAATAAATGAATAATTTCAAAATATTGACCAAATAGTGCATTCCTTGAACCTATGGCCCAATCTGGTAAATAGATTCATATAATTCTGCATGACTGACGAACGGGGCTCGGGTCATCCATAATTTCGCCTTCGCATATTCCGCGAAGGAGGATATCTACTCGCTGCTGGCGCGTTCCTCAGCAAGAGCTCGGGTAAGCCAGGACGAGAGGGGAGGCAATGAGCAAAGCTGAGCAAGTTTTTGGCAATCAATCTCTCGGAGACAACTGCCTATCTTTGGGCCTGCATTTTGTCACGTAAATGGAGCCAAGCTGGAGCAGATCCAATTTTTTCTGGGCCATGCCTCGGTGCTGATTATCGAACGCTAGCTCGGTTGCAAGCATGAACGACCGGTTCGGATACCTGTTGTCGAGGAGTCTCGATTTGCGCCAGGGCTTGCTATCGCTAATTGAACTTTCCCTCTCAATTCGCCAGCCACACTGCGGGTGTTTATGAAAGTATTTTGGCTACTGAGACTTCTTGCGCAATAAGGCAGCAAAGGCATACCGGAGCTCCATATTGGCTTCTGTTCCGTCACCGAAAATAGCTACGAGTTTTGGCCGGGCAAGACAATAATAAGATCGCAACAGCCGGTTAAAACGTGGATCGATCCGCAGATTTCTAACAGTCAGTCACAAGAAGGATGAGGCTGAATTTGAATTTCCTGCCCGTAATCTCCAGTACATCTGATCCGGCCTTAAACCGTGCGATCTCACGAAGTGTCAGACGATTAACATCTTTTCTGATGCTCATGTACATCGTCTCATTTCTCGACCGTTCGAATATTGGTTTTGCAAAACAGGCGCTAGAGAAATCGGAAGGCATTTCTGAAAGTATCTACGCTTTAGGCGCCGGTCTGTTTTTTGTGAGCTATTCGTTATGCGGATTCCCCAGCAACCTGATCCTTCATAAGGTGGGCGCGAAAAAGTGGCTTGCCTTGCTCATGGTGGGCTGGGGAGTGGTGTCGATGGGCAATATGTTCGTGAGCGACGCCACCTCGTTTTATCTGTTACGGCTGCTACTCGGCGTATTGGAAGCAGGTTTTTTCCCGGGTGCGATTCTCTACCTGACCTATTGGTTTCCCAACAACGTTCGCGGTAGTGTTCTTGGAATGTTTTACCTCGGTGTTCCGCTTGCTCTCATTCTGGGCGGCCCTCTCTCGGGTCTGCTGCTCGATATACGACCGTTGCTTGGCCTTCAAAGCTGGCAGTGGATGTTTCTTGTGGAAGGCTTTATGGCAATTCTCCTCGGACTATTCGCATTTTGGTATCTGGATAATAGACCGGCGAATGCTTCATGGCTGCTAGCCGAGGAAAAACAAGCACTGGCGGATGCATTGGCGCGTGAGGAGGAGGACCGGCGCTCCGCCGGGCCCACGAAGCTTCTTCCTATGTTCCGCGATCTGCGGGTCATGCATTTTCTGCTGATCTATGGCTTCATTCAAATCAGCACCTATGGAGCGGTTTTCTATCTTCCTGCCGAGATATCGGCTCTTCTGCATAAACCAGTGGGAATCGAAGTCGGCCTGGTGTCGTCGATCCCCTGGATCTGCACACTGGCTGCTGTCTATTTACTGCCGCGCGCTGCGGATAAGTTCCATAATCATCGTCAACTGGCATCGTTGACTCTGATGATTTCGGGTTGCGCAAGTTTTGTATTTCCGACTGCCGGGCCGTCCATGGGATTACTCATGCTTTCGCTTGCGGCAGCAGGATTTATTGCCGTTCAACCGCTTTTCTGGACGTTTCCAACGAAATACCTGGCCGACCGTGCGGCGGCAGGCGGCATCGCAGTAATAGGAATGGGCAATCTAGGCGGATTTCTTGCACCCAACCTGAAAGTCTGGGCCGATGAGTATTTTGGCTCACAACACGCAGGCTTGTATCTTCTGGCGGGGCTTACGATTTTAAACGCGGGCTTGATTGCACTCGTGAAGATCCCCGCGCAGCCAGGAACGCAACGTGAAGCTCTCACTCGAGGATAATATGCTTCCACCCAAATTCGTCTGCGGGACATGCACCCTTTGCAGCGCTCTACGCCGTTGAAGCTGAGCTCCGAAGGCAGTACGCCAGAGGTCAGGCAGACCGTCCGTCATGCAAGGGACAGACCTCTGCTCAGTAGCGTACTTTCATGGCTTGAGGTCAAGCTCGTTTACTGCGTCTAAATCGTGTCCTCACGCCCAAAAAGTTCGAAAGTCGTCCACTAAGGCCGACCATTTATCTTCATAAATTAGAGCCAAGCGCAGACCTGTAGGGGGCAAGCATGGGGGCCTACAGGGCCGATCGGGGCCCTTCTTTCTCTGTGCCTCTCTTGCTGCTAAGTTTGTCTCTATCAGTAGAACAACGGAGAGACAGGATTCGACGAGCTAATGTTATGCCGTTGTCCAACACGGATGATTGCGAGTACGGATAGAGCGATCGATCTGCCTGCGTGTGCGAGACTCAATCTATTGAACCTGAGTGTGGTCCTTTTTCGCTGATGCAGATTCCCATCAAGAAAACCGTCGAATATGTCCCGGGCGGGCTGATGATCGTGCCCATGATCACCGGTGCCGTAATTGTTACCTTTGCTCCAGGCGCGGGAGCTTTCTTCGGCTCGTTTACGAATGGCTTGTTTACGGGGACTCTGCCGATACTTGCGGTGTTTTATGTCTGCATGGGATCGCGTATCTCGTTTCGTTCGGTTCCTCTCGTTGTGCGCCGTGGAGGGGCGCTGATGGCGACCAAGATTGCGCTTGGCGTATTGGCTGCCGTTTTCTTCGGTCATCTCCTCGGCATGCAGCCCATTCACTCGGGCTGGCTTACGGGGTTCTCGACCCTGGCGATTGTCGCCGCTATCAATGACACTAACGGCGGGCTGTATATGGCTCTGATGACCCAGTATGGGACTGATGAGGAGTCGGCAGCATATTCGGTAATGGCGCTGGAGTCGGGTCCCTTTCTGACGATGGTTACGCTTGGGGTGGCGGGTCTCTCGAGTTTCCCCTGGCCGACTCTGATTGGAGCGATTCTGCCGATCGTTGTAGGGATGATCCTTGGGAATCTTGATCACGAGATCAGAGCCTTTCTTGCGGCGACACCCGCGGTTCTGATTCCCTTTTTCGCCTTTGCAATTGGGGCGACCCTGAATCTCCGGCAAATTTACGAGGCTGGTCTGGCGGGAATTGTTCTTGGCCTGGTGACAATTGCAATCTCGGGAGCAGCTCTTATTTTTGTAGACCGCGCGGTGGGAGGAAACGGGACGGCGGGCATTGCCGCGGCGACGACCGCAGGAAATGCAGCGGCGGTTCCTCTGCTGGTAGCGGCGGCGAATCCTGCTTATATGGAAGCCGCGAAACCTGCGACTGTTCTTGTAGCTGTCAGCGTGATTCTGAGCAGCCTGCTTACGCCTCTGCTGACGGCATGGTGGAACAAGAGAGTGAGCCTTCAAGCAAAATCGGTGCGAGTTGAACGGGTAACGTAGCGGTCGATTTTGGGATCATTTGTAATGTCTTCCGATGCGCAGATTTACAGCATGGGAATGCTTATGCGCGACAGGTTAGACAAGACCGCGTAGAGTGCCTCCGATATCGAGGCTTGAACCGGTAATAAACTTTGCCAGCGGCGAGGCGAGAAAAACAACTGCGTTCGCCACATCTTTCGGTTCTCCTATGCCGAGAGGCATATGCCTGTCTTCAAGGAACCGCTTTACGGCTGCGTCTCGATCGACGCCATAGCTTGCGACAAGCTGGTCGACAATGCCGCCTGGGCGAGTCCACATTCTTGTCCAGATAGGACCCGGCAAAACTGCATTGATCCGGACGCGAGGAGCGTATTGCGTAGCCATAGCCTTTGTGAGATAGAGCAATGCTGCTTTGCAAGCTCCATAGTCCATCAACGTCGGCTCGGGCTGTTTCGCAAGGTCTGAACCCATGTTGACCACGGATGCCGAGCCGAGTTCCGCCATGCGAGGAACCAACGTGCGGCAGGTTCGGACACAGCTCATAAAATTTATCTCGATACTGCGAGCCCAATCTTCATCGGAGAGCTCTTCGAATGCGGCAGCCGTGCCTACCCCGAGATTGTTGATCAGGATATCGGGTGCCCGTCCGAAGACTGCAAGTGCATGGGACGTAGCATGCTCCACCCCTTCGGCAGTTGCCGTATCTGCCGCCACCACGCCGGCCCAGCGATGTCCTTTTTCATCAAGCGCAGCGGCATCCCGATCGGCCACGATAACGCTCGCTCCCTCGGCTGTCAGCAGGTCAGCAATGGCTTCACCGATTCCGTGCGCGCCAGCGTTGATAAAAGCGAACTTGCCTTGCAGTTGATAGTCCATCGATGCGCCTGCCTTCTTTCTCCCTGCGTTTGAGTTGCTATGTTCAAGCGGCTGGATTTGTCGGATGTAAACAGCTCTGAAATTTATCACGGCACTCATACGAGCACCGTATCTGTTCGGGTCCAAAATTATTCGTCAAGCGATACGGATTTTGGCACCCAGAAAGGCTCTCCGGAACGAACAAGCTGAACCGGAACCTCCGGCGTGAACGATTTGATCCACTGAGCCATCTCAAGCATGCCCTGTTCTTCTGAGACATTGTGGCCAAGCATGATCCATCCTTTCGGGATTCCCAGGGCCGTATCATCGAGCACGTATGCCGGGCTGTCCAGGAAGCCATCGCTCTCCTGCTGTTCTCCACTTACAACCACGTCGATATCGGGATTATTGATACTGGGAGTTGCGTAGCCCACACCGAGTCGCACATGCTTCACCTTTGCCTTCGGATCGCCCACTACCCGGATCGCCCTGTCTCCTATTCTCTTTTGAAATGTGGCTGCCAACTCGCCGAGCGTTGTCTCGGGCAGAATGAAATGGTGCGACTGCGGAGCAGTTTCATACCTGCTCTCCAGACCAAGCGCGCGCGCGCACCCTACATAAGTGAAGTCCGGTTTCTGTGCATGCATATGGTCATGCATGCGAAAGACGACAATGTCATGCTTGCGCATAAAGTCCGTCTTCAATTTGTAGCTCGGGTCTCGGTTTACTATCTCGATGTCGTCCCGATCGTTCCAATACGTGTCTTCGTGCGGAATGATCATGTTGCATCCCTGCTCGGAGGCGCGGCGGATAGCGTCATATGTGCAGAACATCGTCGTCGCAATTCCCTTGACGACGGTATCCGGACCTCCAAACTTAAAGGTGTCGCGATAGGTGGTTGCCCTCCACGGGAAACCGAGGTTCTTCTTAATACGGGCGACGACTTCGCCTGCGGTCAACACGCTCATAACATTGGCCTCCAGTAGGGATCCCCAGCGGGAACCCATGTCGACGCAATCTCAGGAACAATCTTCTTCAGCCATTGCGCACAGAACTGCATGCCGGGATCTTCCGAGACGATGCGACCGACGAGGACCAGCGATTTCTTTCCGCCGAGTGCTACAGTGTCGCGCACGTACTCGACAGTTTCCCACTCGCGCACTTCGCCAGCGATGATGACGTCTACGCCAGGCAGCGTCTGAATTGCGGCCTGAATTGGTGTCGATCCGGGGAGAAAAGCAACTTTGCGAATGCGCAGATTCGGATCGCCAACGATGCGCATGCCGCCCCGACATTTCAGCGACTTCTTTACATGAGAGACAAGTGCATCGAGCGATGTCTCCGGGATCGTTAGGTGTGACGGGTCTGCGGGGGCCGTGAACTTCGACCACCCACATACGCTGGCCAGGCCCTGCGCGAACGGATCGGATTTTTGCTGGCGCCACTGATCGGCGAGTCGCACCACAACCAGATTGTGTTTCTTCAGGAAATCTGCTTTGGCCGTGAAGACAGGATCAGGAGGCGCTGGAGTGCTTGGTGCATCGTTGGGAGCCATCATTCCCGGAATGCGGCGGACCGGAGGCGTCGGCGAATCGGCCTTCGAATAGAAGGTAGGCTCGCACGTCACAATCATGTTTGCTCCTGCTTTTACTGCAGCGCCGAGCACATCCAGCGATGGCAGCGCTGTTGTGGCGATTCCTCTAACGATCGTTTTGGGATCGCCTGCCTTGAAAGGGGCAACTGTATCCGACTGCCCTTCGATACCGATGTTCTTCTGGATGCGCTCGACGATCTCCTGCGCGGTAATACCTCCGCCGATCGTACGTGCCATGGATGTCAGCGGCGCAACGGCTACGCCGGTCGCTGTCAGTGCGACAAACTTACGTCTCGAGATAAGGTGCATAGGTCCCATCTTTCACCGCGCCGGCAGATAACTCTGAGTGCGGGGCTTTTGAGGAGCGAACGACATACCAGTCTTGCATACGTTTGATCGCCACATTATTTGCAATCGGCCCTTCTTCTCGCGGCGAAGACTCCATGAACGAGCGATGGTTACGCTCGTCACGCTATGGATGACATCGCCAGAAAGCTGGTCTCTTCAACGGCTCAGGTAATCGACATTACTGATGAACAGCGCGCTCCAACCTTTGGCACAGCGGCTGTCAAAGGTTGGAGCATGGTGGCTATAACGCCATAGTTTCCAGCGTCTCCTAGGGTTTCTTTGGCAGAGCAAACACATAATATCCAGTGATCTCCGGACTAGTCGACTTGACTGTCTTCTGGCCCGGTTTCGGAACGGATTGAGCTGCGAGAGCAACATACTCGCGACCGGCAATTTCATAGACGGCAGGAACTCCCTGCGGACCGGCCGGAAGCACGGTCTCCCAGAGCAGCTTGCCGGTGTCCTTGTCATAGGCGTGCAGTTTCGAGTCCGACCGTGTGCCGATCAGGATCAGACCGCCCGCCGTGACCACTCCGCCGCCACGCGGCCAGAAGCTTCCCGTGCCGGTGATGCCCTTGGCCTCAAGCTCGGTCACGCCGCCAAGCGGAATCTGCCATTTTAGGGTGCCTTTGTTCATGTCATAGGCCGTAATGGTAGACCAGGGCGGCCCGATCGCTGCCAACCCCGTGGACGAGTTCATGTAACCGTAGCCGGTCCAATAGCGCATGCGGCCTTCAGCGTCTTTGATTGGCTGCTTGGGTTGCTCCAGTGCGGCGATGACATCAGGCGGAACGTCAGCCTTACCCGGGTTCTGCAGGAACGCGATCAACTGGTTAAGATCGCGTGGCAAAAGATCAGGGAAGGCAGGCATCGGGGCGGAGCCTTCATGCACAGTAGTACGGACTCGATCGGTCCCGAGCCGTCCAACAATATCAACCAGCGAAGGGATGCTCGGCGGCTGGCCTTCAAGGGTTGCAGTGTGGCACATCTGGCAGTTCTGGATATAAACGATCTTGCCCAGCGTCTCAGGATCGCCGGTCATCATCTCTCGTTTTGAGCGCGAAGCAAGCTTCAGCATCGAAGGCGCGTTCTTCGAGACAACGTACAGCGTATTGGTGACTGGATCGACGGATCCGGAGCCCCAGTTGGCACCCCCATTGTTGCCCGGCGTCTCCAATGTATTCTCCATGCTCGGAGGCGTGTATATCCCCTGGTTGCGGGCCTGCAGCACCTTCTGGCGAATCTCCTCGCGTTCTTTCGGATCGGGGATGTAGGGGTTCACATCATCTGCTGAAAACATCTGCTTAGTAAACGGAGGAATATGTGTCGGGAAGGGCTGTGTCGGCCAGCTCTCTTCTCCCGGCATATCCGACTTCGGAACCGGGCGCTCTTCGACCGGCCAAACGGGCTTACCGGTTGCGCGATCAAGCACCCATAGAAACCCGTTCTTCCCGGACTCCGCGATGACGTCAATCTTTTTTCCGTCTTTGGTGATGGTCAGCAGCTTCGGCGCGGTCTCAAGATCGTAGTCCCAAAGGTCATGGTGCGTCGTCTGGAAGTGCCACAAATACTTGCCGGTCCGTGCGTCCAGCGCGAGCAGGCAATCGGAGAACAGGTTTGCTCCGCGACGGTCCGCGCCGTAAAAGTCGTACGTCGGCGATCCCAACGGGAAGTAGGCGATGCCCCGTTTGGTGTCGAGCGTGATCTCACCCCATGCATTTACGCCGCCGATATATTTCCACGCATCTTTCGGCCATGTGTCATATCCCATCTCGCCGGGATGCGGCACGGTGTGAAACTGCCACACGAGCTTGCCGGTAATGACATCGTAGGCTCGCAGATCGCCCGGCGGTGAATCGTACTCTTCACCCGTGGCCGAGCCGAGGATAAGCAGGTTTTCAAAGATGCGTCCGGGCGTGCCGGAGCGAATCTGCGAGATCGTCTTTGGGTCGCGGCCAAGGCCCTCGCGCAAATCGACGCTGCCATGATCTCCGAAGGTTTCGATTACCTTTCCGGTACGGAAGTCAAGGGCAATGAGATGATTGTCGACCGTAGTCAGGAGACGGCGATCGCTGCGGTCTTTGCTCTCCCAGTAGTTGATGCCGCGATGCGTCACCAGGCGGGAGTTGTGATTGTCATGCATCCACAACTCCTTTCCGGTGGTGGCATCGAGCGCGACAACGTTGTTCTGCCGGCCCATCACAATCATCGTGTTATCGACAACAAGAGGATTGAATCCAAAACGGTTGGCGTTCTCGCCCGCCGGATAAAACCAGACCTGCTGCAGCTGACTCACATTCGTCTTATTGATCTGCTTCAGTGCCGAATATTGTTCGGAGTCGGCACTGCCGAGGTAGTCGCTCCATGTTGTGTACGGAGCAGCTTTTTTTGCTTCAGCGGCTTGTGCCGCGTGATTCGTTCGCGACACGGAGATTGCGATGATCCCGCCGCCGACGAGAGCGGTGGTCGCAATGGTTTGCCAGACAGCGATGCGCATAGATGGTTCTCGTGCGGACTACTTTGCCGCTTTTGTTGTGTGGGAAGCGGCCTTTGCCTCACCCCAGAAGATATAAGTTCCGCTGCGCGTCGCAACGACGATATCGATCTTGCCATCGCCGTTCAGGTCGGTGGCAAGAATATCTGAGCCCGCGCCGGAGCGATTGTGTATCAGGTGCGGCACCAGTTCAGCTCCGCCCGGCGCCTTTGGATTACGCACGGTCTGGTACCAGTAAAGAACTGCTGGGCCGTACGGGTCGGGATCGTAGAAGTCATCAAGGTGCGAGAAGACACGTTTGCCCACCAGGAAGTCCGGAATGCCATCGCCATTGACGTCCGCCATGGTTGTTCCGTGCGGCTGCGAGAAGGAGACGCCTCCGGCATTCTTGTCAAAGTGCATACCCATGACGTCGTGCTTGATGAAAGTAATCTCGCCCGTCGCTTTGTCGCGTTTCTGTTCAAACCATGCGAGCCCCCATCCGTGCGACTCAAGCGTAGTCACTACGTCGGGCAGCCCATCGCCATTCACGTCGTAAACGGCCATGTCGCATCCACCTGCAGATGTGCGCGCCCAGCGCCCAAAGGCGACAGGATGAAACTTCCATGGCACACTGTCCGCGCCGGTGGCAGGATGCTCCCACCATCCTTCGGCATCGAGGATATCGATGCGGCCATCCTGGTTGATGTCTCCCGCTCCGATGCCGTGCGGAGGCCACGGGCCGCGCTCGGAGACATGATGGATGATCCACTTGGCAGATACATCCTTCGGATCCGGCCGGGCAAAGCTGATATAGCCATCGCCGGAGGTGTAAATCAACTCCGGCTTGCCGTCGCCGTCGATATCGCGAATGATTGTCTCCTCACCGAAGATCGAATCAACCACATGGTAATGCTTCCAGCGGCGTTGCTCTCCGGCAGGATTGATGTACAGTTCAGCTCCGACGCCGCGCCCCGAGGTGAGCACATCGGGCCAACCATCGCCGTTGAAGTCTGCGGCGCGCTCGATCCAGTCTTTTGCAGGGTACTGGGTTGAAGTGTTGTAGGCCTCATTGGGATAGATTTCGCTTGAATCGCGAAAGGACGGCCCGTAGTAGATGAAGGGACCACTGACAATATCCATCTTGCCGTCGTGGTTAAAATCCGCCGCGGCAGCCGACCATCCGTAAAAGAACTCGTTAAGACGCTGCATGCGGAAACCCGCGCCGACAACTTCATCGGGATGCGACTTGATGGCGATGTTCTTCCATGCCACATCCTTGAAGCTGACTTCGCTGCCGGGTCCGACATAGAGAGCCATGGGGCCGTACTCATCCATATTCTCGGCGGCTGCGCTTGCCTCTCCACCGCCGTCGTTCAGGAAAGCGCGCATGATCTCGGCATCGAACAATACTTCGATCTGGTTCCACCCGGGCTGCAGGCCCCGCGGAGGATGTGGCATGAGGGTCACTCCCGCCGGTGGATCCGGTAAGGGCGCAGGACCTCCGTGTGCAGGACGAACCGCGCCTGGAGGAGGCGGCGGCGGTGCGTAGCGGGCCTGTCCGCCGGCGTTGCGAAGCCGCGTCTTGCTGGTGATCTTCCCATTTGCGTCGATCATCACCCGATAGGGCACCAACGCGTCACCTTCAATGGCGAGCATCACGCCAGTCGAACCGGTGTCCCGCTTCTCCATGCGCATCAGAATTCCCGTGTCGCATGGCCCCGCGCAGTGAAAGGATGTGTAAAGGGCCGAGTCCTGATATGGTTTGTCGAGAACCAGCCAGCCTTCGCCTCCTTTGGCTGTGATCTCGCCATGATCTGCGCTCCACGAGGCAGAGCCAAGCGTATGCCAGCCAGCCAGCGTTGATCCGTGGAATGTTGCGTCCGGAATGAAAGTAGGACCGGGCTCGGCGTACAGCAGAGGCATGGCAAGCTGTGTGGCACAGACCAGGATCCATGCGGCTTTCATGCGAGACATAAGGTTGCACCTCAGCGTACATCCCAGATCAAACTTTGTTGCATATTATGCAATACAATTTGGGTATGGCTCACGATGTTACGCAGTCCGCAAGGACACTGTCAATGTGTGGATGCAGCCGGGTGGAGGATTGATAAGCATAGTTTGCCCGGGTCGAAATCCAGAGCGTCATACACATGCATGTTTTCTTTTGGAGTTTGATGGAAGTGCAGACGGTGGCATGTACGGGTAGGGCCCCATGTGGAATCCGCGAGTCCTGGGGTTTGATCTTGAACGCATGGCGCTACCGTCGTGTAGCTTGGCCGATCAACATTGAAACGGGCGAAGCATCGCTTGACGGCGAAAAGCAGAGACAGGTTGCCACAAAAGACTCACCACTGAAGCTTGAGCCCTTGGTTTATGAGATTAGCACTGCCATTGTCGAAATATTAGAGGTCCGCGTCTCAAGTGGGACGGAGATCAAAAGCCATCGCGGGGGATTCAATCGTTGTGATACCGTGTGGGGGATTCAATATTTCATAAGAAGTATTGCTGAACTCAGGGCTATGGGGCAAATAGTCGCGCGGAACACAAACGCATACTCTCGGCCTGCGGGAATCAGCAATTGTATCCTTCTCTTTTGAGGACTTCTCCTGCCGATGTCTCGATGCCCCCGCACTCTTTCCGCCCATCGATTTCCATTCTGGCTCGTAACATCTCTTTTCGGACTCCCATTCCCTTCGGGTAACCGCTCTCCGATAGTTCGCGTATATCCAAGCGAGTGACAGTTTTGTGCTGCGCATGAAGCGAGCATTTGTTTATTTGTGCCCAATTTCCACACTCTATTTTCACTCGATGAACACTTTTGTTTTCTGCCTATGGAGCCTCTGATGAGCAAACTTGCCCTCCACTATTTGCGCGATACCCGGTTTGCCCGCGCCTTTGTCTTTCTGCGCAAGGCAGGCATCGCAGCCATCCTTTGCTCGGGTCTCGCGGCGACTATGGGGGTGTGTCCAGCCGCACATGGCCAAGACATTAACTTAATCGGAGTCCAGGTAGCCATTCCGACAACCACACTGGTCACTCCCTACGGGGTTGCCGTCGATGTAAGCGGGAACGTCTACGTCGCCGATACAGGAAACAATCGCGTCCTCAAAGAAACGCTCTCTGGAACCACTTACACCGAGAGCATCGTTATCTCTACCGGCCTGGCGAAAATCTCGGCGCAGTTCTGCCTGAAGGCTTGAATGTGCGCCGATTTGGCATGCTGGTCCAATCCCTCCATGCTCGTCCAATTTTCGTAGGCGACGAAAAGAGTGGGTTCTTTGGCCGATTGATGAAAATCATAGTTGAGGCAGGCAGGTTCCGCTCTTGTGGCGGCGATGACTTTATTAAGCTCATCTTTGAAAGCCTCTTCC
>Ga0207678_10001592_pt1 | contig 20882 bp, 11 predicted proteins | sample KBSC63metaG_FD_184319 | JGI IMG/M metagenome (GOLD analysis project Ga0207678, IMG submission 184319) | Corn rhizosphere microbial communities from Kellogg Biological Station, Michigan, USA - KBS C6-3 metaG (SPAdes) (version 2) | ecosystem: Host-associated > Plants > Roots > Rhizosphere > Soil ... | reverse complement strand
GACCGCTGAATGCCGTCATGCCCCTGTTCGCGGGACAGATGGTCCACCAGGTCGATGGCAAAGAGTTCCAGCCGTTCGACCGTGTCGCCCCTGGTGCGCCAGGGGGCCTTCGCGACAGCCTCCAGGGCGGCCGGGCGTGCGCCGGTCCATGCCTCGCCCATCACGTAATCCAGGGGATCGAAATCCAGTGCCAGATCATCGGCCAGCGCACGCAGCAGCGATTGCTGGCCTTCCTCCATCCCTCTGGGACAGCGGGCGAGGGCGATGAGGAGATCCCGGCGGAGACGGCCTTCCGGGCTCTGCGTGAAGACATGCAGTCCATCACGGATCTGCATTTCCTTGAGTTCACACAGATAGTTATCGATCGCTGCTAAGGCATCGTCTCCGCTTCCTCGCGCGCCTGCATCCCTGTCCAGTCCCTGTGCGGCGGCGAGCGCCAATATGTCCTTGCGCAGCGTTTCCAGCCGGCGCGGGTCCATGCCGGCGGCAAGATAATATTCATCAACCAGCGCCTCCAGCTCCTTGAGCGGACCATAGCTTTCGGCGCGCGTCAGCGGCGGCGTCAGATGATCGACGATGCACGCGCCTATGCGGCGCTTCGCCTGAGTGCCTTCGCCGGGGTCGTTGACGATGAAGGGGTAGATTTGCGGAATCGGTCCGGCGCAGATTTCCGGGAAACAGCTTTCCGACAGGGCGACGGCCTTCCCCGGCAGCCATTCGAGATTGCCATGCTTGCCGACATGAACGACGGCATGCGCTCCAAACGCGTCGGCCAGCCAGATATGGAAGGCGAGATAGGCATGGGGCGGCGGCAGCGCCGGGTCGTGATAGCTGTTCCTGGGATCGATATGATAGCCGCGCGAAGGCTGGACGGCGACGACGATGTTGCCGAAACGGTGCGCCGGCAGGTGGAAGGCGCCGTCGCGGAAAAAGGGATCGGCTTCGGGTGGGCCCCAGCGGTCCTGGACCGCATTACGCGCCGCTTTGGGTAGCGCGGCGAAGGCCACCTGATAGGCGCTGAGCGGCAGGCTGACCTCGCCGGGGCGATCCGGAGAGGCATTGGTGACGGCGCCGGTCATGAGGTGCATCAGTGTGGTGCCGTCGGTGGGAGCAGTGCCCGTCCGGTAGCCCGCCTCCGACAGGGCTTTCAAAATGGCGGCGGCGCTTGCGGGCGTGTCCAGCCCGACGCCGTTGCCGATGCGGGCGTCGCTGTTGGGGTAGTTGGCCAGAACCATCGCGACCCGGCGCTCATTGGCTGGTAACTTCCGGAGTTTTGACCAGTTTGCAGTAAGTTGTGCAACGAAGTTGACACGGTTTTCCAGAATATGGGGTGTCACGATGCTGCATTCCGTAAGCTCGTCAAACCGCGCCACAGCCTTGAAGGCGACGGCGCGCGTGAAGAGACGACCGTCCACTTCGGGCAGGGCGATATGCATCGCAAGATCGCGAGGGCCCAATCCCCGCGCGCTGGCCTCCCAATTGTCATGCTCCGCGCTGGCGAAGATCGTCTGGAGGATGGCGCAGTCCGCCTGCTCAAGGATCGAGGGCGTGCGCGGCTCTCCCGGCGCGCTGGCGGCAAAGGCGGTGGCGTTGAGGATGACGTCCGGCGGGGTTCCCGCCATCAGATGGCGCAGGAAATCCCTGGCAAATGGTTCGCGCAAGGCACGGACATGGACAGGAAGGACATTAAGGCCGGCGGCCTCCAGTCCCGCGATCATGCGGTCCACCGCATCCAGCGTACCGGCGATCAGCAGGGCACGGTAGAAGAGGAAAAGGGCGGTGGGCCGACCGGCCTGCCATCTGGCCTTGACCTGATCCAGGGTCGGGCGATCGTGACCAGGCAGATAAAGGCCCGCATCGGCCACCGGGACGGGCGCATCGGCAGCGCCTGCGTCGAAGCCGGCAAGATCAGCGGCCTTTCGCAGGAAAGCGATGGCATTGGCTATGCCGCCCTGCCTCAGATAGTCGCGCAGCAGACCGCAGCTTTCCGGGCCGACGGTCGAAGCGGCGCGCAATTCGGGATCATCTTCCCGATCATCCGCGATGGCGGCGAAGGCAATGCCTTTTTCCCGCGCGATATTTGCAATCTCATCAATGCCATATGGCCAATAGCTCTTACCCCCTAGCAGGATGATGCAGACGAATTTGGCATGGGCCACGACCTTCTCGACATACATGTCGACCGAATAGGGATGTTTGAGCTGGAGAAGGTTGGCGAGCCGGATGCGCGGCGCGCCTTCCCCCAGTTCCTGCGTGAGCGCATGGGCCGCGCTGGCGAAACAGGCCAGTTCGCTGTCCGCCACGGTCAGCAGCACGATGTCCCCCGGTGACTGGCCGAGGTCTATGGCTTCGTCGCCATTGGAGACGGTGCCGGGCGTGGCGGTCAGCAGATGCATCAAGCGGTCGCCATCTGGGCGCTCAGCCCGGCCTCTATCGCGGCGCGGTCCATGCCGCGCTGGCCAATCACCACCAGCCGGGATCGGCGCGGCTCGCCGGCCTGCCAGTGCCGGTCATAATGATACTGGATGCGCGGACCGACCGCCTGAAGAACCAGGCGCGCCGGGCGCCCCTCAATGGCGAGGAAGCCCTTGACCCGCAATATGTCATGGGCGGCAATGCTCTGCGCGAGCGCCGTCAGCAGCGGCTCTGGCCCGGCAAGTTCGCCCAGATCCACGACGAAGCTGTCAAAATCGTCATGGTCATGATCCTCCTCATCGTCATGGTGGGAGGGGCGGGCATCGATCTGGTCCTCCACGCCCGCGTCGAGACCGAGCAGGATGGCGGGGTCAATCTCTCCTCTGGCGGTACGGAGGATGCGGACGCCGGGTCGGATTTCCCGGGCCAGTTCCTGCTCCAGCACCGCCAGGCGATCCGGCTCCACCAAGTCGGTCTTGTTGAGCAGGACGAGGTCGGCACAGGCGAGTTGATCCTCGAACAGTTCCTCGATCGGGCTGTCGTGATCCAGCGTCGGGTCGGCGGCGCGGGCGGCCGCGAGCGCCGCTTCGTCATGGGCGAAGCGGCCGGCTGCCAGCGCGTCGGCATCTATCAGCGCAATGACCCCATCGACCGTGGCCCGCGTCCGGATGTCGGGCCATTGGAACGCCTTCACCAGCGGCTTGGGCAGGGCAAGGCCGCTGGTCTCTATGATGATGTGATCAGGCGGGGCAGGGCGATCGAGCAGTTTCTGCATGGTCGGCAGGAAATCGTCGGCCACGGTGCAGCAGATGCAGCCATTGGCCAGTTCGATGATGTCGTCATCCGGGCAGGCTTCGTCGCCGCACCCCTGAACCAGCGTACCATCGACGCCCACATCCCCGAATTCGTTGATAATAAGGGCGAGGCGGCGGCCGCCGGCATGCTGGATGAGGTGACGGATCAGCGTGGTCTTGCCGGCACCCAGAAAGCCGGTGATGACGGTTGCAGATACCTTTTTCATGCGGGATTTCCTTGCGGTTGGTGGCCAGCGGCGGGGATGAGTTCGATCTCGTCGAAGCCCTTCCAGCGATAGAAGGCCCAACTCGCCAGCCAGCAGGCGGCGAACAGGCCGATGATGATGAAACCGAGGCTGTTGAAATGGGCGCCCAAATCGGCGGCGAGGGTCCAGATGCCGCCGCTGAGGCCGAGCTTGTCGCCGAGCAGCGCCGCCGCCTCGATCCCGCCGATCAGCAGCGCGACCAGCGCCGACATCAGCGTTATGGTGATATTATAGTAGAGCTTGCGGATCGGTTTCACGAACGCCCACTGATAGGCGCCCATCATCAGCGCGCCGTCCGTGGTGTCGATCAACGCCATCCCCGCCGCAAAGAGCAGGGGGAAGATAAGGACGGTCGCGATGGAAAGGCCGCTGGCGGCCTGGCCGGCGGAAAGCCCCAGAATGGCGACCTCTGTCGCGGTATCGAAGCCCAGACCGAAAAGAAAGCCGAGCGGCGCCATGTGCCAGCTTCGCGTCACCAGCCGGAAAAGCGGGCGGAAAAGGCGCGACAGGAGACCCCGATTGCCCAGGAGAATGTCCATATCTTCATCGATATAGGTGCCACCCCTTCGAACATGATTGAAGGTCTTCAGCACGGATCGCAGGATGACCAGATTCATCGCCGCAATGGCAAGGAGGAAGGTCGCGGACACCAGCGTCGCAATGGTGCCGCCAATGGCTCCTGCGGCTTCGACGCGGCTGAGAGCATTGGCGGCGAAAGCGATGAGGACAGCGGCGATCAGCACGATGCCGCTATGGCCGATGGCGAACCAGAAGCCGACCGTAAGGGGCCGCTGGCCGTCCTGCATCAGCTTGCGGGTCACGTTGTCGATGGCGGCGATATGATCGGCGTCGACGGCATGGCGCAGGCCCAGGCTCCAGGCAAGCACCGCCGTGCCGAGCATGACGGGATCGCCCGCGAAGATGGTGAAGGCCGCGATCCAGGCGGCCAGATTGGCGGCGATGAGACCGGCGAACATGCCGGTGGCGCGGCGACGCAGGCCGCCAGGAGGCGCCTGCATCGATGCCTGCGCATCGGAGGAAATGGTCATCGGACGGTATCCCGTCGGCGTCTGCGAAACCGGACGGAAACCGCCTTCATGCCGGGCGGACGCTCTTGCGCCCGGCATGCGGACAGCAGCTCCCGCTGCGAGAAGCGTCGCTCAGACGGAGGACCGTGCCGCGGCCATCCCCTGGACCAAGGCAAGAGCGACCAGACGCAGGCAGGTTTCCTGGCTCGCGGGTCACGGCTCGGCGCATGGCCTTCCCAGGCCTCGCATGGTTTAGCGTCCGGCCCAGTGGCTGATCATCCGGCGTTCCGGAGGATCGCTATGCGTCTCGCTCACCGCTTACAGTTGCAGGGACAGCTGCGGATTCATCACCGCATTCCCTATTAAGCCCCTTGCGAGGGCACCGGCGCGATCATGAAGACCAACCGAAACCGGTCTTCACGGCCGTGCATAGAGGCTGGGAAAAGAAATGGGAAGGGGCGGCTTCATCGGCGCCTTCATCAGCGGCCGTTCCCTGATGAAGCATTGGGCGATGAACCCCGTCATGGCGGGGTGGCGCATCGGCTGTCGCTGGAAGTGATTCCGGTCGACCGGCATTCTTCGAGCAGGGTGTCGAGGAACGCCAGGCCGGTGGGCGACAGTTCCCGATCGTGGATCAGCCAGAGCGAACTCATGACCGGCAAGTCGAACGGGCGGTTGACCACATTGTCAAGGTGCAGCCGCGCCATTGACAAGGGTATGACCGTAGGCCCGAACCCCGCCGAAACCAGGCCCAGCAGAGTGGCCAGGCTGCGGGCTTCATGGGAGATTTTGGGGACGAAGCCAGCCTCCGTGCAAAGGGCCCGGAAATGTTCCGTGAAGCCGGTGCCATTGGGTGCGCCGTACAGGACCAGCGGTTCATCGAAAAGGTCGGCAATCCGGGGAGGGGCCGCCCTCAACGCCAGCGGATGATCCGCGCGCAGCGCCAGCACCATCTCTTCCTTGAGCAGGCATTGCGACAGCAAGCCATCAGGCAGCGTCAATGCCGTGAAATCACGCAAGATTCCAAGATCGAGCTGACGGCTGGCGACCCCCTCTATCTGTTCGTCGCGGCCCTGTTCGCGCAGGATCAGTTCGACGTCGGGATGGGCTTTGCGGAAGCGGTAGAGTGCGCGCGCGATCGGCGGCACGAAGGGTCCGGACGTAGTGAAACCCAGCCCCAGCCGCCCGATCTCCGCACGCTGCGCCATGCGCGCGATCTGTGCGGCGCGGTCGGCCTGGGCAAGCGTCCTGCGGGCTTCCGGCTCGAACAGCCGGCCGGCCTCCGTCAGGCGCACCTTGCGGCTGGTGCGATCGAACAGGCGGACGCCAAGCTCCTCCTCCAGGGCGCGGATTTGCTGGCTGAGCGGCGGCTGGGATATGCCAAGGCGAAGCGCGGCGCGGCCAAAATGCATCTCTTCAGCGACGCACAGGAAATAACGAAGGTGGCGCAGGTCCATATATCATGTCGTCAAAGATATCGATCATGCCATATTATATATTAGACGTGGAATGTCCAAGGGCGCATGGGCGTTTCCGAATGCGGCGGTGTCCCATGACCGTCGGGCGGAGGTGCGCGGGCTATGCCCCCTCATTGCCGCAGCACTCCGCCATGGTCGGGGATGTCGTCGCATTCTTGGGCGCTTTGTCAGGCAGGCCGGTCATCGACAATCGCCTGAAAATGCGAAAAAAGATATGCGCATTTCCTGGCGCTGTTCGTCCCTGGTCCCAGAAGGCGAAAATATATCCGGAGAGGTCGCGTTTCATGTGCGGCGGGGATCACCTGGCGGCGCTTGCGTGGAGTCGTGAATGATCGATATCGTCAAGGTTGCCCTACATCGTCCGCTGACCTTCATCGTAATGGCAATCCTGATCGCGATCGGCGGGGTTCTGGCGGCCGTGCGCACCCCGGTCGACATCTTCCCCAACATCCGCATCCCGGTGGTGGCCGTTGCCTGGCAATATGCGGGCCTGTCGCCGGAGGACATGGCGAACCGCATCGTCAATCCCTATGAGCGGGTGCTGACGACGACGGTCAATGATATCGACCATATCGAGAGCCAGTCGCTTCAGGGTATCGGCGTCATCAAGATCTATTTCCAGCCGGGCGCCGACATCCGGACCGCCACGGCGCAGGTGACATCGGTGTCGCAGACCGTGCTGCGCCAGATGCCGCCGGGAATTACGCCACCGCTGATCCTGAACTATAGTGCATCGACCGTTCCCATCCTCCAGCTTGCCCTGTCGGGAAAGGGGCTGTCGGAACAGCAATTGTTCGACATGGGCATGAACCAGGTCCGCCCGCCTCTGATCACGGTGCCCGGTCTTGCCATGCCATTCCCGTCCGGCGGCAAGCAGCGGCAGGTTCAGATCGACCTCAACCCGCTGGCGCTTCAATCGAAGGGGCTGTCGGCGCAGGATGTGGGCGCTGCCATCGCGGCGCAGAACCAGATCAACCCGGCCGGCTTCGTCAAGATCGGCGAAACGCAATATAGCGTGAAGTTGAACAACGCCCCGTCCTCCATCGAGGCACTGAACGACCTGCCGGTCAAGGTCGTGAACGGCGCGACCATCACCATGCGGGACGTCGCGCATGTTCGCGACGGCAGCGGTCCGCAGCAGAATATCGTGCATGTCGAGGGCAGCCGGTCGGTGCTGCTGACCGTCCTCAAGAACGGCGCGACCTCCACCCTGGCGATCGTTGATGGCGTCAAGCAGAAACTGCCGCAGATTGCCGCGGGCCTGCCCGACACGCTCAAGATCCTGCCCATCGGCGATCAGTCGCTTTTCGTGAAGGCAGCCGTGGAAGGCGTCATTCATGAAGGCGCGATCGCCGCGGCGCTGACGTCGCTGATGATCCTGCTGTTCCTGGGATCCTGGCGTTCGACGGTGATCATCGCCCTGTCGATCCCGCTCGCTATATTGGCCGCCATCGCGGCGCTGGCGGCTTTTGGCCAGACGCTGAACGTCATGACGCTGGGCGGCCTGGCCCTGGCGGTCGGCATATTGGTCGACGATGCGACCGTGACCATAGAAAATATCAACTGGCATCTGGAACAGGGCAAGGGCGTGATCGAAGCCATATTGGACGGCGCGGCGCAGATCGTGACGCCAGCCTTCGTATCGCTGCTGTGCATATGCATCGTTTTCGTGCCGATGTTCTTCCTGCCCGGAGTTGCAGGCTTCCTGTTCGTGCCGATGGCCCTGTCCGTCGTATTCGCGATGATTGCGTCCTTCATCCTGTCGCGGACGCTGGTGCCGACCATGGCGATGTATCTGCTGAAGCCCCATGTCGAGGGGGGCGATATGCACCTGGCCGGGGCGCCCGCTTCCCGCAATCCGCTGGTCCGGTTCCAGCGCGGGTTCGAAAAGCGCTTCGAGAAGACCAGGCGCGGCTATGTCGGGCTGCTGCACCGGGCGCTCCATGCGCGCAAGCCCTTCCTGCTGGGCTTCATGGCCATCGTGCTGCTGTCCTTCGCGCTGCTGCCGATGCTGGGCAGCAATTTCTTCCCCTCGGTCGATTCCGGCCAGATCGCGATGCATGTGCGCGTGCCGGTGGGCGCGCGGATCGAAGACAGCGCCGCGCGCTTCGATCGCATCGCGCGGGAAGTCCGCACGATGATTCCGGCGGAGGAACTCGCCTCCATCACGGACAATATCGGCCTGCCGGTCAGCGGCATCAACACCATCTACAACAATAGCGGCACCATTGGCCCGCAGGATGGCGACATGCTGATCGCCCTGACGAGGGATCACCGGCCGACCGACGAGATTGTCGCGAAGCTGCGGCGGGAATTGCCCCGTCGCTTCCCTGGAACGAGCTTCGCCTTCCTGCCGGCCGACATCACCAGCCAGATCCTGAATTTCGGCGCGCCAGCCCCCATCGACGTGCAGATTGCGGGCAAGAATGCCGATGGCAACCGCGCCTATGCCCAGAAGCTGCTGGCGAGGATGGCGGCCATTTCCGGGCTGGCCGATGCCCGTATCCAGCAGCCGGCACGCTCGCCCCAGCTCGAGGTGGAGGTCGACCGTTCGCGGGTCGGGCAATATGGACTTTCGGAGCGCGACGTGACGACCAGCCTGGCCAGCCAGCTTGCGGGTACTTCGCAAACGGCACCGGTCTATTTCGTGAATCCGGAAAACGGCGTCCAGTATCCGGTGGTCGCGCAGGCGCCGGAATATCTTGTGGGATCGATGAGCGATCTCAGCAATGTGCCGGTGTCGAGCAGTGCGTCCGGCGCCCCTGTTCAGCCGCTGGGCGGGCTGGCGACGATCCGGCGGTCCAACACGGTGCCGGTTGTCACGCACTATGATATTGCGCCCGTGCTGGACATTTTCGCGACGACGCAGGGACGGGATCTGGGCGCGGTCGCCGCCGATGTTCAACGGGCGATCAAATCATTGGAGAAGGAACTGCCCAAGGGCACGACCGTCACAATTCGCGGCCAATATGCGACGATGAACACGGCCTTTTCGGGGCTTGGCTGGGGTCTGGCGGGGGCGATCGTGCTGATCTACCTGTTGATCGTCGTCAATTTCCAGAGCTGGGTCGATCCCTTCGTGATCATCACCGCCTTGCCCGCGGCGCTGGCGGGCATTGTGTGGATGCTGTTCATTACCGGCACGACATTGTCCGTGCCGGCGCTGACCGGGGCGATCATGTGCATGGGCGTGGCGACCGCCAACTCCATCCTGGTCGTCAGCTTTGCGCGGGAAAAGCTCGCCGAACTCGGCGATGCCGGCAAGGCCGCGCTGGAGGCGGGCATGGTGCGCTTTCGCCCGGTGCTGATGACCGCGCTCGCCATGATCATCGGAATGGGACCGATGGCGCTCGGCCTGGGTGATGGCGGCGAGCAGAATGCGCCGCTTGGCCGCGCCGTCATCGGCGGCCTGATCTGCGCGACCACCGCAACCCTGTTCTTCGTCCCCACCATTTTTGCCTTCGTCCATCGCAAGCATGGGCAGAAGGCGCCTTCCCTGGAAATGCAGCCCCACCATGTCTGAGCACAACCCCATCGAACATCCCGAGGCACAAGGCCCCGACAGCCGCACGCTGAAGCGGGTGGGCGTCGGTGCGGCGGTCATCGCCGTCGCTGTTGTCGGCCTGGGCATCGCATCGCGCATCCACGCGACCAATGAGCTGAAGCAGGTGGCCGCCGACGCCGCCATACCCACCGTCGCGGTCGTGATGCCCGCCACCGCCGGCGAGGGCGACGCGCTGGTTCTGCCTGGCAATGTTCAGGCCTACAACAGCGCGGCGATCTTTGCCCGGACCAACGGCTATGTGCGGCGCTGGCTGGCCGATATCGGCGATCATGTCCGGGCCGGCGAGCCGCTTGCCATATTGGACGCGCCAGAGGTTGACCAGCAGCTCGCGCAGGCGCAGGCGGATTATCAGACCGCGCTCGCCAATGAACGGCTGGCCGCCACCACCTCCCGGCGGTGGTCGTCGATGTTGGCGCAGGATGCCGTTTCACGGCAGGAGGCGGACGAGAAGGCCGGCGATCTTGCCGCGCGCAAGGCGCTGTCCAACGCCGCGCTCGCCAATGTGAAACGCTTGCAGGCGCTGCAAGGATTCACCCGGCTGTCGGCGCCGTTCAGCGGCGTAGTGACCAGCCGGTCGGCGCAGATCGGGGCGCTGGTGGTGGCGGGCAATGCGGCGGCCCAGCCCCTGTTCACCGTGTCGGACACCCACCGGATGCGCATCTATGTGCGCGTGCCGCAGGGCTATTCGGCCGCCATCAGGCCCGGCATGGCGGCAACGCTGACCCTGCCGGAATATCCCGGGCGCAGTTTCGATGCGATACTGACCAGCAGTTCGGGTGCGGTAGATGCGCAGTCAGGCGCGGTGCTGGTGCAGTTGCAGGCGGACAATGGCGACGGCGCGCTGAAGCCGGGTGCTTACGCGCAGGTCCGCTTCAAGGTGCCGGCGGGATCCGGCAATGGCGTGACCTTGCCGGGAAGCGCGATCCTCTACGGCAATGACGGACCGACCGTAGCGGTGGTGGGAGGGGATGGCCGCGTGGCCGTAAAGCCAGTCGCCATCGCCCGCGACGAGGGCAATGTCGTGTTGCTTTCGGGTGGGGTCCGGCCAACAGACCGGGTCATCGACACGCCGCCCGACGCCATTCGCAGCGGCGACAAGGTGCACGTTCAGAGAGCTGCCAAGGATGTGGCCCATGGGGGTTGATCGCAGGATTGCGTTTCTGCTGCTGGTGGTGGGGCTGGCGGGATGTTCGATGGCGCCGGACTATCGGCCACCTGCAACCCCGGTGCCGCAGAATTTCAAGGAATTGGAAGGGTGGACGGCTGCGACGCCGATGGATCAGGCTCCGCGTGGCCAGTGGTGGGAAACCTTTGGCGACCCGGTGCTGAACGATCTGGAGGCGCGGGCGGAGCAGGCCAGCCCGACCCTGGCGGCGGCGTTGGCGCGCTATGACCAGGCGAAGGCGGCGGCAGGGATCGAGCGGGCGGACCTGTTCCCACAGGTAAACGCAGGGGGCGACGCGAGCCGTCAGCGGCTGTCGGGCAATCGCTTCGGCGGCAATGGGGCGGCGCCGGTCTATGATGATTTTTCGGTCGGGGCGACGCTCGACTATGAGTTGGACCTGTGGGGCCGCATCCGCAACAGCGTGAAAGCGGCGCGGGCTGACGCGCAGGCAAGCGAAGCCGATCTTGCGTCCGCCCGGCTCAGCCTTCAGGCGGCTGTGGCGGATGCCTATGCCCGGTTGCGCGGGCTGGATGCGGAGGCGGAACTGCTGCGCCAGACGGTGGATGCGTTCGGCAAGGCCTATCGCCTGACCACGACGCGGCATGATGGCGGCATAGCGTCCGGCATCGACGTCAATCGCGCGAAGACCGTGCTGGACAATGCGCAGGCGCAGATTTCCGCCGTCGCCAATGAGCGGGCGGCGACCGAGCATGAGATCGCCGCGCTGGTGGGGGCCATAGCGTCCGACTTTTCGATCCCGGTGCGGGTGCAGCCGCTCAGGGCGCCCGAACTGCCGGTCGGCGCCCCTTCGCAACTGTTGCAGCGCAGGCCGGACATTGCCGCTGCCGAGCGGCGAATATTTGCGGCCAATGCACGGATCGGCGTGGCGAGGGCAGCCTTCTTCCCGACGCTGACGCTGGGACTGTCCGGCGGCTATCAGGCCAGTCATGGCGAATTGTTCAGCAAGCCAAACAGCTTCTGGGGTTTAGGCCCGGCATCCGCAGTCCTGGCATTGTTCGACGGGGGACGGCGCAGGGCGGGCGTCAGAATGTCGCGCGCGGAATATGAGGAAATGACGGCGGGCTATCGGGAAACCGTGCTGGGCGCGTTCCGGCAGGTCGAGGATGCCCTGGCGGCGAACCGGCATCTGGCCGATCAGGCGGTGAGCCAGCGCGGCGCGGCGACGGCGGCCGGGCGGACCAGCGAGCTGGCGCTCACGCGATATCGCGATGGCGCGTCCGATTATCTGGAAGTGGTGACGGCGCAGACCGACGCGCTGGAAGCGCAGCGGGCTTTGCTGGCGGTGCAAACCCAGCGGATGCGGGCGAGCGTCGCGCTGGTGAAGGCCTTGGGCGGGGCCGTTTGAAGAACCCTGGTTGAAGCGATTTCCAGTCGGGTGGCGTCATCCGAAGGTCAGGAAATCGCGGCAGGACACATGGGCGGTCGTCCGATCCGATCGGATTGACCGCTCAAGATCCGCCGCAATCTCAGTGCACTTCCGCCCTCAGCCGTTCGACCAGCTTTTCGATCTCCCATGGCTCCAGAACCCAGGTCCGCGTCTTGCGGCCTTCGCGATGAACTGGCTGGGTCAGCAGGATGCGCGCCTGTTCCTTCGCATGGGGCTTGAAGATCGCAAAATGCTGGGCGCAATCGCGGATCGTGCCGATGATCGGCGCCTTTCCATCGAGGTCGATCATGGTGGCGGGCTGGTCCCAGGGCATGTTGAGCATGTGACAGATTTCCGTTTGTTTGATAATCAGCGCTGCGGATCGCGGACGATGCAGCGAAAGCCGATATGGCTGGTCGAACTGTCCACCGCCTGCGGGTGGCGTGCGGCAGGGCGATAGCGCTGGCAATAGCTGGGCGCACACAGATGGGATCCCCCCTTCAACACCTTTCGCGGGATCGGCACATCGGGATTGACGGGATCGAGGCTTTCGCGCTTCGTGCCGCCCCGCGGGTTCGCGGGAACGCAGCAGCTTCCCTTCGTCTTGCGCGTGATCCTGGGTTGGGCATACCAGTCGGCCGTCCATTCCCAGACATTGCCGATCATATCGTAAAGGCCATAGCCATTGGGCGCATAGCTGCGCACTGGCGAGGTCCGTTCATAGCCGTCCTCCAGCAGATTGCTGTAGGGAAACAGGCCCTGCCAGTAATTGGCCTGGCAAACGCCACCAGGCGCGAGTTCATCGCCCCAGGCATAATCCGCGCCGTCCAGCCCGCCGCGCGCCGCAAATTCCCATTCCGCCTCGGTCGGCAACGCCTTGCCCGCCCATCGGGCATAGGCATCGGCGTCCTCAAAGACGACATGAACCACAGGATGATCCCAAAGATCGTCCAGATTGCTGTCGGGACCGTGGGGATGACGCCAGTCCGTGCCGAAGCTGAAATGCCACCATTGGCTGACATCGTTCAGATCGACCGGCATGGCGGTGCGCTGAAACAGCAATGACCCGGCGCGCGCCATTTCGGGTGGCATGCCGGGATAATCCTTCGGGTCTGGCGGGGTTTCCGCAAAGGTGCGGTAACCCGTCGCGTCGACAAATTCCGCGAATTGCCGGTTGGTGACGGGCGTCTCATCGATCCAGAAGCCGTCAACGCGCGCCTGCCGAATGGGCGCTTCCTCCGGGTAGAAGCGGTCCGAACCCATCGCGAAGAGGCCGCCATCGATAAAGCGCATGGCTGTGGCGATTGCGTTCCCGGTCTCGATCATTCGCCGACCATAGCGGCGGAGAGAACGGCTGTATCGCTCAAAATAAGGACGCCGAAAGCCGCTCTGGCCTTCGGCGTCCCGATCACAGGCGTCTTTTTAGAAGTCCTTGCGGACAGTCACGCCGATCTTGCGCGGTGTGCCGATATTGTAACCCAACCGGCCCCGGCCGCCGCGCTCGCGGTCCAACGAATACAGCGCATTCTCGTCGAACAGGTTGTTCACATAGAGGGTGACCGAAAGGCCGCTGTCCCAACTGACGCCGGTCGACAGGTTGACCAGATTATAGGCGCCCAACCTGTAGGAACCGAAGTTGAAGGCGCCAGTGCCGTAGGCGCCGGTTGCTGGATCATAATAGATGGAATTGGCGAAGCTGCCCGCACCCGGTTCCTGATCGGCAAGCTGGGTGTAGCGATCGCCCACATGCTGGACACTGGCGGTGAAAGACCAATCGGTTTCCGCCGCGATCTCCGCGGTATAGGTTGCCGCTGCCGCCATCTGGAACTTCGGCACGGTGGGCAGGCGGTTGCCCTTGCGGATGCCGGCGATGATCGCGCCGCCCGCGTCAGTGACGTTGCTGTCGATCTTCGAGTCGATATAGCTGCCGCTGAGCGACAGATCGAAATTGGGAGAAATGCGGGCGCTCAGTTCCGCTTCCAGGCCCGCCGTATGAGCCTTCGGCACGTTGAAGAGGACGCGCGAGGAACAGCTTCCCGCATCCGCCGTGACCTGCAGGTTCTTGATGTCGTTGTAGAAGAGGGCGGCGTTGAACGTGATGCCTCGGCCTGACGCCTTGACCCCGGCCTCATAGTTCCAAAGCGTCTCGTCCTCGAAAGTCGGACGGTTGCCATAGGTCGCCGCATCCGGCCCGGTGGCGCCGCCGCTGCAGAGCGGCAGGTTCAGCGGATCGTTGACCCCGCCCAGGCGGAAACCCTTGGACGCCTGCACGTTGAAGGTCAGGTCGCGATTGGCTTCATAGCTGGCGATGAGACGGGGGGAGAAGCCGGTCGAACCGGTCTTGTCGCCCACGCGGTTGTCGCCGTTGGAAAAGAGACCACCTGTCTTGAAATCGCGCGTCTCCTTGAAATCATAATAGCGACCGCCCGCCGTCAGCTTGAACTGGCCAAGCTTGTAGCTTGCCTCGCCAAATGCGGCATATTGCTTGATGATGTAAGGAATGTCGGCGTTATAGGGCGAATCGAGCGGGAAGCCATTGGCTGCCCCGGCCGAAGTGCCCGCACCCAGTGTCGCGTCGACAATGGCGTCATAGCCCGGCGTCGGCAAGCGCTGTTCATAGGTGCGGTCGACATGGCTGTAGAAGCCGCCCAGCACCCATTGGAACGGCCCTCCGCCGGTCGAGGCAAGGCGCAGTTCCTGCGTCCATTGCTTGAGCCTGGTCGTGTCCCTCAGATTGGATGGGAGATTGGCGAGAGCAGGCGCCACGCCCAGGGACATCACGAAAGGCGTGACCGACACCGACCCGGTCAACGCGGACGCATCACGGCTGACCAGAATGTCGCGGTGAATATAGGTGGTGATCGAGGTCAGCGCGATGTCCGACCCCATGTCGATATTGGCCGTCAGGTCAGCGAGCGTGGTCTTGTCGCGGAATTCCTCGCGCAGCTTCAGATATTGAGTGCGTTCCGGGAAGACGTCCGACGGGCTGATCAGCGGGTTATAATAGAGGTGATAGCTGTCCTCCCGGTTGAAGCCGTTTGTCCTGATATCCTGATAGATGATGCGCGGCGTCACCTTGATGCCGGGCGCGGGTTCCCACAGCAGGCTGAGACGTCCGCCATAGCGGCGGCCGTCATTGATATTCTTGCCCGCGGCCGGGCCGATGGCGTCGATGAAGCCCGCATAATGTTCGGCATAGCCCACGGCCCGGATTGCCGCCGTCTCGCCCAGGGGCAGGTTGATCGCGCCCTTGCCCGAATAACCGACATCGCCGCCCTTCAGGACATTGGCGCCGCCTTCGACCGTGCCCTCGGTCTGGCCGAGTTTCGGCTGCTTGGTGATGTAGCGGACGGTGCCGCCTTCCGAACCGGATCCGAACAGCGTGCCCTGCGGTCCGCGCAGCGTTTCCACCCGGTCGAGGTCGAACAGATCGAAATCGGGCGTGAACAGCGACATGGAGATCACGGACTCGTCCAGATAGACGCCAACCTGTTCCTTGACGCCCGGCTGGTCGCGAACGACCTGGCCGGCGGATACGCCGCGCACGGAGACCTGGCTCTGCCCCGGCCCTAGATTCTGGACCGTCAGGCCGGCGACGCTGCGCGATACGTCTTCGATGGAGGTGGCGCCCATGCGCTGCATGGCTTCGGCGGTCTGCGCATTGATGGAGAAGGGCACATTCTGGATAGATTCGTTGCGTTTCGTGGCAGTAACGATAATCTCGTTACCCGACCAATCGGAGGAATTGTCCGTTTCTTGCGAAAAAGCGGCGGTAGAAATGCTCGATAGTGCCAGAACAAGGCATGAGGCCGATAAACGCAATATGTTTTCGTGGCGCGGAAATCCTGTCATCTCATCCTCCCTTTTAACAAACTGACCATTATAATTATGTTTATTGACTGATATGGGTCTGCGCCCATTTCAGGAATACTATTCAAACCTAATCTAGATCAGCCCCATCACAGGATGCAATAAAAATTGCGCAAGAGAGATCGATTCTTACGCGACTGTTACCTCCCTGCCTCACCTTCCAGTAGGAGGAGCTGGAACGGGCCGCTTCCAGGTGCCTTTCACCTTGCGGCGCGGCATCGGGCGGCGTTATGACGGCCCGATCAAGCAGCAACGGCCATTAGATCGCCGTTTGAGCTTTTTACCGCGATTTCCTGACCGGCGATCATTCCGATCGCTTGGAAATCGCTCTAGGGGGCCCTGCACGGACATATCCGGCAAGGTTTGGGGGACAGGTCTTGGGCATATTGGGGAAGCTGGTTGGCGGTGCTGCCGGATGGGCTGCATTGAGTCTGTCCGTGACGGCGCATGCGCAGGCGACGGGCGACCGGCTATTGCTGAGCGACAGCTTTCGCATCGGCAGCGAGGGCGGCGCCCTGTGCCAGGCGCAGAGCGCGTCGGGCGATCCCTCCGCGCGGACGATGTTCGATCGCGCGTGGACGCTGGTGTGCCGGGATGCAGCTAGTCCAGTAGGTCAGATTTTCGCGCTGCGAAACGGGTCGGACGATGCTGGTGAGGCATTGCTGGATCGGCTTGCAGCCTCCCGCAAGGGGGCGGTCGAATGCGGTGCGCCCGGCGGTGTCAACCTGCCCGGAATTGGCGCGGCGCTCATGCGCAATTGTACCGGCGCAGTCGGCCCCTATCGCATATTGACCGTCGAGCGCGGCAAGACGGTCTATGTCGCGCAGGGCTATGCAGCCTATGCAAGCGCTCTTGACCTTGGGCTCCGCTCGGTCATTTCAGGGCGGATCGTGCCGGGTAAGCTCGATATCGCGACCGTGGGTGCGAACGGCGCCGGCTATGCCCGTTTGCAGGCAGCGACGCTGGACCCGCAAACGGTGCTTGCTGAAGGCTACAGGCGCAATGCGTCGGGCAATTATGCCGAAGCGGCGGAGTTCTTCGACAGCCTGACGGACCGGCTCGCGCGCGATCCCGATACGGCGAAGCTGACTCCGACCGAGCGGGCGAACCGGGCGCATGAATATCTGGTCAACCGGGGCCTTCAATTGTCCAACCTGGGTCTGTTCGATCAGGCGGACACGGCCTTCGCGGATGCGCGCGGCATTGCCACCGCCGATGCCGTGCAGATCCGGCTGCGCCGCAATTTCGAGGCGATGCATCACATCAACCGGCAGGACATAGCGGGCGCGCTCGCGATACTCGATCGCCCCATGACCGCCGGCGCGACTGCCTCGACTGACGGCGATGACGCGGTTTCCCTGCCGCCGGAGCTGGCTGCGGAAATGAGCAGCGGGGCGTCGCAGGCACGGGCTCTGGGAGTGCGGCAGGACAACAGGCTGACCCCGGCCGAGCGGGCGGCGATCCTGGACGCGCAGGCGCAGCAATTGCGGGGCACGATCCTGCGCCTGTCGGGCCAGCCGGGGCCGGCGCGGGATGTGCTGACAAGAGCGCTGGCCAGCGCCGTCGCGATCCGTGACGGGCGCGTCACGTCGATCACCCGCCTGCGCGCCCAGCTTCTGGGAGAGATCGCCCTGACCTATGAAGCGCAGGGGGATTATGGGCAGGCGGAGCGTCAACTGAACGAGGCGCTGGCATTGCTGGGCGCGCAATATCCTGAAACCATAGCATTGAACGGCGCACGAGCGCGGCTGGGCGCATTCCTGATCCGGCGGGGTCGCAATGAGGACGCGCTGAAGATTTATCGCGGCATCGTCGCCTCCGCCATGGAGAACCGCGCTGCGCTGACCGGCATGGCGAACCAGCTTCAGCCCTATTTCAGTCTGTTGGCGCAGGAAATTCCCACGCGACCTGAACTGACCGCCGATCTGTTCGCGGCGTCGCAGATGCTGATGCGCCCCGGCGCGGCCGATACGCTGGAGCAACTGAGCCGCGAGCTGTCCGCCGGTGACGGAGAGGCAGCGCGGCTTTTCCGCCAGTCGGTGTCCCTGTCGCGCGACATAGAGCGCGGGCGGATCGCCCTGGCGCAATTGCGGCAGGCGGCCGAGGGGCAGGGCGCCTTGTTGCCCGACGTCGCGCAGGCGCAGGCCGACATTGACCAGCTTGCCGCCGATCAGGCCAGTACGCTGGCAGCATTGGCGGCCTATCCCCAATATCGTGCGCTGAGTCCGCAGGGGCTGACGCTGGCCGAAATGCAGGCGACGCTGAAACCGGGCGAGGGCTATTACAAGCTGGCGCAACTGGGCGACGCGCTTTACGCCCTCTGGATCGATGCCGACGGCGCGACCGGATATCGGCTGGCGGCCAGCGCGACCGATGTGGCGCGCAAGGTGACGGCGCTGCGCGAGACGATCTCCATCGATCTCAATGGCGCGCAGACCACCTACGCGCTGGACGTTCCGGTGGCGCGCAGCCTCTATCTCGACCTGTTCGGACCGGTGGAGCAGCGGTTGAAGCCGGTACGGCACCTGATCTTCGAGCCCGATGGCGCGATGCTGCAACTGCCGGTCAATCTGCTGATCGCCGGTCAGGCAGGCGTGGACGCCTATGAGGCGCGTATCGCCCAAGGGGGCGACGAGTTCGATTTTCGCGGCATTGACTGGCTGGGCCGCGACCATGCGGTCAGCACGGCCCTGTCGGCGAGAGCCTTTCGCGACGCCCGGGCGGCGGCGCCCTCCAGCGCGACGCAGAGCTATATCGGCTTTGGCGACAATGCGCCGCTTGCCGGGCCGGTGCTGGCGGCCTCCAGCCGGGGCGCATTGTCCAGCGGGTCCACGGCCGATTGCGGCTGGTCGCCCTTGCAATGGAACCGTCCCATCCCCGCCACGGAGTTGCGGGAAGCGGCGCAGGCCATTGGCGGGCAGGGCAGCGAACTGATTACGGGCACTGCCTTCACGGACGAAGCGGTGATGGCGCGGAGTGACCTCGACCGCTTTCGCATCCTGCATTTCGCCACCCATGGGCTCGTGACGCCGCCGCATCCGGGATGCCCGGCGCGCCCGGCCCTGCTCACCAGCTTCGCGCCGGACCGGAAATCGGACGGCCTGTTGCAGTTCAGCGAGATTTTCGACCTGCGGCTGAACGCTGACCTGGTCGTTCTGTCCGCCTGCGACACGGCGGGCGCGGCCGGTGTGGAGACGACGCGGGCGGCGGGACTTTCGGGCGGCGGCGGGGCACTGGACGGGCTGGTGCGCGCCTTCATCGGTGCGGGAAGCCGCGCCGTCATCGCCAGCCACTGGCCCGCGCCAGAGGATTATCATGCGACCGAGCGGCTCATGGCCGGCCTGTTTGCCGCCGGGGCGGACCAGCCCATGGCCGAGGCGTTGCAGGCCGCACAGATCAGGCTGATGGATGATGCGGAAACCTCCCATCCCTTCTACTGGTCCGGTTTCGCCATCATCGGCGACGGCGCGCGTCCACTGATCGCGCGCCGCTGATCATCATGCCGATGCGGGGCCTGCTGCGCCGCGGCGCGCGACTGGTGCGGGAGACGGGACGCTGGCGCCTGGCAGCGACGGGGGCGCTTTTGCTGCTGGCGCTGTTCCTGGCTGGGTGGGACTGGAACCGTCCCCTGGGCGGCGGAAGGGCGCGAGAAGTCCTGACCGCCGATGCGGAGAGAGGCCTGTACGACTGGCGAGCCGCGACCTTCGCGCCCCGCGTGGCGCAGGACCAGCGCATCCTGATGCTGGTCTATGACGACCAGACCCTGATCGCCACGCGCAAGCGGTCGCCGCTCGACCGGGGCCTGCTGGCGCGGGCGCTTCGGAACATCGATGCCATGGGGGCAAAGTCGATCGGGATCGACATCCTGTTCGACCAGCCGCAGGACGAGGATGGCGAACTGCTCTCCACCCTCCACGCCATGCGCACGCCGGTCTGGCTCGGCTACGCCAATCTGGGCGACAATCAGGAACAGATCATCTTCGAGCAGCAGCAATATCTTGATCGCTTCATCGGCGAGGCGCGGACGGCCAGGGTCCGTCCCGCCAGTATCCGGCTGGAAACCGATGCGGACAATGTGGTACGAAGCTGGCCCGTTCCGACGCCAGGACAGCCCCCCTTGCTGACGCTGGCGATGCAGCCTTCCGCATCCTTTCGCGACTATCGCGGCGCGATCCGCTTCCGCCTGCCGATCAGGCAGGCCGACGGGTCGGAGGAGCCGGTGATTCCCAGTCTCCAGATCGATACCCTGGCCGATCCCGCCATGGCCCCGGCGCTCGCCGCCATGGTGCGCGGGCGGCACGTGCTGATCGGCGGTGATATCGTCGATATCGACCAGTTCGAAACGCCGTTATCGGGGCGGCAGGCACGTTCGACCATGATCGGGCTTGAAGTGCACGCGACGATGCTGGCGCAATTGCTCGACGGCGCACGCCTGGCCGCAGTGCCGGAGGGGTGGCGCTGGTTCGCGGCGCTGCTGGTCGTCTGCGCGGCGGGCTTGACCAGCCTGGCGGAATTGCGATGGTTCGCGCTGGTGCCGGCGCTGGTCGTACAGGCCGGGGCGATTGCGGGCGTACCCCTCTGGCTTCAGGCACGGGGATGGGACACCAAGGGACTGCCGGCGGTCGGATGGGTGCTGGGCTGGGTGCTGGCCTTCACGGCCATCGGCGTGGCGGCGCGGGCCGTGACCTCTCAACAGCGGCGCTTCGCGCAGGCGGCGCTGGGCAAATATCTGCCCCGCGACATCGCCGCGCAGATATTGGCGGAGCCGGAGAAGTTGGCGCTGCACGGCGAAAAGCGGTTGATCTTCACCCTCTTCACCGACCTGGAGGGCTTCACCAAGCTCAGCCACGCCATTGCGCCGGAAATGGTCGCCCAGTTGCTCAATCGCTATCTCGACATGTTGAGCGATGTGGT
>Ga0207678_10001590_pt1 | contig 20893 bp, 13 predicted proteins | sample KBSC63metaG_FD_184319 | JGI IMG/M metagenome (GOLD analysis project Ga0207678, IMG submission 184319) | Corn rhizosphere microbial communities from Kellogg Biological Station, Michigan, USA - KBS C6-3 metaG (SPAdes) (version 2) | ecosystem: Host-associated > Plants > Roots > Rhizosphere > Soil ... | reverse complement strand
TTCATTATCGACAGCGACATCAAGTTTGCCGTCGCGGTTAAAATCTCCCACCGCCAGCGAGGACAGGATGGCTCCCGTCGGCGAGGCCACCGCCGACTGATATGTGCCGTCGCCATTCCCGAGTAGGACCGCAACGGTGCCCTGGGAACAGTCCGAATCGCTCACGCACTGGTTTGAAACCACCAGGTCGGGCCGGCCATCTCCGTTGAAATCGCCGATTTCAATATTGCGGGCGCCTTTGCCCCCAGACCCAAAAGTCGGAGGAATGAAAAAAATCGGATTCGTGATGGAGCCGCCGGAGAGCGGCTGGGCGCCGGAAGAGAACGACCGCAATCGCGAGCTCGCACTCCGAGAAGTCCCTCTCGCCAGCCGGCTCTGCCACCAGCCCTTTGGATCGCGCATCCGCTCCCAGACGGTTACCGGAGGGCGGTTGCCTCGATTTTTTCGGGTTGCAAACTGCGTATTTTTCTGTCGAGGCGCTACCGTCGGCCCAGCCGCCGATTCTACCGCCGGCCATAGAAGCAGCATGCCTACCAGCGATAGCAGTTTCCACCTCATACTTCCTCCTACTAAGCTTTGGCGCGGTGAAGCGGGACATGGGCCGGCAGTCGGCAACTCGGAACTCCTGAGCCTGCAAGCGGCCAAATCGTTAATGAACAGTTGGGTAAGCAGTGCCGATGGCTTAATGCGAAGAGTCCGCCGTCGGTCCGCATGGTGTCCTCAGACTTACGGTTGAAGAAAGGCGACGCACTCCTGGTGTCGCTTGCTTAGCGGGGAAGAAGAACTGCATTCTGATCTCCGTCCAGCGACGTTGTCAAGAAATTAGTCTTGGAATTTGGTTGTTACACACCACCCTTCAGGACGCATTCAATCGTGATGGCAGATTGGAAGGGGATGTCATCGACGCGGATACTCGAAGACCAGGGGTAGGGGTAACCGGCACGTGGATTGCTGCATTCCCGGGCAACGGTGCCCCTGGGAACAGCGCAGGACATGCCCTTCCTGCCAAACCTCGGTTACTTGGCGTACATCCTTTGCTGGCATAATCTGAATCCATATTCAGAACGACGGCGCCGGCCTTGGCCACCGGCACAAAGCTACAAACCAGATATCAACAGGAGAGCAGTAATGCCCAGGACCCTGGTCTGCCCATCCCGCAAGAGGGTTGTTATCTCCATAATTGCCTTCATCTTCAGTTTGATGATTCTGGCCGGCGCAGCCCCGGCGCAAACCCGCAACCGCATCACGCGAAGGATCGCAGACACCGAGCCGGTGGTAGTTTCAATGCCGCACCGCTGGGCGCGCGCTGAATTTGATCAGGGCCGGGTCGAAGGCAGCCTGAATATCAGTCACGCTGCCATCGTGTTCAAGCTGGCCCCCGCCCAGCAGGCTGATCTGGAAAAATTGCTGGCGGAACAACAGGACCCGCACTCCGCAAACTATCGGCGCTGGCTGACTCCGGAGCAGTACGCGGCGCGCTTTGGTATGAGCGACGGCGACCTTGCGCAAGTGACTTCGTGGCTGAAAGCGCAAGGCCTGATCGTGGACGGTTTCTCCCGCGCCCGCACCCGCGTCTTCTTCAGCGGGACCGCGGCCCGGGTGGAAAGCGTCTTCCACACTGAACTGCACCGCTACCTGGTAAACGGACAGATGAGTCTGGCCAATGCCACCGAGATTTCCGTGCCGCAGGCGATTTCCGGCATGGTGCTGGGATTTCGCGGTCTGGAAACTTTCCGCCCCCTGCCCCGGGCGCGCGTGGCCCGGCCGAACTTCACCTCGCACGTGTCGGGAAGTCACTTCGTGTCGCCCGCTGACTTCGCCACCATCTACAACCTGAAGCCCCTTTATGACAACGGACTCGATGGGACGGGAGAGACAATTGCGGTGGTGGGACAAACTCAGATTCACACCGCCGACATTGATGCCTTCCGCACCGCTGCCGGGTTGTCACCTAAAAATTTGCAGTTGGTTTCTGTTGACGGCACCAAGGGATTCAAAGCCGGGGATGAAGTCGAGGCCGATCTCGACGTGGAGTGGTCTGGCGCCGTGGCCAGGAATGCAACGATTCTCTATGTTTACACCGGCAGCAACTCCAGCCAGAACGTCTTTAACGCTCTGGAATACGCCATCGACAACAACCTGGCGCCGGTGATCACCACCAGTTACGGCAATTGTGAAGCAAACTTGGGGTCGTTTACTGCGACCCTGCGGGCGGATGTGCAGCAGGCTAATTCCCAGGGCCAGACTGTGACGGCGGCTTCAGGCGACGCCGGCGCGGCCGATTGCGAAACTCAAACCGCCAAGTCTGCTACTCACGGCCTCGCCGTGGACTCGCCGGCCAGCGTTCCCGAAGTGACGGCCCTCGGCGGCAGCGAATTTACCGGAGACGCCACCAGCACCGTCACCGGAGGCGATGCGGCGGCCGATCCTCCGTTCTGGGGTGGCACCACCGGTGGAAACGACAATCTCAACTCCGCCCTTGCCTATATCCCTGAAATGGCCTGGAATGACACCGCCGCCTCGATCGCTACCTCCACTGGAGGCCTTTCCGCCACCGGCGGCGGAGTAAGCACGGTTTTCGGCAAGCCGGCCTGGCAGACTGCCCTGACGTTAGCCGACGGTCATCGCGATGTCCCTGACGTGTCTTTGACCGCTTCGCCAAACCATGACGGCTCGCTCATATGTTCACAGGCTGCGGTCACGTCGAGTGGATCGAGCGCCACCAGTTGTACTGCTGGTTTCAGAGACAGCCTTGGAAACCTGTCACCGGTGGGCGGCACATCGGTGGGCTCACCCGCTTTTGCCGGGATCGTCGCGATCCTCAATCAGGCGACACAATCGGGCGGTTTGGGCAACATCAATCCCACCCTTTACAGCCTGGGAGGAACGGGTGCGTTTCACGACATCACTACCGGCAACAACAAGGTCCCATGCACCACGGGTTCGACCGGCTGTCCTTCGGGTGCAAACCCGATGATCGGCTACAACGCTGCTGCCGGGTACGACCTGGTCACCGGCCTGGGCTCCGTGAATGCCAACGTCCTGGCCACTTCATGGCCCGGTTTTGTATTGACGCCAAACTTTTCCATGGGCGGTACTCCGGTAAGCATTGCTTCACCGGGACAGGGCGGGACTTCGACCGTTACCCTGACTCCAACCAACGGCTTTGTCGGCACGGTGAATCTTGCCTGCGCGCTGACTCCAGCTTCGACAACTGCCGGAGTGACTTGCAGCATTCCCGCGTCGGTTGCGCTGAACGGATCGAGTGAGACGGCGAGCCTGACCATTTCCACCACCGCGCCGCACGTGCTCTCCGGCGCCACCTCATCACAGGGGCCGCACGGACTGGGCTGGCTGGGGGCCAGCAGCAGCGCCCTGTTTGCCGGCATTCTTTTTCTTGGCGTGCCCTCGCGCCGCCGCCGGATGACGGGGATTGGACTCATGCTGCTGGTATTCTTCGCCGCCGGTGTGGGCTGTGGTGGAGGGAGCAGTAGTGGCGGATCCGCGAAGACGGGGGGGACACCCAAAGGCAGCTACAGCATCACGGTGACGGCCACCAGCGGCTCGTTGACCCACACCGCCAATGTTGCCGTGACCGTGCAGTAGACCGTGTGGGTCGGACACTCCTGTCCAACGCTTTTGCCTTTGATTTTCTAACCTTCCCGCAGATCACGTGGGGACAGCCGCCCCCGGCTGTCCGGTGGAGCGAAGCTCCACTATTCTTTCAGTGCCACAGCTTCCTCCCATGAATAGTCGAGCTGCGCTCGACCGGACAGCCGGGGCGGCTGTCCCCACGTGGTTCTTCTGAGTATCAACCCCTTTCCCATTACGCTCACGAACGCTGGTTGGGTGGGTTCTACGTCAACTTCAAGAGGCAGAGTCATAGTCCAAGGTCGGAAAGGGGTGTCCGACCCACACCACCCACCAACTACAAATTGACGGCGGTGGTGTTGCCGCCGCAGACCAGGACGCCTACCCGCTCTCCGGGTTGCGGCCGGTAGCGCCGCGACAGCAAACCCGCGAAGGCGGCTGCTCCGCCGGGTTCGGCGACCACCCTCAGTACTTTCCACAGTGTTCTCTGGGCTTCCTGAATGGCTTCGTCGGAGACCAGCAGAACACTTTTCACGTGCGCCCGGGCGATGGGGAACATGAGTTCGCCCACGCGCTTTGGGGCCAGCGAGTCAGCGGCGATTCCTCCCGCTTCTGCGTCAACCGGCCGTCCTGCCTCTAACGCCCGGGTGAGAGTGGGCGCGGCTTCGGGTTCCACGCCGATGATTTTGATTCGCGAGGAATACCAGGCGGCGATGCCGCCGATCAGCCCGCCTCCGCCAACTGCCACGATAAGACTGTCGAGCCGGGCAGACTGCTCCTCAAACTCCAGACCCACCGTGCCCTGGCCGAGCAGGGTTTCCACCTGATCGTAGGCGTGTATCTCGAGCGCTCCGGATTGTGCCGCCCACACCGCGCTCGCGGCCAGCGCGTCGGCATAGCGTTCTCCGGTGACCACCAAGTCGGCGCCGCAATCCCTGATGCGTTCCAACTTTGTCGGCGACGCCACTTCCGGAACAAAAATCCTGGCCGGCTTCTTCAGCTTCATGGCAGCAAAGGCCACAGCCACGCCATGATTGCCGCCCGAAGCCGCGACCACGCCTGCCGCGGGGACATCGCGCAGCAGCAGGTTGGCAAATGCTCCCCGGGCCTTGAAGGAGCCGGCATGCTGCAGCGACTCCAGCTTTAGGACAATGCGGATGCCGTCGAGCCCAAAATCCGAGCCCTCGACTTCAACGATCGGGGTTCTTCGTATATAGGGGTGGATCGCTTCGTAAGTGCGGGCGATGTGGTCGCGGTCGATGAGGGTGCTGGGGCTGACGGCAAGGTCGCGGAGCATGATGCCATCATAATCCGGGCTTGAATTTTTCTCCGGAGATGCCGGCAAAGGGGCGTGAACCCTCCTGCATCCGCCCCCGATCCCAGTGTGAGCAAGACTGCTCCTGGGCCCCGGCTTGCGTTTTGTCGCGGGAGAGGATGCGGGCGGGAAACTTCCCAGTGCCCACTCTGGTTTCGGTCACCCCTGCGCCCAGGGACCGGGCGCTTCATTACCATTGTGCAAAACTGCCTGACTTAGGACTTGCGCTTCCTCCTCGGGGGGCGGTAACATCATAGGTGTTTCCAGTGGCCATGCTCTCTAGCTGGCCCTCCGCGCCCCCTGGCTTCAGACGCCATACGGATAAGACATTCACGCGTGAGTTTCAGCCGCACGGGGTTTTCGGCACATTGGCGCATGCCTGTGTCCGAAGCGAGGTTTTACCAGAAAGCGGTCATTGATCCAGCAAGATCGAGTCCCCCTTCGGGCGGACTGAATGCAGCGATAAAAACGAGAACAATATGAATGCAGGACCGGGACATCCCTCCGGAGGTGGTGGAGGGAGAAGCAAGCGACGACGCGGGCGTCGTCCGCCGAACCGTGGTGGCGCGCCCAACGGCCGCGACCGCCAGCAACACAGCGGCATCTACAGCGCTCCCATGGACCACAGCTACCGCGCCACCCTGGGCGGGAACAACGGATCGAGACCGGGACGGATGCGTCCCGGATTCGCTCCCGCTTATGCTCCCCTCGAGCCTGAGCCGCTGCCTCAGGGCGATAACGGCAACTCCCGCATCTTTGCCTTTGTTGATGATCTTTTCTTCCAGGCCAAGATCCAGGAGACGGCGCGCAAGCTGAATGTGAAGGTCGAATTCGTCAAGACGGAAAAAGACCTGCTCGATCACATGAAGCAGAACGGCGAAGAGAAGCCGTCGCTGATCATCTTCGACATGAACAACGCCAACGCCAAGCCCCTGACGCTGATCCCCAAACTCAAGACCAAGCTGAAGAAGGGGACATCGATCATCGGATTCCTGTCGCACGTGCAGGGAGACCTGAAGATGAAGGCGCACGAGGTGGGCTGCGACATGGTATTGCCGCGGTCAGCGTTCTCGCAGAACCTGCCGCAACTGCTGCGCCGTCACGGCGCCCCCGAACCCGAAGCCACGAACTAGTCACTTGATGGAGGACGGGCGTCCCGTCTCGCGTCGCCCGCACGAGCGGGACGCTCGCGTCTACCTTTTCCGCTCCATCTATCCCGGAGGCCACTTCAGGTTTCTTCCTCCCAACAAATGCACATGCAGGTGGAAGACCGACTGGCCCGCGCCCGGGCCCACGTTCAAAACAGTACGGTAGCCGTTTTCAATGCCGCGCTCGCGGGCAATCCGGGCGGCGGCCAGATGGCATAGGCCGACGATCTCCGCATCTTCGGCCGACGCTTCTTTCAGGCCGGCGACGTGCCTCTTGGGGACAACAAGCACATGGGTTGGGGCTTGCGGATTGATGTCTTCGAAGGCGAAGGTGTGTTCGTCCTCGTAAACCTTTTTGGCGGGAATTTCACCGGCGATGATGCGGCAGAACAGGCAGTCGTTCATGGCAATCCAGTCTGGAGATTTCAGATTCCAGATGGACGATTGTAGATTTTGGGCCGCGGAATGTGAAATCGGAGAGGCTTGCTCTCGAGCAACAGCTCCCAAACTGACCACTACTAAACGGGAAAGTCCAGGTCAAAGGCCTCGGACAAGTGTCCGACCCAAACCAGCGGGTCTGCCGACATATCGGCACCAGGCAGGGCTTCGCTGCGGAAGATTTTCAGCCAGAAAGAGAAAAGGTTTTCCACATTGGGAGTGCCGAGGAAGTAATTTGCCATCTGTTACGAAAGGACGGTAATCAACCGCATAAATGAAACAAATCTATTCAATTCATGACGTTAGAAAGAAGGTTCAGGATTGGTAACAAAGTACATTTTAAGTTGAACCATCAGCCAATAAGTCCCATACTGTCGAAGAGTTATAACGCCTCAGGGGAGGCTGTGAGTAACTTGGCCAGCTTCGTGCATCGTATCTGGTATCCGAACCGGGGTTATGGGGAAACAATCAGTGATTTCGAAGAAACGTTTTGCGGTATTAGGACTGATAGTCGCATTCATTTTGACCGTCCTGCCCGAGTATGGGGTGGGAGCCACGGTCAGTACTCGTTCCTTGACCTCGGGGAAATCCAAGTCAGCCAAGGTGAGTGAAGGCCCGCGGGCGCGCAAGCGTCTGAGCAGGCTCTCGAAGAGCCGCGGCCGTACGGTGCGGACGGCACGCGCCCGACGGCACCGGCGCCGTCATTACGAGCGCTTTACGGCCAGTTCGTTCACCAACGGCGATATCACCGAGGGCGACGTCACCGAGGGTGAAGACCCGATCGTTCGCCAGGCCGCCATCGACGCCCTGGGCAACATGAACGGCACCGTACTCGCCATCGAGCCGACCAGCGGCCGGGTGTTGGCTATGGTGAACCAGAAGCTGGCTCTTTCAAGCGGCGCTCAACCCTGCTCCACCATCAAGCTTTCCGTGGCCCTGGCCGCGTTGAGCGAAGACCTGATCACGAAAGACACCCAGATCGCCCTGGGCCGCCGCAGCCGCATGAACCTCACCACGGCCCTGGCCCATTCCAATAACGCCTACTTTGAGGCCCTGGGACGCAAACTGGGATTTGAAAAAGTCAGCTTTTATGCCCACCAGTTCGGACTGGGTGAACTGGCCGGATACAACATTGAGGGTGAACACCTTGGCACTTATCCGCAGCACGAGATTTCGTCCCGGCTGGGTGGCGTAGGCAAGATGTGCTCCTTCGGAGAAGGCGTTTCCATGACGCCGCTGCAACTGGGCGCCATGGTATCCGCGATCGCCAACGGCGGCACGCTTTACTATCTCCAGCATCCCACCACGCCGGAGGAAGTGGCGAGCTTCGAACCGCGGGTGAAGCGGCACCTCGATATCGCACCCCTGATCCCGGAAATTTCCGACGGCATGGCGGGAGCGGTGAGCTACGGCACGGCGCGCAGCGTCCGGGTCAATTTCAACGAAGAAGAGATTCTGGGAAAGACCGGGACCTGCTCCAAGGCTGGCACCCGCTTCGGATGGTTTGCCTCCTACGCCAATACTGACGTCGGACGCATCGTGGTCGTTGTTTTCCTCCAGGGCGGCCGCCCGACTTTCGGGCCGAAAGCGGCGGAAATTTCCGGACGTATGTATCGCAGCCTGTACGATCATTCGTTCTTTGAAATCCATCCCACGTCGCCCGCGGACACGGCGGACGTGAAGCCGGTCAGCAGCACGCAGCAATAAGCTTTCAGCCGTCAGCTATCAGCTTTCAGAAAGGCCTCTCGCGAGAGAGGCCTTTTCTTCTACCGCGGATGGTGTGGGGACGGGTCTCCGACCCGTCCAGGCCGAGCGCAGCTCGGCTGTGTTTTCGTCGGCCGGCCTTAGAGGTAACTGAGCCAGGCGTCGCTGCGGCGCTGCTTCAAGGCTGCAAACCAGCGGCAGAGAGGATAGAGCGCGATCACAACCGAGGCCCAGATCAGGTAAATAATTGGCAAAGAGAATCCCCAGCCCGGTGGCTGAGTGAAGGGGAATTTATCGATGGTTGGCGACTCGAACATCCAGTGCGCCTGTCCGTAGCGCGCGTAACACATCACGACCGCGAGCACATGAATGAGCGGGAAGTGCAGCAGGTAATAAAACATCGGCACTTTGCCGAGAACCAGCGCGGGCCGCAAAAATCGAGGCGTCCCTCCATCCACCGCCCAGAGAAAAAGCAGCGCCGGACCCAGCGTCATCATGAGAAACAACAGTGATGGCGGATACTTGTTGGTGTTCAGAAACGAGAGCATTGTGAAGGCAGCGGATTTCTGAGTGCTCCAGCGGACCGGATCGCCGTAAACATCGATGCCGCGCAGAACCACGAAGGCGGCGGTAACCGCAAGTCCGGCGCGCAACAAGAACGTCCTGCGACGGTCGGAGGCCCATGCATAGATTTGTCCCAGGCCGTATCCCACGGCGGTGACTCCAACCCAGGGAATCAGCGTGTAGGCGACGAAAACGGAGTGCCGCGGGGTGGCCACGATGAAATTGGGCGAGTGCAAAATGGTCCAAACCGGGTTGGAGGACTGGATGCGATCCAACAAATTGTGCCCGGCGATCAGCACCGCCCCGAAGGCGGTCACTACCGGCGTGGGCAGGTGCACCAGCGCCGAAAGCACGATCATGGCCCATCCCAGGGCCCAGAGCACATCAAGCAGGGTCAGGTAATAATCGAAATTGAACTGCAACCCGAGGCAGCGGAACAGCACCACTTCCAGGAAGATCAGCCACAGCCCCCGCGTGAACAAATACTTTGACAACTCGCCAATGGATTTCTTGCGCAGCGAGAGATAGGCGCCGGTGCCGGTCAGCAGAAAGAAAACCGGTGCGCAAAAATGCGTCACCCAGCGCGTGAAGAATAGTGGAATCGTGGTCTGGGACAGGTTGGTGGGGCTGATGCTGGTCTGGCCAAAGAAATCGCGAGTGTGATCGAGTGCCATCAGGATCATGATGACGCCGCGGAGCACGTCAACCGATTCGAGACGGAAACGCTTCGGCGCGGCGGTATTGGTCACTGCGGCAGCATCGCGCGCTGATTCTCCAATCTGCGAACCAGGTGTCATGTGCTGCCTCACCCCAGTCTTAGACGAAAGTGGCCGCAACAAGTTAGAGGGACCTCCCGGAGAGCACAGGCGGCTCGCAGCCCTTGGCCATCCGCCCGGCACCTCGATCTTGCCAAAAAAACGCTCTTCTGTCCCTTTGCATCAAACGTGGGGACTGCGGACCACGCACATGGTCAATGAAAGGGCCAATTCGAAAGCAAACTCCAAGGGGGCTGGTGCAGGGGATTATTTTCGCGCTCTTGCCTCAAAGGCTTCTTACATGGTGGGAACCAAGTGGGCATTTCTGCTTGCGATTTTCCTCATCGTGGTCTGGGCGGCCTTGGGTCCATTCTTTCACTACTCGGATACCTGGCAACTGGTGGTCAACACCGCCACAACAATCATCACCTTCCTCATGGTGTTTCTGATCCAAAACACTCAGAACCGGGATGCGCGCGCCATCCACCTGAAACTCGATGAAATCATTCGCTCCATCGCTCTCGCCCACAACGAGATGATCGATATCGAAAAACTTTCCGACGAAGAACTGGAGCAGATGGCGGACCGGTTCGAGAAGATTCGGAAAGAGTGTGAATCCCGAAGTAAAGCCCGACAAGAGGCAGAGTAACCGGGTGCCCCAGGTCTCGCTGGTTTTGCGAGACCTGGGAGGGACTACTCGGGATGTTCATCTTCCACAGACAGGTCTTTCCGGATTTTCTACTTTTGGGTGGGAGCCTCGTGGCGGCGGCTCCCAGGTCTCGCAAAACCAGCGAGACCTGGGGCACCCGGCTGACGACTGACGACCGACGACTACCTTCCCGCTTTTCTCTCGTCTTTTTCCACCACGCCGTCTTTGATGTAGATCACGCGGTGGGCGAATTCGGCGATGTCGTGTTCGTGGGTGACCAGGACGATGGTGTTGCCGTTGGCTTGCAGGCGGTCCATCAGGGCCATGATTTCGTTGCCGGTCTGGGAGTCGAGGTTGCCGGTGGGCTCGTCGGCCAGAATGATCGACGGACGATTCACCAGGGCGCGGGCGATGGCGACTCTCTGGCGCTGGCCGCCGGAAAGTTCGTTGGGCTTATGCATCATTCTGGCTTCCATGCCGACTGACGCCAGCGCGTCTTTGGCGCGCTGCACGCGTTCTTCGCCAGGGACGCCGGCGTAGATCAGCGGCAGCTCCACGTTGTGCAGGGCGGTGGCGCGGGCCAGCAGATTGAAGGTCTGGAAAACAAAGCCGATTTCCTTATTGCGGATGCGCGCCAGTTCGTCGTCGTCCAGTTCGCTGACCAGCTGGCTGTTGAGCCAATAGTGGCCTTTGCTGGGCGAATCCAGGCAGCCGATGAGGTTCATCAGGGTTGACTTGCCGGAGCCGGAGGGTCCCATGATGGCGACGTATTCGTTGCGCTGGATGCGGATATTCACGCCGCGCAGCGCGTGCACCTGCTGCTCCGAGCCCATGTCGTAGGTCTTCCACAGGTCTTCGGTGCAGATCATGCACGATTCGGGCGGAGCCGACACTACGGGTTGCGCAATGTTGATCACTTCTGCGGTTGCCATTTTTCTCTCCTGGTCTCGGGACACCCTGCCGGCTCCGATCCGTTTCTGCTGGCTGCCTGTTGGACGAACAATCTCACCAGTCGTTAGTCGTCGGTCGTCAGTCAGGGACTGCTCGTCTCAGGTTAGTTGACGACCGAAGACTGACGACTGGCTCTAGCTCTCGTCTTCTTTCTTGGGCGCCGTGTTATCTACTTTTACGCTAGTTCCTGGCCGCAGCGTACGCAGCACTTTGTAACTTCCGGTAACGATTTCGTCACCCGGCTTCAACCCGCTCAGCACCTCGATATCGGTGGTGCCGGTGATGCCTGTCTGTACCGGCAGGAACTCGGCCTTGCGATCGCGAATCACGAATACGCCCTGGACTTCCTCTTTATCCGCGCTGGTTGTATTGGATGCGTCGCTGGAGGGCGCAGCGGCCTGGACGTTGCCCTTCTCAGCGCTGGCTTTCAAATCGGCGCGCGAGCGCACGGTCAGGGCCTGTATGGGAATGGACAACGCACCGCTGCGCGTGGCCGTAGTTATTTTCGCGGTAGCGGAAAGTCCGGGACGCAGATTTTCCGGCGGGTCCTGCAGCGTGACCACGACCTTGAAATCCTTGGCTTCCTGGCTGGCCGAAGTCTGCTGCGACGTGGAAACGCCGGTGGAGCGAACGATGGCGTTGTTGCCGATCTCGGTCACGACTGCTTTGAAAATCTTTTTGGGAATAGCGTCGATGCTGACTTCAGCCGGCTGACCCAGACGCACGTTGACGATGTCGGTTTCGTCCACTTTGACCTCGGCGGTGATGACCGACATATCGGCCAGGGTCATGAGCGTGCTGCCGGGAGAATTCTGAATGCCGATCACGACCGTCTCGCCTTCCCGTACTGGCAGGTTGGTGATCATGCCGTTGTAGGGCGCGGCGTAAGTGGTCTTTTTCAAAACGTCGGCAGCGTGCGTCAGATTGGCGCGGTTCAGCGAGATGTGGCGATCGGCAGAATCCTTCTGCGCCTTGGCCTGGGCGACCCGCGCCTGGGCCTGCGCCAGGCCGGCTTGCGCCGTTTGCCATGCGGCCTTCTGGCTGTCGTACTCCGACTTCGCAATCAACGCATCTTTGAACAGACCCTGGGCCCGGGTCCAATCGAGCTGGGCACGTTCGAGGTCGGATTGGGCGCGTTTCAGATCAGCCATGGAGGTATTCAGCGCGGCCTCGGCAGCGGCGGAATCGGTTACGGCCGCCTGAACAGAAGCCTCAGTGGCGTTCACGTCGGCGGAGGGCTGTACGTTCTCCAGTTGCGCCAGCAATTGGCCTTTCTTGACCCGGTCGCCTTCCTTGACGTAAAGCCGGGTGATTTTGCCGAAGGCATTGGCCCCGATGTTGACGTAAGTCTTCGGCCGTATCTCGCCGGATGCGCTCACAATCGAGGCCAGATCCTGGCGCGCCACTTTGCCAGTCTGTACGGTGACCACACCCTTACGGCTTTGATGAACGGCAATTCCGGCGATCGCCAGTGTCGCGACGGCGATGCCGATGCCGATCAGTATTTTCTTTCCCCTGCTCATCTTCCCCTTGTTACGCCTTCAGCGGGCCGGTATTCGCGTCATCTGACGCGAATTTGACAGGCGCCCATTTGGATCAGTGCTGTCGTTTCCACCCGGATTCCATGGCGTAACTGGGTACACGCCATCAGATACGGTAATGCGGGCTCAAAAGTTCCTGCGGAACCTATTGTGGTGCGGGAGCTGAAGCACTCAGGCCGGCCAGACCAAGCGTTGATAACAAGTCGATTATAGCCGGAGCAGGGCAGAGAATCGAGGAAACTGTATTACCCACTTTGAAAGCAGCCGGAAAGCCCATTTTTACAATCTTTACAATTGGTTAGAGAGCTGCGGTGGGCCTTGCCTTGGGCCTGCTAAAGTCATAGAATGGCAAACCAAGAGTTATACGTGGTAAGGAGTGCCTTCATGTCCCGGGTTGGGTTTCTGAAACGCCTCTTCGCGGCCTTCGTTTTACCCGCACTTATTCTGGCCCTGGTATCGTTTGCCTCCGCACAGGAGGAAAAGGCGGATACTGCAGATCCGTCTGCCGCGGCATCTTCTCAGGAAAAGGCGGCTCCGGAAGCCGACCCGCTCAAGCGTCCGCTTACCGAGAAGCAGAAGAAGCAGAATTCCAAGTCGCTGAAGATCGAATTAAGCAAGACCTACAAGAAGTGGCTTGATGAAGACGTGCGTTGGATCATCACCGACGAGGAGCAGAAAGCTTTCAAACTGCTCTCCAACGACGAAGAACGCGATCAGTTCATCGAGGCTTTCTGGCAACGCCGCGATCCCACGCCGGACACGATTGAGAACGAATTCAAGGAAGAACACTATCGGCGCATGGCCTACGCCAACGAGCATTTTGCGGCGGGCATTCCGGGCTGGAAAACGGACCGCGGAAGAATTTACGTGATGTATGGTCCGGCGGACGAAATTGAATCGCATCCTTCCGGCGGCACCTACGACCGCCCCATGGATGAAGGCGGCGGCACGACTTCAACCTTTCCCTTTGAAGACTGGCGCTATCGCTATCTCGAGGGCATCGGGCAGGAAGTGATCATCGAGTTCGTGGACACCTGCATGTGCGGCGACTACCACATGACCATGGACCGGTCGGAAAAGGACGCGCTGCTCTACACCCCGAACGCCGGATTGACGCTTTACGAGCAGATGGGCATGGCCAGCAAGGCGGACCGGTTTACCGGCGGCGGCCTGGAGCGGCTGGGCGCGGGTCCTTTTAACACCAATAATCAGGCCAAACAGTTCGACCGCCTGGAGCAGTTCTATAAGCTGCAGAAACCTCCCGCGGTGAAGTTCAAGGACCTGGAGGAAGTGGTCAGCCACAAGATCAGCGTGAACCTGATGCCGTTTGACGTGCGCACCGATTTCGTGCGCGTGACCGGCGACACGGTTCTGGTGCCGATTACGATCCAGGTGAAGAACCGCGACATCACCTTCGTGAATAAAGACGGCGTGCAGCGCGGCACAGTGAATATTTTTGGCCGGGTCACCACCCTGACCGGCAAGATCGTGCAGACCTTCGAAGACACGGTGCAGGTGGATGTCCCCGCGGAGTTGCTGCCCAAGGTGACGGAGAACTCGTCGGTGTACTGGAAGGCGCTGCCGCTGCGTCCGAACCTGTACCGGATCGATGTTGCGGTGAAGGATGTAAACGGTGACCGCTCCGGATTGTGGAGCAGCCGCCTGCCTGTGCCCAGCTACGACGACGACCGTCTGGCGTCCTCTTCGCTGATTGTGGCGGACACCATGCAGCCGGTCTCGACCAAGGAAATCGGCACTGGAATGTTTGTCATCGGCAACACCAAGATCCGGCCGCGCGTAGCGTCGGCGAATGGCAAGCCGGTGTCTTTCAAGCGCAACCAGAAGGTGTATTTCTGGATGCAGGTTTACAATTTGGGCATGGATGACAAGACCCACAAGCCCTCGGCCACGGTGGAGTACAATGTCATCAACGCAGCCACCAACAAGGCTGTGATTCATACCGTGGAGTCCACGGACCAGATGGGGAATATCGGCGACCAAGTGACCCTGGAAAAACCTCTCTCGGCCGCCAGTCTCGATCCCGGGATCTATCGCATTCAAATCAAGGTGAACGACAATATCTCCAAGCAGACGGTGGACCCGTCGGCGACATTTGCCGTCGAGTAACCTGCAGAGCTTGGTCTCGCGTGAGGTGGTCGGACTGATGTTGGGCAGACTCGGGTTGAAGCTCGGGTTATTAGGTATTGCGCTGGCGCTTCCAGCGCTGGCTGCGGACCGCCCTGCCTCCATCTCCGGTTACGTGCGCAGTGCTGCTGGTATTCCCCAGATGGGCGCCATGGTGGAAGTGCTGGGTTCGGCGGCCCACAGCCTCAAGGTATTCACCGACGAGAATGGTTTCTACTCGGCCAGCGGCCTGTTACCCGGGGTGTACAGCGTAAAGGCCTATTCACCGTCGTTTCTTCCGGCGCTGCGTGAGAAAGTCGGGCTGCAACCCGGCAGCAGCGTGCTGGTCAACCTCAAACTCAGCGGGCTGTTTGAGGCCATTCAACTGCCGGCGATGCGTGGCCCGGCTGACGATGATGACTGGAAGTGGGTGTTGCGCTCGGCGTCCAACCGCCCCATTCTGCGGATGCTGGGAGACGGTACGCTGGCTCCCGTGGCCGCAGCGGAAGCCGGAAGTGAACTGGGCGGGGACAGGCCTGGTTTCGACAAACGTGATCTGAAGGGTTCGCTGTCGTTCGTGGCGGGTTCAGGTTCCGGCGGTTTCGGAAGTTCGTCCGACGTGAACACGGGCTTTTCGGTGGAGCGGTCGCTGTTCGCCTCCGGAACGGTGGCCTTGCAGGGCAATGTGGGCTACAACGGCGGTTCGCCCAACACCGTGCTGCGTGCCTCCTACAGCCACGCGCTGCCCAATGGTTCGAAGCCGGAGATGGCATTTACCATGCGCCGGCTGGCCGCGCCCGGAATCAATGGCCGCGATACCGCGCTGCAGGCACTGGCGCTCTCCGCGTCGGATGAATTCACCCTCGGGGACATTCTGGAACTGCGCTTCGGCAGCGAACTGCAGACCATCCAGTTCCTGGGGCGAGTGACCGCGTTTCGTCCCTTCGGCTCTGCCGACCTGCATCTCTCGCCCAACACCGTGCTGGAGTATCGTTACTCAACTTCGGAACCGGACGAACGCATGGACAAGGGTTTTGATTCGGCGCCGGCGGACTTGAGCGAGTCCAACCCACGAGTCAGCATGGCGGCTTTCTCGACCACGCTGGAGCGGGCGCATCATCACGAACTCTCCCTCTCCCGCCGCATGGGCAACACCAATCTGCAACTTGCGGTGTACTCCGATCGCATAACGGACCCGGCCCTGACCGGCGTGGGCGACGCTTCGGCGGAAGCCGGGGAAGTGCTGCCCGATCTCTACTCGGAGACCTTTACCTACCGGGGCAAGGGACTTGATGCTCGCGGAATGCGAGTGGTCTTGCAGCGCAAGTTGGGCCCTGAACTGACCGCTACTCTGGATTATGGATACGGCGGGGTGCTCGATCTGAATAACACCGCTGTCGCCCTGCAGGACGCGCGCCGCGACACCTATGTGCGTGACCGGCATACGGCAGCGGCGAAGTTCAGCGGCGTGCTGCCCGGCGCCAAGACCCGCTGGATTGCCTCCTACCGCTGGATCAGCGGACAGGCCCTGACCCCGGTGGACATGTTTAATGAATCGGCGGGGCAGGCCGATCCTTATTTGAACATCTTCCTGCGCCAGCCGATTCCGGGAACCGGCTTCCTGCCCTGCCACATGGACGCGGTGGTGGATGTACGAAATCTTCTCGCCCAGGGCTACGTTCCCGTGATGGGTCAGGACGGCCGCACCCTTTATCTTGTGCAATCGGCTCGCACCGTGCGCGGCGGCGTGGCATTTACCTTCTAGGCGTCGGGCGTCAGATTTCGGACTTCCGACCTTTCTCTCTTGGTTGTTCCCACCCTTGCCTTTCGGGCCAACTCTTGTTGGTTACACTCGCTTCGAAAGCCCTGGTCTTGACCTTCGGGCATATTCAGGAGTTGTATCCACTTCATTCGTAAGACAAAGACGGTGGCGGCAGGGTATAATCGGCGGCAATTTCCGGAAGACAGCTTCAACAATTGTCGCATTGACGCGACCCGCGGTGGCGTGCAGGTTTAAGGAGCCTTTATATGCGTGTGAGGATGATTTTCGCTTTTGCGCTTCTGGTTTCGGCCTCATTGGTTGCCCAGACTTTTCGGGGGACCATCCTAGGAACCGTGACCGACGCTTCGGGTGCCGTGGTCTCGGGTGCCAACATCGCGGTGAAGAACGTAAACACCGGCCTGGAGCGCAGCACGCAGGCGAGCACTGATGGCAGTTACAGCGTGCCTGAGTTGCCCTTGGGTACTTACACGGTGACTATCTCGCAGACCGGCTTCCAGACCTCGGTGACGAATAACGTGGTGGTCGATGTGGCTACCGAGCGCCGGGTGGATGCTCAGTTGAAGGCGGGGCAGGTCACGGAAAGAGTCGAAGTATCGGGCGAAGAGTTGTCGCAGGTGAATACCACGTCCGCGGAATTGGGTGGCACCCTCACTTCGGAGACGATTGCGAACCTGCCGGTCAACGGACGCGACTACACCAAGCTGATTTACCTGAACCCTGGGGTTTCCGGTTCCCCGGACCAGATTTCCGATTCACCGGGATCGTTTGGAACGTTTTCCATGAACGGTTCGCGAGGCCGAGCCAACAACTTTCTGCTGGATGGCACCGACATGAACGATGGCTACCGCAACGATCCGGCGATCAACGAAGCCGGTGTGTTCGGCGACCCGGCGACCATCCTTCCCATCGATGCCGTGGCCGAGTTGCGAGTGCTCTCGAACTACGAGGCTGAATATGGTCGGAACAGTGGCGCGGTAGTGAACATCGTGACCAAGAGCGGGACCAACCAGTGGCACGGCTCGGCACTCGAATATAACCGCACCAGTTCAGTAGGGGGAGCGCGCAACTTCTTCAATACGGCGGGAACACAGGACCCATTCCACAACAACCAGTTTGGGGGTTCTCTGGGCGGACCGATCGTAAAGGACCACACATTTTTCTATGTGGACTACGAGGGGCAGCGCGAATCGGGTGCGCAATCCGGAAGTAGCTGTGTGCCCGATCCCCGGCAGATCGCCGCCGACCAGGCGGCTATCGGGACGACTAACCCAGTAATTGCAAATCTGCTGGCACGTAATCCGTATCCCACCCCGAACATTTCAGTGGCGTACGATCCATCCAATCCTGACTTCGAAACAGGTTGCCCGGCAGGCAACAATCTGGCCATCTCCACACGGTTCAGTAACCGCGTGGATAGTTTCATTGGCAAAATCGATCACAATTTCAACGCCAGCAACCTGCTGACGGGGCGCTATTATTTTGGCGATAGCGACCAGAGTTTTCCTTTTGCCCAGTTGGCCGGTGGCCTGCTGCCCGGTTTCAACACCGTGACCCCAACCCGGGTGCAGTTGGTTTCGCTTTCGTACGTTAAGGTGGTCAACTCCCGTCAGGTGAACGAGGCTCGCCTGGGCTGGAACCGCTTTGTCGAGGGCTTCTTCCCGGAAGACGGGAGTTTCGATCCCTCGTCGATCGGGCTGAATACAGGGGTCAGTTCACCGTTCGACTTCGGTCTGCCCAAGATTTCGCTGGCGGGCTTTTCGGTGATCGGCGCGACTAACTCTGTTCCGCGGTCGCGTGTGGATTCCAACTGGCATTTCATTGACAACTATTCGTGGAAGTCCGGGCGTCACGACATGAAATTCGGATACGAGTTCCGCCGAACCACGATCCAGTTGATCCAGGACAATACGTTTCGCGGAAGGCTGAGTTTTCCGGACCTTACCTCCTTCCTCGAGGGCTTGCCCGACGGCGGCAAGCAGGTGCAAGGGCAGTCCCGGCGTCATTCTTTCGAAAACAGCCATGGGTTTTATATTCAGGACAGCTTCCGCTGGACTCCTCGCCTGACTCTGACCTATGGCATGCGCTGGGACTACTTCGGGGTCATTGGCGAAAAGGATGGTCTGTTCAACCAGATTGAGGCGGCGGGTGGAGGAGCAACGGTTCCTACCGGCCAACTGTATGACAAGGACTATAACAATTTCGCTCCCCGCTTCGGGTTTTCCTATGATCTCAGCGGCAAAGGCCGGACCGTAATTCGCGGGGGCTGGGGCTTGTTCTACGACGCGTTCGCGCAGGACATCTTCCTGGGCCACGTGCCCTACAACTGCGCCTTCTGCCCGGGGCCCGCGCTTACAGGAAATGGACCGGCGCCAATCGGCGCGGCCGGATTGGCCGGTGGAGCGCTTGATCCCAACCTGCCGGTGTTCTCCGGGTTCTCCCCGTTGAGCGACTTTTTCGCGGCGGATCCGAACCTTCGCACACCTTATACCCAGAACTTCAACCTGAATCTGCAGCAGCAACTGGGTGGGCGGGCGATGTTCCAGGTGGGCTACGTGGGTGCCCGAGGCACCAAGCTGTTCCGGTTCAGCGACATCAACCAGCCCAGCCAGGCGCAGATCACTGCGTTCGATTCCGGTCCGCAGTGCGCCGGATTCACGTTTCCGAATTGTCCGATTGGCGGCTTCGACGGTCCCGACGGCGTAAATTTCAATGTACCCCGGACCGCTTTCCCCAACTTCTTCTACGTCAATCAGTCCGAGTCTTCGGCGAGCTCGACCTATCACGCGCTGCAGACGAGCCTGCGCGTGAGCAGTTGGCACGGGCTTAATTCATCGGTGAACTTCGTGTGGTCGCACTCGATTGATGACGCCAGCGACAGCGAGGACTTCGTTCCCAACGCGGCGCAACCGAATAACAGTCTGGCGCCGCACCTGGAGCGGGGCAACTCGAACTTCGACATACGCCGCCGTTTCACCTGGAACTTCGGCTATGAGTTTCCCAAGATGAGCGGAAGCTGGTCCAGACTGAGGAATGGATGGGGTGTTGATGGTGTTCTGAATCTGCAGGACGGCCAGCCCTTCCAGCTCAACTACAATTTCGAGGGCGACTACTCGGGGTCGGGCGAAGGCTTTGACCGGCCTGATGTGGTGGGTCCCATTCGCTACGGCAGCGGTCCCTTCAGCGTCGATCTTTCGTCGTTCCAGGTGCCCTGCACATTTGGCAATACGACAGGCTTTGGCGAAGGCGGCGACAGCGACTGCCTGGCGGGCAGCCGCCACTTCGGGGACCTGGGGCGCAACTCGCTGCGCGCCCCTGCTTTCAAGGAATTCAATTTCTCCATCTCCAAGAACACTCCCATCACGGAGCGCGTGATGCTCCAGATCCGGGCAGAGTTTTTCAATCTGTTGAATCATCCCAACTTCGCCAATCCCAATTTGCCGAACTTCATTACCGACCCGGCAAACAATGGACTGGACGCCGCGGGTCGTGGGATTGGCTTCTTGCCCCTCACCGCAACCGGCGACGTCGGCATCGGCAACCCGTTCCTGGGCGGAGGCGGCCCGCGAGGAGTGCAGTTCGCGGCCAAGATCACATTCTAGGGTGGTACAGAAGTGGTGTAAGTCGTGCGACAAGAAGTTCTTGAACTTGCGAAGATGGGGCCGTTGCCTTCTTGTGGCGTTGCGATTCGAGAGGATCAGCGAGAACGTCTTGAAAGGTATGGGCTACTGATCTCTGCAATTCAAAAGCCCATTACCGACGAAGAAGCGCGCGTGTTGACAAGTCTCTTTGGTCCCGATGATTGCTTTGGCGTGGAGTGGACCCTCATCGGACTCGTCGAATCGGCTCCTGGATGGCCACTGGAGCAATGCTTGCAAGACACAAGCAACGAGTGGATTCGAATATTGAGACAGCGGATCGAAAATGCCTTTCATCCGGACTAATCTGAAGGCCTCATCTGCACCTCTCAAGATTTGCATATGAATCTGATCCGAATCCTCCCGGCTTGAATTCAGAAGGAACCGCTTTTTCCCGAGAGCCGCCATTCTCTCGAACCTTGACAGGGACTTTTTTCGCTCCCATGTCCGTGCTAGGTTTTCCCCTTGACGACATTTTCTTTACAGAGACGATGGTGATGCGTCGCGCCTATAGCGTCTGCCTTCTGACCTGCCTTGCCTTGGCACCGCCATCGCTTGCTCATCACATCAAGCAAAGCTCATCCAAGACGATGCCGGTGACCACGTCATCGCCCAAGGCCCGGGACCTGTTTGATCGCGCTCTCACCGACTACGAGAACCTGTATCTGGAGCGGGCCAACATCGGCTGGAGGGCT
>Ga0207678_10001586_pt1 | contig 20914 bp, 15 predicted proteins | sample KBSC63metaG_FD_184319 | JGI IMG/M metagenome (GOLD analysis project Ga0207678, IMG submission 184319) | Corn rhizosphere microbial communities from Kellogg Biological Station, Michigan, USA - KBS C6-3 metaG (SPAdes) (version 2) | ecosystem: Host-associated > Plants > Roots > Rhizosphere > Soil ... | reverse complement strand
CCTAGTGTCGCGTCAAGCCACAAGTGTCGGCTGCTCGCTTGCTCTCGAAGCGCATTGCTGCGTTGCGCCTCCTCGCCATAGCACGGCTATGACTCGTCGGCGCGCCTTGCACTGCGCTCCGATAGCGGCGATCAACCGACACTTGTGGCTTGACGCGACACTAGTGTGGGTTTCGCACAGTGATGCAATCGGTGATGGTCGGGACGGGTTCCTTCAGTTCCCGCAGAATCGGTTGACCAAGTTTTCGAGCTGCTCCTGCCGGCCAGAGACGGGCGCCGTGTCGGTGTTGTGAGCCAACACGCGGTCGGCCAGTTCGTCAAGCGACACACGACCGGCGAGGATGTCCCGTCCCGCTGGGGTTTCCCACCCGGCATAACGGCTCTTCAGTGCCTCATCCAGTCGGCCGTCCAGGATCATCTGCTCGGCCAGCAGCAGCGCGCGGGCACATACGTCCATGCCGCCGATGTGCCCATGGAATAGGTCCACCGCATCGATCGATTGGCGGCGCACCTTCGCGTCGAAGTTCAGTCCCCCGGAGCCCAGCCCACCCGCGCGCAGGATGTAGTACAGCGCGATGGCGGTCTCTGGCACGTTGTTGGGGAACTGGTCGGTGTCCCAACCGAGCTGGGGGTCGCCGCGGTTCATGTCGATGCTGCCCAGGATGCCCAGTGCCGAGGCCATCGCGATCTCGTGCTCGAAGCTGTGGCCCGAGAGCGTGGCGTGGTTGGCCTCGATGTTGACCTTGACTTCCTTTTCCAGGCCGTAGCGCATGAGGAAACCGTAGACGGTGGCCACGTCGAAGTCGTACTGGTGCTTGGAGGGCTCGCGGGGCTTGGGTTCGATGAGGAGGGCACCCTTGAAGCCGATCTTGTGCTTGTGCTCCACCACCATGTTGAGGAAGCGGCCGAGCTGATCTAGTTCTTGCGCAACGTTGGTGTTGAGCAGAGTCTCGTAACCTTCGCGGCCGCCCCACAACACGTAGTTCTCGCCGCCCAGCGCCAGAGTGGCGTTCATCGCGTCGCGCACCTGCAGCGCGCCCAGCGAGAACACGGCGGGGTCGGGGTTGCTGGCCGCACCGGACATGAAGCGGCGGTGACTGAACAAGTTGGCGGTGCCCCACAGCGGCTTCACGCCGGTGCGCTGCTGATGTTCGCCCAGTATGTCCACCATGCGCAGCAAATTCTCACGGCCTTCCTTGGGCGTAGCGCCTTCCGGTGCCACGTCGCGGTCGTGGAAGCAGAAATAGCGTAAACCGAGTTTGGAGAAGAACTCGAACGCGACCTCGGCCTTGAGCTTGGCCAGTTCCATGGTGGAACCGCCTTCGAACCAGGGGCGCTCGAAGGTGCCATTGCCGAACGGGTCCAGGCCGCTCCAGCAGAAGGTGTGCCAGTAGCAGGCGGCAAAGCGCAGGTGGTCCTCCATGCGCTTGCCCAGCACGATACGGTTCTTGTCGTAGTGGCGGAATGCCAGGGCGTCGTCGCTTTGGGGGCCTTTGTATTCGACCTGCGGGACGTCGTGGAAAAAGCTCTTCATGGCAAGCTCAGTTGAATTGAGGTGACTACTGACAGTATTTCGATCATGCCCGCTCATCATGTCAAAAGACCCCTGCTCGTCGTTGCCAATGCTCGCCATAGCCCTGGCAATGGCTGTACTTTGCGCCCAGAGCCGGCGCTATTGACGTGCTGCTCGAACACGCTCGAAATAGTCTCAGCCTCTCAGCCTCTCAGCAATTGCTGCCGCGAGTGCTTGAGCTGTTGATAGATCTGACGAAAGCATTGCAGGCGGGTTTGCAGCACGGCGTGGCGTTCGGGGTCGGGCTCGTAACGTGCGGCGATGTCGGGCTTGGTGCAAACCTGTGCCTCGTGGCCACCGGCAGCCATCCAGCCCAACCGGGCTGCCCCGAGCGAGCCGCCAGCCTCCCCGCCAATGTGAGAAACGATCTCTACGTTCAGCGCGTCAGCGATCAGTTGAGCCCAGTAGCCGCTGCGCGCGCCGCCGCCTACCAGCGACAGCCGTGACACCTCTGTGCCTGCTGCCTGCAAAGCGGACAAGCCATCAGCCATGCCAAAGGCAACGCCTTCAAGGACGGCGTAGCCGCACAGAGCGCGCGTGCTCTCGTGCGTGAGGCCCTGAAACGAGCCTTGAGCGAACGGGTCGTTGTGCGGCGTCCGCTCGCCTGCGAGGTAGGGCAGGAAGAGCGGCGCGCTGGCCAGGATGGGCTGTCGCAGTTGGGCAACTTCGGCGAGCAGCGATGCTTCGTCGCCCGCGCCGCTGAAGTGCACGAACCACTTCAGGCAGCTGGCGGCCGACAGCATCACGCTCATCTGGTGCCAGCGCTGCGGCAGCGCGTGGCAGAACGCATGCACCGCCGAGGCGGGGTTGGGGCGGAACCTGTCGTTCACCACGAAGAGAACGCCCGACGTCCCCAGCGACAGGAAGCCGTCGCCCGGGGAAACCGCTCCGATGCCGATGGCACTTGCGGCGTTGTCGCCCGCGCCGCCGGCGATGACCACCTCGGGCCCGAGGCCCCAGGCCTTGGCGAGTTCGGGTCGAAGCAGCGCGCTGGACTGGTTGCTCTCCACCAGTCGCGGCATCTGGGAGCGGGTCAGGTCGCACGCCGATAGCAATTCGTCGGACCAATCGCGAGCAGCCACGTCGAGCCACAGCGTGCCGGCGGCATCCGAAGGATCGGAGACCTTGTCGCCGCTCAGCAGCATGCGCAAGTAGTCCTTTGGCAGCAGCACACTGCGAATCTTCGCGAACACATCCGGCTCGTGCGCCTGCACCCACAGCAGCTTTGGTGCGGTGAAGCCCGGCATCGGAAGATTGCCGGCCACCGCGTGCAGCGTAGGCGCGCGGCGCGTGAGTTCATCGCATTGCGCATGGCTGCGGCCGTCGTTCCACAGAATGGCAGGTCGCAGCACCTGGTCATGCGCACCCAACAGCACCGCGCCGTGCATCTGGCCGCAGAGCCCGATGGCACGCACCCTGGGCCCAGCCTTTGGGATGCGTCTCCCGCAGTCGACCCACCGCGCTTTGGGTGGCTTGCCACCAGTCCTGCGGCGATTGTTCCGACCACAGGGGATGAGGGCGGGACATCTGCAGCGACGCTCCGGCTCGGCCCACGATGTGCCCTTGCGCATCGACTAGCAAAAGCTTGACTTCGGACGTGCCGAGGTCGATGCCAAGATATGTCATGTCAGCCGCCTACGGCAGGGGGGTGCCGCTGTGCTGACGCGTGGGCGGGCAGGAGGTGGCCGAGCGCCGTTCATGCGGCTTCCTTGATAGCCGAGTTGTTCGGGGTAATGCTGATCAGCGGCCTCGTCAGTCGGTAGCGCACCAGGGCTGCAGCACCCACTGCCACCGCGTCGGTGCCGAAGCGCGACGTCCGCACTTTCGGCGGCCTGAGGTTTGCCGCAGCAGACAACTCGTTCAGCGTGCGCATTGCGGGCTGCAGGAACACGTCTCCCAATTCCACCATTGCTCCACCCACCACAATACATCCTGGGTCATAGGCCGAGGCCAGGTTGTTCAGCAGCACGCCGAGGTAGCTGCCTGCTTTCTTGGCGGCGCGCAAGGATTCAGCGTCCTGCTCGGCCACCAAGCGTTTTGCCTCTGCCATGGAATGCGCGTGTTCCCCTTCGGTTCGCAGCAACGCACGCGGACCGATCAATGCCTCGGCGCAGCCGTGCCGGCCGCAGGAGCACAAGGGACCATTGAGCTGCAGCACCATGTGGCCTACCTCGCCAGCGAAGCCGCATCTCCCAGTGAGCAAACGGTCGCCCACGATCACGCCAGCTCCCACACCCTGATTGATGCTCAGGTACAGGAGCGAATCTGTGTGCTGAAGCGTGCTGAATTCCATCTCGCCCAGGGCTGCCACGTCCGCTTCATTCTGCATATACAAAGGCACGTTGGCGAGCGCTGACCCAGCCAGGCTTTCGGCCAGGAGCGTGCCCATGGGGACGTCACCCCAACCAAGGTGTGGGCCAGAGTGCAGGAAGCCGCGAGCCTCGTCAACGCCGCCCGGCAGGCCCATCCCGATCCCGATGACGCGGTGTTCAGACTTACTGAGCTGCTTGCTCACTTTGAAGAGGGTACTGGCCAGCATGCCGATGCAGGCTTTTGCGCTCATTCGCTTTGCCAGACCGAAGCCAGACTCTGTGCGCGCCAGCACATCACCGGTGAGCGAGGTCACTACGACGCGTACCGACTCGATGCCCACTTCGATACCCAGCAGCAGCAGGCGGCGCGGTTCGATGAACAGCGGGGTAGGGCGGCGCCCAAGTTCCCCGGTTGCTACAACCTCTCGCTCGACCAGCCAACCTTCATCAATCAAATCGCGCACCAGAAGGCTCACCGTGGACTTCGTGAGCCCCACTGCATTCGCCAGGTCGGCGCGCGACAGGCCTGGCCTGCTGCACAGTTGGCGGACCAGCATCATTCGGTGAATGTCCTTCAGCAACTGTTGGTTGCCAGCGGGCTCAATGGTCAAGTCATTCTCCTGTCGTGTGAAGGTGCAGGACGCGACGATATAAATGCACAGACATAGGACGGTGCTCCCTTCGTGCGATGAGGGAGGTGCGCCGACACGATTGATGGCCGATGAAAATCGGGAGTGTCGCGTTGATCGAGTCAATTTGCGTCGTGTCCCTTAAATCGCAATGGAGTTCTTGTGACAACCAAAGCCCGCCAGAGCCGACTGGCGGCCTCTGGGCAGGCAACAGGAGCACAGTCGGATACGGAGTGTCCTTCAGCGCCATTGGTGATGTCTTCGACATGCCCACGACCGGCCCCACCCGCTACGCGCAGTGCTCGCCATTGCCGCAGGGGCCACCCCGGGGTCTTGTAGCGCGGCCATTCCACAAAAGAACTGCAACTAGCCGTGGACGGATGATCTGCATCGAGCGTCGACCAACGAGCGCCACTTCATGAGTCTCCTGCATCGATCATTTGCGTGCGACGAGCCTGGCTAGGCAGGCGAGTCGCCGCCCCTCCGATCCTCGTGTCTAGCACCACGGCATCGCAAGCGACGTGGGTCGTGAAATGCTCACGCCTGTTGGATTGTCGATTCTTCGGTCATGGTTTCCACATGATTTCCATCTGCAGACTGGCCGACACTGTCCATGCAATGACGACGGCTGGTGCTTTGATCGTTGCTCTTCATTCCTGCGATCGATATGCCGCCGTCCGATGCTCGAAATCCAGCTTCGCAATGGCCCAGGAAGAATTCCTTCTCTTCGCGCTTTGAAGGTCGTTACGCATGAAAAGATCCCGACTAATCCATTGGGCAGCACTACCGGAAGAGTTCGATCAGCTCCGGTGCCCGGCACCGGAAGGGCTGCGCCATTGGCAGGGTCCGGCAACTCGGGTGATGAACCGTGGGTGAGGCGGCTGTCGAGAAGCGGGCTTCCGCCTATTTCTGGACGCGATGGGGCTCCATCTTTGCGCGAACCAAGGTTCCATCTGGCGATCGTCGTTCAAGATCCGAAAGAGTCTCGACGGCGCGCACTAATCCATGCTGCACATCCGAGCGCGCAAGGTTCGAGCCACAAGGCCAGGTCCTCTTGATGCCTTTTCGATTCATCGCGCGACTCCTCTTCAGTGATGTCAGGCTGGAGCGCGATGGCAAGAACCTGCACATCCGGATCGCCGCGACGGCGCCCGGCGTCGGACCGCATGAGCTGGCGGACAAAGCCATCGCAGCAGCTGCGCCGTTGAAGACCGCACTCAACAAATTGCTTGATTCGCATCGAATGACGCGGCAGGTGATGCGCCACCTGGCGTACCTTGAAAAGGCGTTGGCTACTCAGGGCTTTCAGGCATTGTCGGAGGTGCCTGTCGAAGTCCTCGTTGCTTCACTAGAGCAGCTCGATTCCATCATCAGCAATTGGTCAAACCATCATCTCGCGGAACTCCGTTCGAAGATGGCTGTCGCCGTTATGGAACGTTCACGAGATTCTTTCCGTGGCGCAACCGGCGAGCAACTGTCCAACTTCGCAACGGAGTCTCGCTTGGAAGTTGCAGATGCTTCTCACTCCCTGTTCATAGAGCTCGAACGTCAATATAAGGGCTTGGTTCCACGAGCGACGATCGAGGCGGCGCTCAGTTCGGCAAATCGAAAATCTAAACAGATCGACGAGAGCCTTGCCTGCCGGGCGACCGGCGCGACCTCAGTCGCGTTGACGTAGTTCTCGCTTTTCTGAGCAAGCGTGAGGTTCGTGTCTCGGTCGCGCATGATGTCCGAGTGGTGATCCGCAACTCGGCACTGAGGTCGCCTGCCCGGCATCCCGGGGAGCTGGACGCCGCCGCCGCGGCTTCAGTGAGCGCCGCTGATGCCCTTCAATCAGCCCCAAGATCCGGCTCAACGAGCCCAGGGCGGTATCGCGTCCATGGCCACCCCATATCGCTGCACCGCCTCGCCCAGCAAGTGCCGTCCGCCTGTGCCTTCGCGCACCAGCGCCTGCAGCGAGGCCAGCACGATATGGTGACGGTCCACTTCGAAGAAGCTGCGCAAGGCGGTGCGCGTGTCGCTGCGGCCGAAGCCATCGGTGCCCAATGTCACGTAGCGTGCATCGACGTATTCTGTAATCAGCTGCGGCCATGCGCGGACGTAGTCGGTGGCGGCCACCACCGGTGCGCTGCCGGCTAGCATTCGCTGTACGTGGCTTACCCGATCGACTGCACCCGGCTGAAGTCGATTGCTTCGTTCCACCTCACGTGCGTCGCGCGCCAGTTCGCTGAAACTCGTCACGCTGAAGACGTCGCTTGACACGCCCCAATCCGCCGCCAGCAATTCCGCTGCCGCCATTACTTCGCGCAAGATCGTTCCGCTGCCAAGGAGTCGCACGAGTCCGCCCGAACGCTCTGGGTTGTGCGTGGCGATGCGGTACATGCCGCGCAATAAATCGCCATGCGACTCGGCCTGGAGCGAAGGATGCTCGTAGTTCTCGTTCATTAGCGTGAGGTAGTGGAACTCGTCGCGCTGATCTTCGAGCATGCGCCGCATCGCATGGTCCATGATCACTGCCACTTCGCTTGCAAAGCAAGGGTCCCACGCGCAGCAGTTGGGCACGGTCGCGGCCATCACGAGGCTGTGCCCGTCTTGGTGCTGCAGGCCTTCACCGCCGAGGGTTGTGCGACCGGCCGTCGCGCCGAACAGGAAGCCACGTGCGCGCTGATCGGCTGCGGCCCAGATGAGATCGGCCACGCGTTGGAAGCCGAACATCGAGTAGTAGATGTAGATCGGCAGCATTGGCAGCCCATTCACGCTGTACGACGTTCCTGCCGAGATCCATGATGCCGTCGCGCCCGCTTCGGTAATGCCTTCTTCCAGCAGTTGTCCGTCGCGCGCTTCACGATAAGACAACATCGAGCCCGCGTCCTCTGGTTCGTAGAGCTGCCCGTGCGGCGAGTAGATGCCGATCTGGCGGAATAGACTCGCCATGCCGAAGGTGCGCGCCTCGTCGGCCACGATGGGCACGACTCTCGGGCCCATTGTCTCGTCCTTGAGCAAGCCGCTCAGCATGCGAACCGCGGCCATGGTGGTGGACATCTCTTTGCCTTGAGCTTGCAGCGCAAAGCCAGCCCAGTTCTGCAGCGCCGGCACTCGCAGCACCGGCGCATCGCTCTTGCGTGCCGGCAGCGCGCCGCCAAGGGCCGCGCGGCGCTCCAGCAAATAGCGCATCTCCAGGCTGTCGGGCTCGGGCCTGTAGAACCGAAGCTGAGTCACGTCCTCATCCGACAGCGGGAGCGCAAAATGGTCGCGATAGGCCATTAGCGCATCGAGATCGAGCTTTTTCGCTTGGTGCGAAGTCATGCGCGACTCCCCCGCACCACCCATTCCATATCCCTTTTTGGTCTTGGCGAGGACGACCGTCGGTCGCCCCTGATGTGCGCGCGCCGCCGAAAAGGCCGCATGCAGTTTGCGGAAATCATGCCCGCCGCGCTTGAGCGCATTGACCTCGCTCTCGCTCATGTGCGCAATGAGCTTCTGCACTTGCGGATCCTGACGGAAAAAGTGCTCAATGTTGTAGGCCCCGTCCTTGGCGCCGAGTGTCTGGTACTGCCCGTCGACGGTGGACGCAAGTCGCTGCAGCAGCACGTGATTCGTGTCGCGGGCGAACAGAGCGTCCCAGTCCGAACCCCACAACACCTTGATCACGTTCCACCCCGCTCCTGTGAAGAGCGATTCGAGTTCCTGCACGATCTGCCCGTTGCCGCGCACGGGTCCGTCGAGCCGCTGCAGATTGCAGTTGATGATGAAGGTGAGATTGTCGAGGCGTTCGCGCGCCGCCAGTGTGAGGCCGGCGACCGACTCGGGCTCGTCCATCTCGCCGTCGCCGAACACGCCCCACACATGCCGGTGCGATGTCTTCTGCAATCCGCGGTGTTCGATGTAGCGAAGGAAGCGCGCCTGGTAGATGGCGCTCAATGGACCCAGGCCCATGGAGCCTGTCGGGAATTGCCAAAAGTCGGGCATGAGCCACGGGTGGGGATAGGAACTCAATCCCGGACCGCTCAATTCCTGGCGGTAGTGGGCCAAGCGTTCCTCACTCAGACGCCCTTCCATAAATGCCCGCGAATAAACGCCAGGGGCAGAGTGAGGCTGGAAGTACACGAGGTCCGCATTCCGCGGTGCATCAGTTGAGGAATCGTCGCCCCGAAAGAAGTGGTTGAAGCCGACTTCGAAAATTTCCGCCGCCGAGGCATAACTCGCGATGTGGCCGCCCAGCTCGCCGTAGGCCTGGTTTGCACGCACGACCATCGCAAGCGCGTTCCACCGCATGATTGCCGTCAGGCGCTCTTCGATGGCCAGATCGCCTGGGTAGCGGCCCTGCTGCTCCACCGGGATCGTGTTTCGATAAGCCGAATACGGCTGCACATGGGGAACGATGCCCAGCTGCTGCGCCTGTTCTTCCAGTCGCTCGAGCAGGAACAGCCCCCGTTCTGCACTACCTTCGCGTACCACAGCCTGAAGCGCATCGATCCACTCCTGTGTTTCTCCGGGATCGGTGTCGCGCGTTGCGGCGATGAGCTGGTCTAGCAATGTGGTGGATTCGCGGCCGGCCATTTCGGCTCTCCTAATTGGGAATCTGGTTCTCGACTGTAGACCTGCCTCAAACCCTGAGCCGTACAATCCCAAAGTTTTGCCGGGGCTCCATCGCCCGGTCTCGTAGAAGTTCTATAGACGACGTAACAAGGACCATTCAAGTGTTCATTTCTGAAGCTTTTGCCCAGGCCGCGCCGGCCGCCGCCGATTCCCCGTTCGGCAGCATGGGCGGGATGATTTTTCCGTTGTTGATGGTCGTCGCTCTTTACTTTGTCGTTATGCGGCCGCAGATGAAGCGCCAGAAGGAGCACAAGACGATGATCGAGGCCCTGGCCAAGGGAGACGAGGTGGTGATCGCTGGCGGAGTTCTCGGCAAGGTGTCCAAGATGGGCGAGACCTATCTCAACGTCGAGATCGCCAATGGCGTCGAAATCCAGGTGCAGCGCTCGTCCGTCATCCAGGTGCTTCCCAAGGGCACGATCAAGTAAGGCGGCAACGGAAGGGACGCCGGCTCAGCTTTGAGCCGGCACGATGCGTCTGAGGAAAGGTGTCATGAACCGCTACCCCCTTTGGAAATACGCGATGCTTTTCATCGCATTGCTGGTCGGGCTGATCTACACACTGCCCAACTTTTTCGGCGAATCGCCGGCCGTGCAGGTAAGCAGCAGCAAAGCCACAGTGCGGATCACGCGAGATACCGCGACGCGCGTCGAGCAGGCGCTGGCGGAGGCCAAGCTGAAGCCCGACTTCGTCCAGTACGAAGGCAATTCGGTCAAGGCGCGCTTCCAGGACGTGGATACCCAATCTCGCGCCAAGGACGTGGTCAGCAAGGCGCTCAATCCTGATCCGGCTGATCCGACCTATGTGGTTGCCTTGAACCTCGTGTCGCGGTCCCCACACTGGCTTACGGCGTTGCATGCGCTTCCGATGTACCTCGGCCTGGACTTGCGTGGCGGCGTGCACTTCCTGATGCAGGTGGACATGAAGGCGGCAGTCAACAAGCGCATGGACGCGCTGGTGGGCGACATCCGCACAGTATTGCGCGAGAAGACAATTCGTGGAAGCACATCGCGGGACGGCAACAACATCGTCGTGACGTTGCGTGACAAGGAAGGGCTGACGGCCGCGCAAAACCTCTTCGCCGACCAGTTCACCGACCTCGAGTGGGCACCCATTACGGAACCCAACGAATTCAAGCTGACCGGCACGCTCAAGCTGACAGCGGCACGCGCCACGCAGGAAGCTGCTATCAAGCAGAACATGACAACGCTGCACAACCGTGTCAATGAACTGGCAGTGGCGGAACCGGTTATCCAGCAGCAGGGCGCCGACCGCATCGTGGTCGAATTGCCCGGCATTCAGGATACAGCCAAGGCCAAGGACATCATCGGCCGCACAGCCAACCTCGAATTCCGTTTGGCCGACATGTCGACCGAGGCGCGCGCGGCGCTCGACGGCTCGGGCCCGGTGCCCTTCGGGCGCGAGAAATACACCATCGGCCGGGGCGCTCCCGTCATCGTCTACAAGGAAGCGATCGCCACAGGCGAGATGCTGACCAACGCGCAACCGCGTCCGGACGAGAACCAGCAGCCGGCTGTGTCGGTCAGCTTGGATGCCAAAGGGGGACGACAGATGCGCGATGCGACGCGCAACAACGTCGGCAACTTCATGGCGGCCATCCTGTTCGAAAAGGGCAAGGGCGAAGTGCTGACGGTCGCGCGAATTCAGAGCGAACTTGGCAGCGAGTTCCGCATCACCGGCATGGTGACTACCGACGCGGCCAACGAGTTGAGTCTGCTGCTTCGCGCAGGTGCTCTTGCGGCACCGATGGAATTCATCGAAGAAAGCACCATCGGCCCGAGCCTCGGCGCTGACAACATCGCCAAGGGTTTCAACAGCCTCGTGTATGGCTTCACGGCCATTGCAATCTTCATGTGCTTGTATTACCGGCTGTTCGGCGTCTTCTCTACTTTGGCGCTGATGCTCAACCTGCTTTTGCTCGTGGCAGTGTTGTCGATGCTGCAGGCGACATTGACCTTGCCGGGCATTGCTGCGATCGCGCTCACGCTCGGTATGGCCATCGACTCAAACGTGCTGATCAACGAACGCGTGCGAGAGGAACTGCGGAGTGGCGCCTCTCCACAGGCGGCGATCAATGCAGGGTACGAACGAGCCTTTGCGACCATTCTCGACTCCAACGTTACGACGCTCATTGCTGGTCTTGCGCTGCTGGCGTTCGGTTCCGGCCCGGTGAAGGGCTTCGCTGTCGTTCACTGCCTGGGCATCATCACGTCGATGTTTTCCGCGGTGGTGTTCTCTCGTGGCCTCGTGAATCTCTGGTACGGCCGTCAGAAGAAGTTGAAGGGCGTGTCGATTGGGCAGGTGTGGAGGCCCTCGGTCGACGATCCGGCCACGGCCGCCAAGGCTTGACCCCTAGGAACTCGAACAAGGAATTCGCATGGAGTTCTTCCGTATCAAGCGCGACATCCCGTTCATGCGGCACGCGCTGGTGTTCAACATCATTTCACTCGTCACCTTTCTCGCGGCGGTGTTCTTCTTGTTCACGCGCGGCCTACATCTGTCGATCGAGTTCACTGGCGGCACGCTGATCGAAGTCGCCTATCTGCAAGCTGCCGATGTGGCCAAGGTACGAGCGAACGTCGAAGGGCTGCAACTCGGCGACGTGCAAGTGCAGAACTTCGGCAGCGCGAGCAATGTGCTCATCCGCCTTCCGGTGCGCGGCGACATGAAGCAGGATATCGTCGTCGCGAAGGTATTCGGCGAACTGTGCCGAGTCGAAAACGGCACCGTGTCGATCAAGGAAACTCGAACCGACAAGGGCGAGACCGTGAGTGGCCCGGTGTGCGACGCGAACGGCGCGCATCCGGTGGTGCTCAAGCGCAACGATTTTGTCGGCCCGCAGGTTGGCAAGGAACTCGCGCAAGACGGCGCGAAGGCGTTGGCCTTTGTAGTCGCCGGCATTATGCTGTACCTCGCCTTCCGCTTCGAATGGAAGTTCTCGGTGGCGGCCATCGTCGCGAACTTGCACGACGTGATCATCATCCTCGGCTTCTTTGCGTTCTTCCAATGGGAGTTCTCGCTGTCCGTGCTGGCGGCGGTGCTGGCAGTGCTCGGCTACTCGGTAAACGAATCGGTTGTGATCTTCGACCGGATCCGCGAAGCCTTCAGGCGCTATCGCAAGATGACGACGCACGAAGTCATCGACCACGCGATCACGAGCACAATGAGCCGCACGGTCATTACCCACGGCTGCACGCAGATGATGGTGCTGTCCATGCTGCTCTTCGGAGGCCCGACGCTCCACTATTTTGCAGTCGCGCTGACCATCGGCATCCTGTTCGGCATCTACTCCTCAGTCTTCGTTGCCGCGGCAATCGCGATGTGGTTGGGGGTCAAGCGTGAAGACCTCATGAAGTCTTCGGCCAAGGAAAATGATCCGGACGATCCGAACGCTGGGGCGGTGGTGTAGAGTTCAAGGTCCTCTCTTACCTCGCGAGCACCTACTCCAAACCCATGGCGACCGCCGCCAACTCGATGGCACTGGCCGCACAGGCACGGCGTTCCTACGTCGAGAGTTTGCTCAATGGGCTTCCGAGCGTCGTCCAGGCTGTCGACAGCGGTGCGCGAATCCTGCTGAGTCAGGTGGCCGATCCCGCCACGATGATGCGCCGGCGTGACGTCGTGGAAGATCTCACCAAGCTGCACGGTATCTGGCTTCGGGGCTCGGTATCGGCACTTCGCGCCGCATTTCAAGGCGGCGGACTGTCAGTAGCTCGCTCTGTCGATCTTTCGCCCAGGGGCCAAACTGGCGGAGGTTTTGCAGCCAGCGCGGGCCTGAGCCTCGTCGACAACGACACGATCGAAAGCGAAATCCTGAGCTCGCGTCTGGCGCTGGCCATGATGGATCGCGCGTCCTGGGAGTTCACCGACATGCGTTCGCGCATGACCAGCCTCGAAGGGCGCGAAGAGCTCGACCCGAATGATGTTCTTCGTCCGCACGTACTGAGCCGCATCGTGACCAATGCATGGCGCACGGCGGGACTCAGCCATGAGGCATGGCGCACGTTGCAGACAGTGCTGCACGACGAATTCGCGCATTTCGCTGAAGAGGCCTATCACGAGACAAACCGCTGGCTGATCCAAAAGCGTGTGCTGCCGGAAATCGACCTGCGCCCTTTCATTCGCCGCACGCGCAACTCCTCGTGGTCGTCGAGTGGAGTGGCCACCGGAGCTGGCACGGGCTTTTCGAATTCTGGCGGCCCACCAGTCACGCTTGATCATCCGCGCGCCGAGGTTCATGATGAAACGCGATTGATGACTCGGGCCGGCGGCATAGTGCGTGGCGCCGATCATGCTGAGGCGGTGCTCGGCCGATTGAATCGCCTGATTGGGCGACAGCTTCCCGAATTTGCAAACACGCAGCAGGCGCGGCCTGCATCTCAGGCCTTGCGTGCTGCCATCAGCGATGCGCAACAAGGCATCGCCAAACGGCTGCAATCGGCACCGGACGATCAGCCGGGAATGGTCGGTACGCAAGTCAGCACCCCAATGCTGCTTGAGGAACTGCAACAACGCAAACAGCAGTTGAAGCAGGCGGCGAGCACGCCGGTCGAGCGCGCGACAATAGAGATAGTCGCCTTGCTGTTCCAGAGCCTTCTGACGGAAGAACGCATCCCGGCGACGGTGCGCGTGTGGTTCGCGCGGCTTCAGATGCCGGTGTTGCGCGTCGCGGTGAGCGAGCCCGATTTCTTCGCCACCACCGATCACCCTGCGCGGCGCCTCATCGACCGCATGGGTGCCTGCGTGATGGGGTTCGACGCCACGATGCGCGCGGCCGGAGACCTGGTCGAAAAAGAAATCAAGCGAGTGGTACAGGTGGTCGAGGCCTACCCCGACACCGGCCGGCGAGTCTTCCAGACTGTGCTCACCGAGTTCGAGAAGTTTCTCGAGCACTATTTCAAAAACGAGAACGAGGCCTCGCGCAAGGGCGTGTCGCTTGCACAGCAAGTGGAACAGCGCGAAACGCTCGCCATCCAGTACACCATCGAGTTGCGCAAGATGCTCAACGAGGTGCCGGTGCAGGAGGGGGTGCGGGAGTTTCTGTTCCATGTCTGGGCTGACGTGCTTGCCACGACAGCCGTCAAGTTCGATTTGCAAAGCGAAGAAACCAAGGCGATGAAGCGTGCGGCGGCCGACCTCATCTGGTCGGCCAGCGCAAAGGTCTCGCGCGAAGAACGTGCCGAAGTCATCCGCCGGCTACCACCGCTTTTGAAGACCCTGCGCGAGGGCATGCAGAATGCGGGCGTGCCGACCGTTAAGCAGGATGAGCACATCCAGAAACTGAACAATTCGTTGGCCGCGGCCTTCACAGCAAAGGCGGCCGCCATTCCGCACGACCGGCTCGAAGACCTCATGGCCCGGCTTGAAACGCTCGAAGAGCTTCTGCCCGACGCCGAAGATGTCGAGATCGATGAATTGCTGGTGCTCGATCTCTCGGGGCATGAGAGCTCCGAGCTCGAGGTGGTTGGCGAAGGTGGCTCGATGCCGACCCCGGCCATGCTGTCCTGGGCGCGAGAGCTTCAGGTCGGAAGCTGGTTCATGCTCGATTACCGCAACCGCAACGAGCAGGTGCAGCTGGCTTGGCAGGGGTTGCGCAAGCAATTGACGCTCTTTGTGTCGCCGCAGGGGCGGGGCATTTTGTTCCAGCAGCATCGGCTCGCGGCTTTCTTGCAGGCGGGGCTGCTGGTGCCGGCACAAGACGAATCGCTGACGACGCGCGCGACGCGAAGCGCACTGGCAAAGCTGGATGTTGACCCGGGGCGGCTCTTGAGCTGACCGGTCTCCAATCCCATTCAAAAGGCCGCTGTAGAGCGGCCCTTTTGATTGTCGGTGGCTGTTCAGTGAATTAGCCTGTCTTCCTCATCCACGAACAGCTCGTCGAGGATCAGCGCATCCGGTTCTTCGCCCAAGCTCCAGAACACCATCAGCACAATGATCTTGAGATCTTCCAGATCGAGCGAGCCGCCAGAAATGGCGTTTGCACGGTCAATGACGATCTCACGCATGGGTGGAGGAAGCACGCCGGCCGATTCGAGAAAGCTGATGAAGCCGATCGATGCCTCGCCCAAGTGCTCTTGTTCAGAAGGAGAGTAAACGCGCAGACTTTCCTCTCCTTGCTCCCCCACGTACGACTCGGCGGTACCGGCGAGTCCGTCCAACCAGGAGAGGGCCTCCTGGATTTCGTCGGACTCGAAGCCCACTGCCGACAGTTTGCGAGTTAGCTGGGCGTGATCGGGGCAGGCGTCTGGTCGCCAGTAGTTTTCGTACAAGTACACGAGCACGTCGAACATAAAACCACTATACCCCAGAGATATTGTCACGAGTGGTGCAAAGGGCTGGGTTTCGTTAGCTTGTTGGTCTGAGTTCCGGTCTACAGCCTGTTGATCCCAGTGCACACCCGCGCCGGATTTGTTGGCAAATGTAGGGCTAGGCGCGGCCGAGGCGTGTGCCGACGGCACGCATGGTCGCAACGCCCCCTGTGCATTGCGCTTCAGGTGATCTCATGACCACCCACTGCGCCGTCGCAAATGCTCGCTATAGCCCAGCTTTAGCCTGCGCTTTGTGTGTGCGCGTAACGGGCTTTTCATGAAACGCGCGGGTATGCATTTTTTAACAGAGGTCCTAGCCCAGCCCAACACGTTGGAACAACTGACCAGCCAAGCGGGCGATTTGGCCGTCGAGCTCCAGTTCGAGCAGACGGGTATTCAGGTCCGTCGCCGAGAGGCCGGTGCGGGCCACCAACGAATCGAGCGTGACCGGTTCGTACCCCAGTGCATCGAGCAGCGGGTCCCCCCCGGCGGCGGCTACGGAATCGTAACTACACGATCCAGGGTTTTCGGTCGTTCGCAGACCCGGTTTTAGTTCTTCCAGAATGTCCTGCGCGCTGTCGACGAGCTTCGCGCCCTGTTTGATCAGCCAGTGGCATCCTCTGGCCTGAGGCGAATGGATGGAGCCTGGGATTGCGAAGACGTCTCGCCCAGCCTCGGAGGCGAGCCGTGCGGTGATGAGCGATCCTGATTGCATCGCCGCCTCGACCACGAGCGTGCCTCGGGTCAGCCCCGCGATGATGCGGTTGCGCAAAGGAAAATTCTGGTTCAGTGGCATGGTGCCAAGCGAGTACTCGCTCAACATCAAGCCCTGGCGGGCAATGCGATGGGCCAGTTCATGATGGCGCTTCGGATACACGCGGTCCAGGCCCGTGCCGACCACTGCAATGGTGCTTCCCAAGCCCTTAAGTGCGCCGTCATGTGCCGCACCGTCAATGCCGAGCGCAAGACCGGATACCACAGTCAACCCGTCGCCGCTCAGCGCCGCGGCAAATGACCTCGCGTTGTCCATGCCTTGCGGCGTCGGATTTCGGCTGCCCACGATCGCAATGCCTTGGGTCCGCAGCAGTTCGAGACGTCCCTGAGCGTACAGAAGCAAAGGTGGATCGGCAGTCTCGAGGAGTGCTGCGGGATACAACGAATCCCCCAGCGTGATGATCTGGCGCGGTGCATCCTCGGACTGTGTGTTCAACCAATCCAAAGTGGTTGCGACCAGGCTGTCCAACATCTTTGGCGCTGTGTCAAGAGCCAGTGCCGCCTTGGCGCTGACCACCTCACGCCGCCCGGTCACGCAGGTTTCGAACACCGCGTGCGGAGAGCCAAAGGCCGCTAGCAGTTTGCGGGCAGATTCCCGGCCGACGCCGGGAGTCTCTAGCAGGCGCAGCCACGCTGCCAGCCCATCGCTGTCAATCAAGATGAAAACCTACGGCGGAGTCAGAGGTTGAGACTTTTTCGAGCGCGCCCGAGCAGCGCGCCAAAAGGCGCCTGATCTAGGCGAAAAGCGCAGCCATGCTATGGCGAGCATTTGCCACGACGAGCAGGGGCCTTTTGGCGTGATGAGCGGGCATGATCGAAATACTCTCAGCCTCTCAGGGCTGGGTGAAGCGGTCGCCCGGCTTGACCGGGTCTTTCACTGACAAGATGAGCGCATAGGACATGCGATCGAACACGCGGAAGACGAAGAGCATGCCGTGGCGTTCGTCCGGCAGCTTGATCGTCGGGCGTGAGGGATCAGTCTTGTCGATGACGTGGGTGCCGTCGCGCCACAGCGCAAACACGTGGCCGCGCTCGACGCCGTCGCGCGCTCCGCGATTCAGCGCGACGATCTGGTTCTGTCCGGCCGTCATTGCGTCGCCGTAAAGCGACACGATCTGCCCGGCAATGGGCGATGCCGGCGCATGCGGCGCGTAGTTCGAGAATTCGCGTGCCGGCACCGGGGCGAGCCGATCACCCACGTTTGCCTCTTGGCGAATGCTCGTCACCGCGAAGGTGGCTGGAATGATTTCGGCCTTGCCATCCTTTCCGGTGCGGGTTTCGCCTGCGCGAATCGCTTCGCTCGCGCCCACGTAGACGGCCTCGTAGCCCAGGATTTCGCCGGTGCTTGGATCCTTGAGTGGCTTGGGCTCACGGAAGATGCGGAAAGAACTGGAGCCGCCCAATTCGCCGCGCACGTAAGCCGTGTCGCCGCGCGACAACAGCACGCGTCCCTCTTGCGTCGCGACGATGCGCGGCGCCGTGGCCAGCTCGTTGGCTTGGAAGATCACCGCCTCATTAAGGAAAGGCTCGATCAGGTTGAACGGAATGGACGGGATGGCGTCGCCATCGAGCGAGGAGCCGCGTATGCGCGGGGATAGCTTGACGGTGCCGGACGGAGCCGAGTCCTGCCCCATGCGCAGACGGGCGCGGCCGCCGGCCTTTTCAAGAAACAGCACCTGTCCCGGGTAAATCAAGTGCGGATTGCGAATCTGGTCGAGGTTCATGCCCCATAGCTCAGGCCAGCGCCATGGGGACTTGAGGAAGAGTTTCGAGATGTCCCACAGCGTGTCGCCGCTCTTGACCGTGTAGGAGTCGGGGGCGTTGTCGGCCAGTTCGGCCAATGCAACACCGGCATCAGCGACCCGCTGGGCGGTTCCCCGCTGCGCGTCAGTGATCGGATAATTGCCTGCTGCCTGGGCGGCGCCTGTGAGCGCGGAACCCAACGCCAATCCCAACGACGCTGCCAGGACGGCAGATCGGAAAGATCGCTGGACCGGGCTGGGTTGGGGTGCAAAACGGGTGCGACGCGTCATCAGCTTGTATCTCCGGGCGCAGCAGGTGAGGCACCTGCGCGAAAAGGTTGACGTGGGGTTGTTCCACCAGCGCGCCCAAACCCGGCAGCACTTCGGCGAAAATTCCTCATTCAGTTTCGTAGATTCTGCCTCTAAACCCTTGATATCGCAACGAAAGTGATCCGAGCCAGCAGCCAGTTGTGAGACCTGTCACGCTGGCTCGCGTTGCGTCGTGTTCGCACGTTGCGAGTGAGAGCCTGAGAGTATTTCGATCATGCCCACTCATCCCGTCAAAAGACGCCTGCTCGTCGTTGCAAATGCTCGCCATAGCACGAGCTATGGCTGCGCTTTGCGCCTAGATCAGGCGCCTTTTGACGCGCTGTTCGGGCACGCTCGAAAAACTCTCAGCCTCTGAGCCAAACTGATCGAACATTCCCTATACCAATGGCCAAACTTCATATCCTGCGTTATCCCGATCCGCGACTGCACACCGTGGCCAAGCCGGTCAAGGAAGTCGATGCGCACATCCAGCGATTGGTCGACAACATGTTCGAGACCATGTACGCGGCCGATGGGTTGGGTCTTGCTGCTACGCAGGTCGACGTCCACGAACGAGTGATCGTCATCGACACCTCGGAGATGCGCGACGATCCTCGCGTACTGATCAACCCTGAATTGGTGTTCAAGAGCGAGGAAATGAGTTTCAGCGACGAGGGTTGCCTGTCGGTGCCGCAGGTCTTCGACAAGGTGAAGCGGCACGCGAGGGTCAAGGTGCGTGCCCTCAACCGCGCGGGCGAGCCCTATGAGTTTGAGGCCGAGGGGTTGTTGTCCGTGTGTGTGCAGCACGAAATGGACCATCTGCTGGGCAAGGTGTTCGTCGAATACCTCAGCTCGCTCAAGCGTGATCGCATCAAGACCAAGATGATCAAGAAGACGCGCGACGAACTGCGTGCTTGAGCCGATTCATCGCATGAGAGTCGCTTTCGCTGGAACACCGGAATTCGCCAAGGTCGCGCTGGCGTGCCTGCACGCCGCGAAGTTCACCATCCCGCTCGTCCTGACCCAGCCGGACCGTCCGGCGGGCCGCGGGATGAAGATGCAAGCCTCGCCGGTCAAGGTGTTCGCGCAAGACCATGGCATCGCGGTCGCGCAGCCGCGCAGCCTGCGCCTGGACGGTAAATATCCCGAGGATGCGAGCATCGCTCGCGAGGAATTGCTCGCTGCCAGACCCGACGTCATGGTCGTGGCCGCTTATGGGCTGATCTTGCCGCAATGGGTGCTCGATCTGCCGCCCCGCGGTTGCATAAACATCCATGGCTCGCTGCTTCCGCGCTGGCGCGGCGCGGCGCCTATTCACCGCGCCATTGAAATGGGAGATGCGCGGACCGGCATCACGATCATGCAGATGGACGCCGGGTTGGACACGGGCGATATGCTGCTTGTCGAGGCGACTGACATTCGCCCAGACGACACGACGGCGACCCTGCATGACAGGCTGGCTACGCTTGGCGGACGCCTGGTTGTCGAGGCGCTGGAGCTGACCCTCTGCGGTGGCCTGCAACGCACGCCACAACCTGCCGAGGGCGTAACCTACGCGCACAAGATCGAGAAGGCAGAAGCCCTGATCGATTGGACACAGCCGGCCACGATCATCGAGCGCCGGATTCGCGCCTTCGATCCTTTCCCCGGAGCAAGCACGACCCTGCGCGGCGAAGCGGTAAAGGTCTGGCGTGCTGTCGTGGCCGAAGGGCGAGGGAAACCGGGTGAGGTAATCGAATCGGCTGACGATGCGCTGACTGTCGCTTGTGGCGAGGATGCCCTGCGGCTCATCGAACTTCAGCGTCCCGGTGGAAAACGAGTTCCCGCCCGGCAGCTCATGCAGGCGCATGCCGACCTGAAAGGCACCCGGCTCGGGACGGCTGCGTAACACCGGGGGAATGGGCGATCAACCGGCATCCGTCATTCAAGTCCGCCGGCAAAGCACCGATATCTGCAGAAGAACTCCGAATGTCAGACCATGTTGCGCCCCGCTGTCTATGCCATGTCACTTGCTGCTGCTTTGCTCGCGGGCTGCGACATGCTCGGCATCGAATCGCCGGAAAAGGTTGCTGCTGCCCGCGAAGCTGAGGGCAGGGCCGTGGGGGGCGCCTGTCGCCACGCCGGCCGCGCGATCGAGGACTGCTACACACTCAATCGTCGTATTGATAAGGCGGCTATTTTCGCCGGTTGGCGCGACATGAACGACTACATGCGCGAGAACAAGATCGACACGGTTCCCCCGGTCCTCCTCGCCCAGGCGCCTAGGCCGGCACCGGAGCCCAAGCCCGAACCTAAGGCCGACGCGAAGATCGAGGTCAAAGCGGGTGACGCGAAGTCGGCGGATGTCGAAGTCGAGAAGGCGATCTCCAAGCCCAAGCCCAAGGACACCAAGGCCGCTCACGCGTCCTGATCTTCCGGCTCGCGACGGGACCCACCCCCGTCCCGCTTCATTGCTCGTTTTCCGCAGTTGTCGCGTGCAAGACCTTCCGAGCATCGAGCGTCACTGTCGCAACACACACTGAGTTCCGGACATTCGGTTTTGCCTAGCTGGCTAGTGTCGCGTCAAGCCACAAGTGTCGGCTGCTCGCTTGCTCTCGAAGCGCATTGCGGCGTTGCGCCTCCTCGCCATAGCACGGCTATGACTCGTC
>Ga0207678_10001585_pt1 | contig 20917 bp, 19 predicted proteins | sample KBSC63metaG_FD_184319 | JGI IMG/M metagenome (GOLD analysis project Ga0207678, IMG submission 184319) | Corn rhizosphere microbial communities from Kellogg Biological Station, Michigan, USA - KBS C6-3 metaG (SPAdes) (version 2) | ecosystem: Host-associated > Plants > Roots > Rhizosphere > Soil ... | reverse complement strand
GTTCGCTACGCCTGGTAATTGCTCACTGCTTCTGCTGCGTCGGCTTGCGCGGCGGGCGTGGCGGCACGGGCGTGCCGGCTCTGCGCAAACTCGAAGTCGACGCGACGCTGCGTGCGCTGCGCGAACTGCTGTTGTACGAACCGCCGGCCTAACGTCTTATGCTCCATCGGGTGACCCTGACCTCCTTGCAGAAGCAAACGGATAGTCAATCCTAGCACAATGAGGGGTGGTGTATCACCTTCTCGGCCAAATCTTGGCGAACTTTAAGGCTAAATTCCATCTAAGGAGAATAACAGACTATCTTTTTATACAGCTTCCTTGCAACACATAGCTGCTCAATGATCTCCTACGGTAATGTCGAACTTCATGCCCATGGTCTCCTCTTCGGCATGGACAGGTTGTGACCCCCCCAGTTCTTATAGCATGGATATTCATTTGGCACACTGCCTCTTTTAGGGGGTGAAAGACTTGCCGACGGTCAACTTTCAGCCCAAAAGTTAAGGAGGAGGTCGGAGAGGGAACGTAGGGCAAGATGACGCGACCTGCATCCTCTCCCGGAGTAAGACGAACTGGGGGTGACGGAGCCGGCGCTGCCGGTCTCAGGGGGCCGGCCGGCCCCCGACCGGTTCGAAGCGTAAGCAGTTGAGCACTTCGTCGTCCGCATACCAGCAACGTGCGGCAGAGGCGAAACGGTTGAACCCGAGCATAGGGCGGAGGCGGTGCTTAAGCGTTTGGGGACTTTGTTCCAGCAGCTTGTGCGCATACCGCATCGTACGATGGGGCACGGTCGGCCCGAACTCCAGGCGAATCGCCCCGGGGTAGGCCCCGCGGCGAGCGGAGGTGACACAGCGGACTGCGCTTGCTAAGCTTGGCTTCGGTTTCGAGCAAAAGCTCCTTTTCCTTGTAAAGCTTCAGATTCAAAACGTAGCCACCAGGAGTTTCACCGCGAGCGTCTACATGCAGTCCGAAAAATTTGCTGGTCGCAAGCCAATCTTCCTGGCCGGTCTTAAGAGTTTTTTGCGATTGCCCGATCACCTGAAATTGGTTGTAGCCGAAAAACTTTTTTAGCAATCCTTCAATCCGGGTCAATTCCGACGGAATCGCCTGCGGCTGCGTAACGTTTTCAGCCATCACGAGCCCGCTCCAAACTGTCTCCGCCGCTTGCAACGCTGGCGCCGGGGTCATCGTCAGAACAAGAAAAGAGATGACGGCCGCGAGCGAGCGATGCATGGCCAGTTATTTCGCTGCGTAATCGGCCGGCAAGGTTTGTAGCCCTTCGGTCCAAAGGACCGTTGCACGGTCTTGTTTCACCTCGAAGATCGAAACCGTCGCGTTCGGACTAACGACGGGATCGACCCGGGCATTCAGAATCTGTGTCAGGTACTGCGATTCTTCTGCTGGCCGTTCCTGATGCATAACTAGGACGGTGCAAATCAAAAATACGGCAAGCGACCCTGTGCCCGCCCACAATAGACGCGGAATCGTCCACCAAGTGGAGGCTGGGCTTCGGCGAGCGCCGCTCTTTCGATTTTCCTCGTCACTTTCCCGAACGATCTGCTCGCGCAGTTGATGACTGAAAAAGTCTTCGTTCTTCAGTGGATGCGTAGTCAACTCGCGCTTTAACAGCTCACCAAGTTTTCTTGCCTCGGCTTTCTCGGCTTGAGCGGCAGCTTTGTCAGGCAGCGATGCCTCGAATTCCAATAGTTCGCTGCCGCTGAGCTGGTCGTCCAGCCATGCGGTCCACTTTTCTTCAAACGTTTTCATAAACGTCTCTCAGTAAGTTTTGCAATTTCTTCCGCGCATAAAACAGCCGGGACATCACGGTGCCAATCGAACACCCCAACGTTTCTGCGATCTCATGATATTGCATGTCATCGATTTCTTTCATCAAGATCACAGCGCGGTGTTCGGGCGAGAGCTGGCCAATCGCCTTTTCGATCCGGGTGCGGATCTCGTCTCGTTCCATGGCTTGATGAGGCAATGCCTCTGTCTTCGGCACGGTCTTGGAGGCCGGATCAATTTCTCGCAATTGAATTCCGTCATCGAATTCGGTGCCTCCGCCTTTGATCTGCTTTTTGCGCAACCAATCGATCGTCACGTTCATGACGATGCGATAAATCCAGGTATAGAAGGACGACTGACCGCGGAACCGGCCAATCGACTTCCATGCTTTGAGGAAGCTCTCCTGAGCCAGATCCCATGCGTCCTGTTCGCTATGGACCATGTTGTAAATCATGCCGAATACTCGTGTCCGGTAGCGAGTTACCAGCTCGTCGAATGCTTCGGTGTCACCGGCCTGGCATCGTTTTACCAGGTCCAATTCCGACACATCGGACTGCGCCAGAGTCGCTTCCGTTTGCATGATTGGACGGAACGCGCCCTTATTTCATTCAACGCTGAAAAGTGTCCGGGCCGAAACGACGGCGCCATTCAGCACGGTATTCGCCCATAAGGCTTACGATGCCGTCGCGGACATCAAAGAGTCGTTGCTGCAATACCAGATACTCCGACCGGCTAATCAGCCCGGCAGCCTTTCGCAGTTGCACTGCTGCATTCATCGAGGTTGTGATCGCCTTCAAGGCCCGTTTCAAATAAGCGATAGTCATCCCGATCTCGTCGAGATGGTCACCGCTCAACGCAGCTGCCAGCTTCGCACTGGCCAGAGCTGCGTGCGTAGCCAGCTTAACGGCGGCAGGCTCGTTCTGAAGCGAAGCATTTTGATCGAACAATTGATCGATCCAAAGCGTGAGATCGAAGGCTGCGCGATAAAGATCGTGCTCCTGGAAGGTTTCGCCGGACGTAGCCGAACTGTCCACTTCACTCTCCTCCGCTTCTCCTGCGGTTTCATCAAGAAGGGCGTCGACCTCGGCGCTCCAGTCTTTTTCATCCAGCAACTGCGTCCAACCCATTTCACGCGCAATAATTTCATCGCGGCGCGGATCATCAAGATAGGTTTCCAGCAACTGCATGTACTTTTCAGTCTTCCCGTCTTGTTGCTGAAGAAAACGCTCCCAATCGTATTCGTCCCACATGCGTTCAGGCTCGCCCCAGTTGCCGGCCATGCGGAACTAAACGCGAGCTTCTCTTTCCGCGCAAAATTTTTTCATGGCTCTTTCATTTGCCACCAAGACTCCAGTTCCGCTGGTTGCATCGGCCCCCTCGATCAGTAGGTTGGCGTTCGTGAACAAACATTCTGCATGGTGTGGGCTGCTCGTTTTGGCAATGGCATGGCTGCTTGCCGCTTGTGCGTCATCGCCGGAGGAAGGCGTCGTGAAAGAACGAGGAGGCGACGATCCCCCGATGACAAGTACTGCAGCTCACTTTCCGCGTCCGTCATTTGCCCCCGGCAACCCGGGAATGAGCTCTGGGCACGAGTTTTGATTCTAGCCGCGGTTTGTAACGGCCACTCCTTGCGGCCGGTTTGCATCAGAGATGTCCCGGACATAGGTTCGCGTCAGTGATTAAACAAGTCGCATTGACCGGCGCTCTGGCTGTGCTGATTGCGTTGTTGCTCGCCGCCTGCGCGTCACCAACGAATGACACGCTCAATGGTCCGTCGGCCGCGCAATCTGCCGGAGCTGTTCCCGGAGAAAAAGTCAGTGACGAACGTTTTGCTCCGGGTGCGATGGGATCCAGTAACGTGCGTTGGTGACAAACTTTAGCGGCAGTGGGTGTCATTGCCGTCTTTGCGGTTCGCCCTTCGACGATTCTGCGCTCACGGAACGCCGCTACAGCTAACCGCCATTCGTGAAGTGCAGCAGCGCTTCATAGACACCGGCACCATGGTCTCTCTGTGCGACGTAGCCGCCAGCATTGCGCACAGCATCTTGCACTTCCGGAATGGCATTCGCCGGGCAGGACGGCATCGCTGCAAATCTTCCGTCCAGCATCGACACATCGTTGTGGTGATCACCCGCCGCGAAGATATTTTCGCGTGAAACCTCCAGTAAACGCGCCAGCTCAGCCAGCGTCGCGCCTTTGTGGTAATCAGCGTGACAGAACCGCAGGTAAATCCCATTGCGCTGGTAATCCAGCTTCGGATGGTCCGTACGCGCCTGCTGGATAAAGTCCGTGATGCGGTCCAACTCTTCCTCGCTTTCGGCGGCCAGCCCTTCCAAGCCTTCGGAATTATAGATCAGACGCGCCTTCGTTTGATTCGTGGCAAAATCCACGAATTCAGCCAGGACGGAACCAGCAGACGAAAACAAGTCGGCATGATCACGCGCGCATCGCTGGTTCCAATCGCCGAACGCTTCCCATTTCCCGCCATTTTGTCCCGGCCGAAAAAGGTCGCGTTCGGTCGTGAGAATAAAATCGGGACGAATCGGGACCGCGAACTCCGCGAGACCTTTCTCGAGCAGATCGACCGAACGTCCCGTGTTGATCGCCCAGATCGCGCCAGCGTCCTGCAACTCGCCAATCAACTCCATGCATTGCGAGTTGAACACCGGTTCGCTAGCACGCGAAACAAGCGTCCCATCAAAATCGATACTGAGCAGTCGAACTGATGAATGCATTCGAAACCAATTTAGGAATTGATTTCCCATAAGCAATGCGTCGATTGTTTCAGCAGCGAAAAATCAAGATGAAATCGGCGTACGAGCTTGCAATGGAACGCCTTCAAAAAGCGTCGCCCTCGCCCTCTCTCACTGACGAACAGAAAAAGGAACTCGCCGAAATAGATTCCAAGTATCAGGCGAAAATTGCCGAGAAGGAGCTTTTTCTCAAAGATCAGATCCGCAAGGCGCAAACTGAAGGCAAAGCGGACGATATCGATTCTATCCAGAAGCAACTCGTCTCCGAAATCCGTCGGTTACAGGAGGAGTGCGAATCAAAGAAAGAGAAACTCCGTAACGAATTTACGCGCCAGTAGTTTTTGCCGTCCATCCAGGCCCAACCTTTTGTAGCTGGCGCTTCGTTAAGCGCCTATCTACTTGGATGGGGCGTTTGGCACAAACGCCCCTACATCGCTGCCCTGGCCTTGGCCGCGCTTTGGCAAATCGGGATCGAGAAAACCAAGCATGTGCGCGTGCTTGATTGTACGCACGCCTTCCTGTTTCTGCAGATGCTCGATGCTCCGGCGAAATTTCTCCATTTTCGTCCAGTGGACTTTTGGTCGGAAATGATGTTCGGCGTGATAGCCGTTGTAGAAAAACAGCCAGTTGTAGATTTTTCCGTAGCTGCTCACACCCCACGCGATCGGCTTGTCAGGGTTTGCTCCATAGTGCCGGTAGTAGCCATTCAAGTAACTAAAGCAATGGCCGAGATACCAGAACGGGAGGAAATACAGGATGAACCGCCAGTTAATAAAATGAATCGGATTCGTCGGTACGATGATCGCCATGACTAAAAGCGTCGTGGCGAATGCCGCCAGCTCAAGGTTTCCCCAGAAATCGTCGCGGTTATTCCGCTTGCGAAGATCGTTGCGGATCGCGCCCACGTCGTCGCGAAAGAAACTCAAAAAAACGTAACTCCAGGGGTTTTCGGCTTCGCCGTCGTGGCCATGCTTGTAGATCGATAACCAATCGATCGTGTCACCTTTGTTATCCTGGCGGTCCGAATTTCCCCGGTGATGCCGCATGTGCACGGCGTCGTACATAGTCTGCGAAAAACAGCAGGCGATCGATTGCGTAACTCCAAACAGACGGTTGAGCAGTTGCGAACGGAAAAACGGGTTATGAATGAAGTTATGCCCCACGCCGTTAATGTTGGCATTCACCATTAGCGAATAAAGGAACCCGAGAATCAGCATTACCCACAGTGGCGTATGCGGAAATAAGAAGTAGAGCCCGAAAAGAAATGCGAGATGGAAGAGCCCCGCAGCGGCTGGAGCGACATCCCAACGCGTGTGCGCGAAGACCCTGGAGTTCGTGGTCGGCCGTTCTATTCGGATCGCGTCAGTAGCCATGGTTTTTGTGGCGTCGGGGAGATAAGATAGCTTGGCGGATAACTGACTTTTGGCAAGGTGATCACGGTAACTAGAGGCGGTTCCAAGTCGCCGGCGGGGCAATCTTCGTTGCAGCGTCAAATCGGGATTTGCTAATTTTGATCGTGTCCGCCTATTGTAGCGGCTTGCGATGTTCGCGCTTCAACCTGAGTTAAAAGTCTTCACCGGGTCCGCAAACCGCGATTTGGCCGAGCGAATCTGCAAGTACATCGGTACGCCGCTCGGGCAGGCGACAATCAGCTCGTTTCCCGATGGTGAAACATACGTCAGGATCGAAGAGAATATCCGCGGCCACGACGTTTTTATCGTTCAGCCGACTTCCCCACCGACCAATCAACATCTGATGGAATTGTTGATCATGGTGGACGCGGCACGACGTGCAAGCGCGGATAGAATCACGGCTGTCATACCGTTTTTTGGATACGCGCGTCAGGACCGCAAAGATCAGCCGCGCGTGCCGATCACTGCAAAACTCGTCGCGAATTTGCTGTACGCAGCAGGCGTGAATCGCGTGCTCACAATGGATTTGCATGCGCAACAGGTGCAGGGCTTTTTCGACATCCCGGTAGACCACCTCTATTCGGCGCCGGTGTTGATCAAATATCTGCGCAAAAGAATGACGGGCAAAACCGCTGTCGTGTCTCCCGATCTTGGCGGCTTGAAAATGGCTTCGGCGTACGCAGAAGCACTCGGCGCCAGCCTGTCGATTGTGGCAAAAGAGCGTAAAAGCGCGACCGAGACTGAAGCACTTTACCTGATCGGCGACGTCGAGAACCGCGATGTGCTGCTCGTGGACGATCTTACGGAAACAGCGGGAACACTTACCTCGGCGGCTGCCATCGTAAAAAAACATGGTGCGCGCAACATTTACGCCGGCGTGGCACACGCGGTCCTGGTAGACGTGGCCATTCCCCGGTTGCAAAAATCCGAAATTACGGAATTAGTAACGACTAACAGCACGCCCGTGCGCACCGTGGAAGGATTTAAGGTCATGGTGCTCTGCGTCTCCGAGCTTCTCGGGGAAGGGATCAAGCGGATTCATAACGACGAATCGGTGTCGTCGCTGTTCAACATCGAGAACGAGAAAAATGGCAAAACAAGTTAAGCTAAAAGCAGAACCGCGCCCGGATGTGGGGCGTTCCGCTGTTCGGAAACTCCGAGCGCGCGGATTCATCCCGGCTGTCATCTACGGAGGCACCGACAAACCGCAGCCGTTACAAGTCTCCGCACGGGACATCAATGCGATGATGAGTCAGGCCTCGGGAGAAAACGTCCTGGTCGAGCTCGAAATCGGCGGAGACGGACAAAGCCGTACCGCACTTGTGCAGGAAGTACAACACTCGCCTGTCGGTGGCGAGATTCGTCACGTGGACTTTCACGCCATCTCAATGGACCAGATGATTCAAGCTGAGGTGCCGCTAGAGCCTGTAGGCACGCCAGTTGGTGTAAAAACTTTTGGCGGCTTGCTTGAACAGAGCTTGCGCTCATTAGCGATCGAATGTTTGCCGAGCGACTTACCGGATCGGATCACGGTGGACGTTTCGCAACTGAACATAGGTGATTCTGTTCACGTTCGCGATATTCAACTTCCATCCGGGGTAACGCCAAAAGTGCAGCTTGATCTAACGGTGTTATCAGTGCTCGCGCCTGTGGTTGAGGAGGAGCCTGTTGCAGCGGAGGCCGAAGCCGCCGCCGCGGGGCCGGAAGTCATTACCGAGAAAAAGGCAGAGGGCGAAGCAGCTGCTGCTGCTGCTCCGGCTGCGAAAGAAAAAGCTCCAAAGGAAAAAGAAAAGAAGTAAATCATCGTCATCCCGAGCGGAGTCGAGGGATCCCGGTGCGTTATTGTCAGGTAGATTTGCGGGATTCTTCGACTGCGCTGCGCTCCGCTCAGAATGACACTTTCGGAAAATACAAGAGGTGTAGAACCATCAACCCCAGCAATCCGGCTCATCGCCGGTCTCGGAAATTCCGGCCCGGAGTACGCCGCAACGCGGCACAACATCGGATTTATGGCCGTCGACCAGTTGGCCGCACACTTTGGATCGGTTTGGGAAAAATCGGTCCCGCAGGCGCGGCAGGACGCACTCTCAACGAAATGTGGAGCTGTCCTGTTGGTCAAACCTTTGAGCTTCATGAATCGCAGCGGGTATCCAATTTTTGCAGTTGCGCAGTTCTATAAAATTGAGCCGCAAGAAATCCTGGTGGTGCTGGACGATTTCTCGCTGCCGCTGGGTCGTCTTCGACTACGGGCCAGAGGTGGACCAGGCGGGCATAACGGTCTTGAATCGGTCATCGTCCAATTTGGGACGGAAGAGATTCCACGTTTGCGCATCGGGATTGGGGCTGCACCACGTGAAGGATCGGCGGACTATGTGTTGGGCCGCTTCTTCGATGAGGAAAAGCCAATCGTGCGAGCTACCATCGATCGCGCAGTCGAGGCGTTGAAATGCACAATTGACAATGGTCTCGTTTCAGCCATGAACACCTTTAACAAATCCGAAGAAATATGAATCGTCGTTACGAAGCCCTGTTGGTGTTAAACACACAAGCCAAAGAAGAAAATGTAAAAGAAATGATCGAGCGCCTGGAATCGGAGTTTGAGAAAGAAGGCGCAAAGGTCGAGCAAGTCCAGAAGATGGACAGGCGGCATTTTTCGTATGAAGCCGGGCCGCTCGATGCTGGTTATTACGTCAACTTCATCCTGAATACCGACCCCGGATCGATCGTGCGGCTACGGACCAAATTCAAACTGGATCCTGATGTTTACCGCCAGCACTACCAGCGGCTCGAGGAGACCAAGGAGAAGGCGCCGAAAAAAGTGGCAAAATCGAAATGATTTCGCTATAAGCGGCATATGGCGAACCTCAACAAAGTTCTCTTGCTTGGAAATGTGACGCGTGATCCAGAAGTGCGTTACACTCCGAAGGGCAGCGCCGTCTGCGATTTGGGCGTCGCGGTGAATCGGGCTTACACCACTGACAGCGGTGAAAAACGCGAGGAAGTCACGTTTGTCGATGTCACTCTCTGGGGACGAACAGCGGAGGTGGCTAGCGAGTACTTGAAAAAAGGCAGACCGGTTTTCGTTGAAGGGCGGCTGCAAATGGATACGTGGGACGACAAACAAACCGGCCAGAAGCGAACACGCTTGCGCGTGGTGGCCGAGAACATGCAACTGCTCGGAGGTCGACCCCCAGGTGGAGGCGACGCGAGCGGAGAAGGCCGGCAAACGAGTGCGCCACCTAAAAAGTCGGCGGGCCCAGAGCCAGACGAAGACGAGATTCCCTTCTAAGGGGAACACAAACTACTCCTCAATTTTCCAGCCGTGCTTGTAGCGAGCACGGATCGGATTTAAACAGGCGCTTGGCATTAGCGCCTCTACAAGATGAACGCGACCGAAGCCTGCATCGCGCTCAACATGCTGCCGACGGTTGGGCCGGTACGGTTGCGCAAGTTGCTGGAGGTTTTTCGGGAGCCGCAACAAATCCTCGCGGCTAAGCGTGGAGACCTTCGCAAGGTGGAACGGATCGGAAACGAGGTTGCCGATCAAATCTCAAACTGGGAATCGACGATTGATCTGCCCGCCGAACTTCAACGGATCCGCGATTTCGGCGCGAATGTTATCACGCAGCAATCCCCGTCTTATCCTCGCTCGTTACGCGAAATTCACGCGCCGCCGATTGTGCTCTATGTTTGGGGCGAACTCCTGGATCGCGATCATCATGGCATTGGCGTTATCGGCGCGCGACGCACCACTCATTACGGCACGGAATCGGCGAAGAAGCTCGCGTACCAGCTTGCGTACGCGGGGCTCACTGTGATTAGCGGATTAGCGCGCGGTATTGATACGGCTGCTCACCAGGGTGCGCTCGCGGCCAAAGGCCGCACCATCGCGGTAATCGGCTCCGGATTAGCCAGACTGTATCCGCCGGAGAATGCGGCTCTGGCGGAAAAAATCCGCAACGGAAACGGCGCGATTGTTTCTGAGTTTTCGATGGATGTGGAACCAGATCGACAAACATTTCCGATGCGTAACCGCATTATTTCCGGATGGAGCCACGGTATTCTGGTAGTGGAAGCAGGATTGAATAGTGGCGCGCTTATCACAGCAGCGCAGGCGCTGGAACAAGGTCGTGCGGTGTACGCAGTGCCCGGTCAGATTAACGCGCCGAGCGCGATGGGATCGAATCGCCTGATTCAGCAGGGCGCAAAGCTGGTAATGGATGCATCGGACGTTTTGGATGACTTGGAGATTCTCCTGCCTGAAGCAAAACCGTCTCCCGAAACTGCTGTTCGGCCCTTGCCGCCTCTTTCCGATGAGGAGCGCCGGGTTTTCGGAGCCATCCACACGACCGAAACCTCCATCGACGACATCGCGGCAGGCAGCGAATTGCCAAGCGCGGTGGTTTCATCTACACTTTTGCAGCTAGAACTGAAACGTCTGGTCAAACAGTTGCCCGGAAAATACTTCGTTAAGCTCGGCTAGCCAGAGGGTTACAGCGGCGCTCGGCGCACCGCAAATTGGCCTGACTTGCAAAGCCACCGTAAGTGAGTTCGATTCCTGCCCCATGCCTAAGTCCCTGATCATTACTGAGAAACCGTCGGTCGCCGGCGATATCGCCAAGGCCTTGGGTGGCTTCAAAAAAGGGAAGGACTACTTCGAGAACGAGAAATATCTGATCTCGTGGGCGGTCGGTCATCTGTTCGAGCTCGCAGTGCCTGCGTCGATGAAAGAGCAGGACAAATGGGACATGAAGAAGCTGCCCATTATGCCGCCGGAATTTGAGCTTGAGCCGGCAGACAAAATGGGCGGTCGCGTCGCCACTTTGCGAAAACTCATCAGAAGCAAAGACGTTTCCGAGATCATCAATGCTTGCGACGCGGGCCGTGAGGGCGAGCTGATATTCCGCTATATCTTCCAATACGCCGGCGCGAAAAAGCCTATCAAGCGTCTGTGGCTGCAATCGATGACGTCAGAAGCAATCCGGAACGGGTTCGCTCGACTGCGCACCGACGACGAGATGCAACCGCTGGCGAGCGCAGCGCGCAGCCGCAACGAGGCGGATTGGCTGGTCGGCATTAACGCGACCCGCGCATTTACCTTACGACTCAGCGGCGGACGCGGCAGCACTGTCACTTCACTCGGGCGAGTGCAGACGCCTACGCTGACCATTATTGTCGATCGCGAGAACAAGATTAAGGAGTTTAAGCCCCGCGAACTGAATGAGATTATTGGCACATTCCGCGCGAAGGCTGGCGAGTATCCAGGGCGATGGTTCGACGAAGCGTTCAGTAAAGACGAGAACGAGGTCGAGAGAACGGGAAGACTTCTCACACGGCTTCAATTGAATTTGCCGGATGCCGAGCAACGGCTTAATCCCCCGAACGGCTCACTCTGGGACGAGCACCGCGCTGCGCCTCGACTGTGGCACCGCGAGATCGCCGAGACCATTCAGCGAAAGTGCACGGGCAAAGAGGGCGTTGTTGAGTTGGAGGAAAAAAAGCCAACCACGCAGATTGCGCCTCAATTGTATGATCTCACGAGCTTGCAACGTGAAGCGAACAGTCGCTTCGGTTTCTCCGCGAAGCGCACCTTGCAGATCGCACAGGCGCTGTACGAGAGGCACAAGGCCATCACTTATCCACGCACAGATTCGCGCGCATTGCCTGAGGATTACATCCCGACGGTAAAATCGACATTGGGGAAACTCGAAAATCCGTTTGCGCGCAAAGTGCTCGACAACAATTGGGTCAAGCCTAACAAGCGGATTTTTAATAACGCGAAGGTCGGCGACCATTTCGCAATCATTCCGACCGACACTGTCCCGCATGCCCTCGATAACAACGAACAAGCCATTTTCGACATGGTTTCCAAGCGTTTTGTGGCTGTTTTCTATCCACCGGCGCAATATGAGAACACGACTCGAATCACGCGGGTGGAAAGCGAGCCTTTCAAAACGGAGGGAAAGATTATGGTCGCTCCCGGTTGGCTGGAGGTCTACGGACGGGAAGCGGCCGGCGACAAACCAGAGGAAAATCTGCCGACCGTGCAGCAAGGCGAACACGTCGAAACCGTACGCGTTGAAATCAACACGGAACAAACCCGGCCGCCGGTTCGTTACAACGAAGGCACGATCCTCGGCGCGATGGAATCTGCGGGCAAACTAGTGGACGATGAAGAACTGCGCGACGCGATGAAGGAGAAAGGGCTCGGCACGCCGGCCACGCGTGCATCCATCATTGAAACACTGATTTCAGCTCATTATCTGACCCGGCACGGAAAGGAACTCCAACCCACCGCCAAGGCCATCCAGACAATTATGCTTCTGAAAAACGCCGTGCCGGAATTGACCAGCCCTGAACTAACCGGGGAATGGGAATTTCGCCTGCGCGAGATCGAACACCGCAAGCTCACACGCGACGCGTTCATGCGCGACATCCGCGATCTGACGAAAGACATCGTGGGCAAAGCCAAGCATTTTCATCCTGATGAGCACATGCCTGACACTGAGCCCTTTGGCCGGTGTCCCAAGTGCACCTCGCCGATCGTCGAGCGATTCAAGAGTTTCACCTGCACAAATGAAGACTGCGACTTTACAATCTGGAAAACCATCGCCGGTCGCTTGCTGAGTCGCGAAGAGTTCGAAACGCTTGTCCGGGACAAACAGATCGGACCGTTGGGCGGTTTTCGCAGCAGGAAAGGCAAACGGTTTCATGCCGCCCTCAAATTGAGCGACGATTTCAAGACAGAATTCGATTTCGGGCCTAACGGGCAGGAAAACGGTGCAGCGCAGGCCGTGGATTTTTCGCAACAGGAGCCCTTGGGGACGTGCCCGAAGTGCGGCGGAAGGGTCTTCGAATCTGGAATGACCTACATTTGCGAAAACTCAGTCGGCCCAAACAAAACCTGCGACTTCCGATCCGGCAAAGTCATCCTGCAACGACCGATCGAGCGAGAACAGATGAACAAATTGCTCGCGAGCGGCAAAACGGATTTGCTTGAACGGTTCATTTCCCGCAAGGGCAGGCCGTTCAAAGCCTTTCTCGTACTGAATGATAAAAAAGATGTTGGCTTTGAATTTGAGAAGCGCGAGCCGAAAGCGAAAAGGGAACGAAAACCGAAAGAGCCGGCGGCGAAAATTGATTTCACAGGGAAGGAACCGCTTGGTGAATGCCCAATCTCCGGCGGAAAAATTTTTGAAACTGAGACGAGTTACGTCTGCGAAGATTCACAGGCCGATCGAAAGCCCTGCAAATTCAAGCTGAGCAAAACGATCCTCGGCCGCGAAATTACGAAAGAACAGGCGCAAAAACTTCTGACCACAGGAAAGACCGATCTTCTCGAAGGGTTCATCTCGAAACGTGGACGACCTTTCTCCGCGTATCTAAAGCTCGAGGACGAAAAAATAGGTTTCGAATTTCCTGAGAAACCCGCGCACGCAACGGAATCAAAATAGCCAGTTCGTTGACGCGATCTGCTCCGTCGTCTTGTCAGTCACCGCGCAATAAATAAACTGAGCCGGTGCAGGACCGATGGATTCTACCGACGTGCGAAAATCTGGATGGCGGCGCGATTGTTTGGAGCGAAATCTGCGGCTCGGAATGCATCGCGCGGTTGCTTCTCCGGAAAGGATTTCAGAACCCGGATGACGTTCAATCGTTCCTGCGGCCACGCCTCGGTTCGCTGAGAGATCCATTTTTACTGCCGCAAATGCAGGCAGCAGTCGCTCGGATTCTGGCCGCGCTGGATTCACACGAACGAATCGTGCTGTTTGGAGACTACGATGTCGATGGCGTAACATCCCTGGCGTTGCTCGCAGAAATGCTGCGCGGTTATGGCGCGACGCCGGACCTCTTTTTGCCCTTGCGAATGGAGGAAGGCTACGGATTGAGCCACGAAAGTGTCGAACGTTGCCTCGAACAACATCGCCCACGACTGCTGATCGCCATCGATTGCGGCACGACCTCAGCGAGCGAGATTTCGCAACTCAAGAGCCGCGGCGTCGATGTCATTGTGCTCGACCATCACGAACCGAAATCACAGCTACCGGATTGCGTGGCAATCGTGAATCCGAAGACTGATTCAACGTCGCCATTTCATTATCTCTGCAGCGTAGGGATCGTATTCAAACTTTGCCATGCGTTACTAAAGACGCGGCCGTTACCTGAGTTTGATTTGAAAGCAAAACTCGATCTTGTCGCGCTTGGCACCGTGGCTGACATCGTCCCGCTTGTGGAAGAGAACCGCTTGCTGGTGCAGCGCGGGGCCATCGAAATCGGCCGCACTCAGCGCATCGGTCTCAGGAAGCTAATGCAGGTCGCAGGAGTGCGTCCGCCAATCTTGCCCGAAGACATTGGCTACCGGCTGGGACCACGATTGAACGCTGCCGGCCGGTTAAGCACCGCGGAGAAATCTCTACGACTGTTGCTCACGAACGATGAAGACCAGGCGGCAGCGCTGGCGATAGAGCTGGACCAACAAAACCGTACACGCCAGGAAGTGGAGAAGGAGATTCTCGCGGCAGCCATTGTGACAATCGAAAAACAATTCGACGCAGTACGTGACGCCGCAATCGTGGCGGGCGCTCGCGGCTGGCATCCGGGCGTGCTCGGCATTGTAGCATCGCGGATTGCGCGAAAATATCATCGCCCCGCTATCGTGATCGGTTTCGACGAGAACGGGGCCGGAAAGGGAAGCGGACGGAGCATAGAGGGACTAAATCTCGTGGATGCGCTGGGTCGCTGCGCAGCCACGCTTGACAAATTCGGCGGACACGAAATGGCAGCCGGCCTGACGTTACAGGAGGAAAATTTTCTGAAATTCGCCGAGGCGTTTTGCAGTACCGCGCGGGAGTTACTCTCAGAAAAAGCTCTACAACGTTCGCTGCGACTGGATCACGAGCTGCCGTTCACAAGCATCGATGTCGAATTTCTTCGCTGGCACGAACTTTTGCAGCCATTTGGAAATGGAAATCCGCAGCCACTTTTCTTCGCGCGTGCAGTTGAGCCCCTCGGGGAGCCGCGAGTCTCGAACGAAAAGCATCTCATATTTCGGTTGCGCCAGGGCGACCGGCATCGTCGCGCTATCTATTTCGACGGCGCGACCAATGAAATTCCAGCGCCGCCCTGGGACATCGCATTCCGCATTGGGGCGGACGAATATGGCGGCGAGACTTTGGTTGGGATGCGAATCGAGGGCTTGCGCGCAGCCGAGAAGGCTTGATGCACTGAGTCCAACGGCATGACCAGCGTTTCGACAAACCTTGAAGAATTAAGTTGGATCCCTCGCCCGCGATTGCTTGCGCTGCGGCGACTGGGGATCGAGACGACTGAAGATTTGCTAACGCATTTTCCCCGGCGCTACGAGGATCGCACCGAGTTCCCAGAATTTCCCCGGGAAGAAACCGACGCTCCCATCTGTCTCTGCGGAGAGGTGACCAAAACGTCACTGCGCCGGTTTGGAGGGTGGAAGAAAATTTTTGAAGCGACGCTAGAGGAATCCCAGCCGAATGCGCTGAGTGAACCGCTCGTGTGCCGCTGGTTCAATCTGCATTACGTGCAGAAAATGATCGCCACCGGTCAGCGCATCGTTGTTTTCGGCAGGCCGCGTCTGCGGGGAAAGCGCATATGCATGGAACATCCGGAGTTCGAGGTGATCGAGAACGATGAAGAGATGTCGATCCATTTTCGGCGTATCACGCCCATCTATCCCGCGACCGAAGGTCTTTCGCAGCGCGTCTTGCGCAGCATCATCTATCGGGTTCTGCAGGAGTTTCCAGACCCAGAATGGCAACCAATCGCCCCGGCCAGTTTGGTGCACGGCGAACGTTCGGACGCAATCCGCCAGATACATTTTCCAGGAAGTTGGGAAGAGCGCGATGTCGCGCGCGAGCATCTCGTGCTCTCGGAATTTTTCGCCATGCAAATGCTGATTGCGTCACGGCGTTTCGAGTCATCCGCCCGAGCCGGCCAGGCACACTGCGGATCGGGCGCGCTGGTGGACAAATTCTTAAAGGCGCTTCCCTTCGAATTAACTGCTGCGCAGCGAAAAGTGATCTCGGAGATTCGGCACGATCTGGCTGCGAATTATCCAATGAACCGCCTGCTACAAGGCGACGTCGGCTCAGGAAAAACGGTTGTCGCGATTGTGGCGATGCTCCTGGCGGTTGAGGCCGGATATCAAGCCGCCTTCATGGCGCCGACGCAAATTTTGGCCGAGCAACATTACGAAGTGCTGCAGCGTTGGCTCGAGCCGCTGGGCGTTCGCATCGCATTACGAACAGCAGCGCGTCAAGAAGAGAGCGGTCCATTGCCGCTCTTCGCTCTGAATACGCAAACTTCGGGGAACACACCCGTTTCGGATGCGGGCACTGTTGTCTCAAGAGCACGAACTTTTCATGAACGGCGTCGTGAAAAAAAACCTTCGTCGCCGCAAAATGCGGCGACCAGCACGCTACAAGCGCGCGCTCCCCAGACACTCCTTGCAGATAACGAACCCCAAATCATCCTCGGGACGCATGCGTTGCTTTACGAAAGTGTTTCGTTTTCGAATCTCGGGCTGGCGGTAATCGATGAGCAGCACAAGTTTGGAGTGGCGCAGCGCGCGCGGCTGACTGCGCGTGAGCCGGCACCAGACGCGCTGGTAATGACTGCGACCCCAATCCCACGCACGCTAACGATGACCATCTACGGCGATCTCGACGTTTCGACGATCGACGAGATGCCGAAAAATCGCGGAAAGATTGTCACTGCGGTGCGCGAGACGTCGAAGTTGGGCGAGGTTCTCAGCTTCTTGCGAACGCAATTGGAAAAGGGACGCCAGCTTTACGTGATCTACCCGTTAATTGATGAAAGCGACAAGCTGGACGCGAAAGCCGCCGCTGCGGAATACGAGCGGTGGCGTGAACGCCTGCTTCCGTTCCGATGCGAGTTGCTTCATGGGCGGATTCCAGCGCCGGAAAAGCAGCAAATCATGGATCGGTTTCGCCACGGCGATACCAATGCACTGATCAGTACCACTGTGCTCGAGGTCGGTGTGGATGTCCCAAATGCAACGATGATGCTGATTGAAAATGCCGAACGATTTGGTCTTGCGCAGCTTCACCAGCTTCGGGGCCGGATTGGTCGCAGCGAACACAAATCCTATTGTATTTTGCTGAGCTCCAACCAGACGGAAGAGACATCGACAAAACTCGCTGTTTTGGAACGAACCACTAACGGGTTTGAAGTTGCTGAAGCGGATTGGGAATTGCGCGGCCCAGGTGACCTGCTCGGCACAGCGCAGAGCGGATTGCCGGGGCTGAAGATTGGCGATTTGAAACGAGATGCAACCCTGATGCGGCACGCCCGTGCGGCGGCCATGTCCATCTTCGAAATGGACCCCCACCTGGAGCTGCCTGAGAATCAACGTTTTCGACGCTTAATTGTCGAACAACAGGGGCAAAGTTTTTCCCACGTTAGTTGATGAAAAATCTCGCAAAATTTTTTCTTTTCGTGCTGCTATTGAGCGCAGGAATCTCGCTGCTTTACGATTACCGCCTCAAACATAGCGGGTTAAAGTTTTCATCCGGTCGCACACCTGAAAAGTACACATTTGCGACGGAAGCTGCGGTCAATCCGAAACAAGTCGCGTCGCTCGAATCATTGAGTCAGGAGCGGCGCGCGCTGGTAAAGAGCGTCGTGCCGTCGGTCGTAGCAGTGAAGACGTCTACCAAGGTCGCTATCCGGCGTGAATATGGAATTGATCCATTCGAATTCTTTTTTCCGAACCAGCGACGATTTCGCAATCCACGCGACGAAGCGCTGGTGCAGAATTCACTTGGGTCCGGAGTCATCGTGACTAACGAGGGCCACATCATCACCAATAATCACGTGGTGATGGACAGACAAGGTCGTCCCGTCGATCAAATTGAAGTGCAACTGGCCGATGGGCGAAGCTTGAAAGCGCGCCTTGTGGGGGCTGATGAACAAGTAGATCTGGCGGTACTGAAGATCGATGAACCGAGTGTTAAACCGCTCAAGCTTGCCGACTCGGACATGGTGCAGCCCGGAGATTTTGTTCTGGCGATTGGTAATCCGCTTGGGTTTGAGGAAACGGTAACCGACGGGATCATCAGTTCAAAAGGCCGCCCCAATCGCAGCGATGCTTTCGCTGATTTGTTGCAAACAAATGCGGCTATCAATCCAGGTAACAGTGGCGGTCCGCTGATCAATCTCCGCGGCGAAGTGATCGGAATCAACACCGTCATCGCTTCAACTACTGGTGGCTCGCAGGGATTGGGTTTCGCGATTCCCTCTAACACAGTTCGCAGCGCGCTGGAAAGCTTGTTGAAACAGGGACGGATTATTCGCGGATATCTCGGTATTCAGTCGGGACCGCTACAGCGCGGCGCCGTCAACGCGGATACTGACGGCGTAACCGTAGGGGAAGTAGTTTCCGGGTCGCCTGCGGAACAGGCCGGCCTGCAGCCCGGCGATGTCATCCGCAGGTTCGACGGACACGACGTGAAGAGTTTTAATACGCTTCGCACGCTGGTCGCCCAGGCACCGTTGGATAAGCAGGTGGAACTTCAAATCGTGCGTAACGGAAAACCGATTACGGTAAAAACGCAGATTAAAGAGCAACCAGTTGATTACGAAAGCGCTCGCGTTCTTCCTCGCGGAAATCAGCCACCACAGCCACAAGGCCCGCCACAGCCACAAAGCCCGCAACAGCCTAACGACCAGGAAACGGTTGATAGTCCGCTGGCATCAATTCACGTGGACGAACTCACTCCGGAAAGAGCGCGCCAGCTTGATTTGCCTCCAAACGTGCAAGGCGTACTCGTCACCGACATCGCTCCCGACAGCGGTGTTGCAGAATTACAGAAAGGCGACGTGATTGAAGAAATCAATCAACAGCCTGTCACGTCTGTTTCCGACTACAAGAAGCTCGCCGGGTCGCTCGACCCAAACCAGCCCCAAGTCTTATCTGTCTGCCGCCATCGGGCGCGGTCGTTCCTGGTTTTGCGACCGCGATAAGACCTTTGCCGTTGCGGCAGCCACCGGCCTGTGGCCGGTTCAGTGCAAGGTCGCTTCCCGTGACAGACGGCCCAGGGGACCGTGGCTACAACGCTTCAACACGCGATGGCGTGACGACGGCACACCCCGGAAAGCATTTCCCAAAGCGCGTCCAGAACGCGATTCGCGGATGCCCTCACGGAATCAAAATTCTGATGGCCGACATGTCTGCTCAGCAGCTCTTGCTCTGCTGCAGAGTGTTCGCGGTCGGCTTCGATGTGCACGCTGAAATACTCGTAATGCTTGGGATCAGCAAAACCGTAATGTTTTTTCAGTCCGTCAATTTTGGACTCGCAGATCGCCGGGATTTGACTCTCGTACGCGTAAAGCGCTGCCAGGCCTTCCGCGGTCGACCCATTGCCGCAAACTGATCGGAAGGTGTCGATCAGGTTTCTTGTTTCCGTCCATTTCTCTGCTGTTTGTGCATCGCGGACAGAGATGCCGAGACCTTCGGCAAAGTTGAGCCAAAGCTCGGGATGGTTCGGCGAGCCAGCTTCTTCGTCGATCAGATTGTTGAGCAATTCCTTGCGTATCGATTGATCGTCGCACTTTGCGTGAACCGCGGAGAGATATGTCGGAAACGCTGCAACGTGCTGGTAATACTGCCGCGCATAATCCGCCAGAGCCTCTCTGCTCAATTCCCCGCGTGTCCACGCCAGATAAAACGGATGTTTCAAAAGATGTTTCGCTTCGATGTCGTTGTCGATTTGGTGAAGATCTTGATTCATAGGTTTTTTGCTCTTCCTCAGATTACGCAGATTTACATGGATTTATTCAATCCGATTTTACGCTGCGATGGTTCGCGGAATCTGTGGATCAGTTTCATGCCGTTTGCAAAATGTGTTTAATCCCGCGAATGGGGATGAGCACCCAGTTCGGCCGGTTGTTTAATTCATAACCGATCTCGTAAACGGCTTTGTCGAGCAGATACGCTTCCAGAATGACCTGTAGATCGTCGCTGTTCTTCGGGACGAAGCCCGCACCGGTGGTCGTTTTCAGGTAGCTTTGCAGAAACAGGCTGCTCGTCTGGCGATACCAGAGATCAGCCCAGCGCTCGAGGAAAGGCACGTCTTCCGTACGCAACGCCTGCTGCCACAGGGCCGCGTACGCGGCATATTGGAAAGAGCGCATCATTCCCGCGACGTCGCGCAGCACGGACCGTTTCATTTTGCGGTCGCTCAGAGGACGTGCCGGTTCTCCTTCGAAATCAAGAATAACGAAATCTTTGCCTGTATAAACCAGTTGCCCCAGATGGTAGTCGCCGTGAATTCGGATTTTCGCGGCGTTCGTTCGCCGGTCGAGCAGTCGTTTTTCGCGCGCCAATATCTCTTTTTCTGCAGCGAGCACTTCCCGTGCTTCACTTCGGAATTTCGTCGGAACATCCGACAATTTTTTTTCCAAAGACGTGAACGCGCGGCGCAACGAAGTACGCATGCTTTGGTAAACGGAGCGCTGTGCCATGGCGTTGAACGGCTCCGGTGCGAACGCAGGATCGTCGCTCCTGGATGCCAGTGCGAGATGCAGTTCGCCGGTCCGCTGCCCCAGCAGGTTAACCTTTTCAGGATAAACACCGCCTACCAATTCCTCGAGAAGAAGACCCGGCGGCGCTGTTTCATTCTGAAGATCGGCTTTGCGCTCCAGCACGCGATCGTAGTAACGGCCCAGCGCGTCCACAGTAAGCGTCCAAACGTCGCCTTCATTGGCGATCGCGCGTTGCAGGAGACAAACAACGGTGGGTTGCGATTTGGCACGGCGATACTCAAGTGCTCCGACGAACCTCGGCACATTTGGAAAATCTGTTTTTTCTGTCAGGAACCGCGTGATTTCTACGTCAGGGTTCACGCCGTCCTCGAGTTTCCGATAGAGTTTCAGAAAGAATTTATTGTCAAAGAGCATTGAAGAGTTGCTCTGTTC
>Ga0207678_10001583_pt1 | contig 20925 bp, 18 predicted proteins | sample KBSC63metaG_FD_184319 | JGI IMG/M metagenome (GOLD analysis project Ga0207678, IMG submission 184319) | Corn rhizosphere microbial communities from Kellogg Biological Station, Michigan, USA - KBS C6-3 metaG (SPAdes) (version 2) | ecosystem: Host-associated > Plants > Roots > Rhizosphere > Soil ... | reverse complement strand
TCCGGAAAAAGCCGATGAAGACAATGCGGCCGCCATGATCTCGGGCAGCGGCGCCGGCTGCATCGGCGTCAGCTGGCACGTGGTCGAGATCACGAAAACCAAACCTCTTCAACCACGGAATCAGCTTCCGCGCCAGACTGTCGGATTTCGCGATACCGAATGTCGAAACAACCGCAAGCAGAGTGAATGCGAGCGCGACGATACCGCGGGTGTCCGGGCTGGCAAGATGAGCTGCCTGAGCGCCGATGGCGAGAACCACAAGCGAGAATTCGCTGACCTGGCAAAGATTTACAGCCGGGATAATGCTCGTCCGCAAACCCTGACGCATAAGGTAAAGCGGCGTGAACACAGTGGCCGCTCGAGTTATGACAACAAACGCAGCGAACGTCAGCACCCATCCTACGAGGCTGCCAGTCGGCAACGGAATTTGCATGCCGATCGCAACGAAAAACAGAGTCACGAAAAAGTCGCGCAGACTGATCACTTTCGCCGTTACATCAAGGGCATACGGGAAGGTGGAGAGCGCCACGCCAGCCACGAGCGCGCCCATCTCACGGGAGAGATGCAGCTGTTCGGCAAACTCGCCAATGAGAAAACACCACGCGATCGCGCCGACCTGCATCAGTTCTGGCACGCGCGCGACGCCGCGAAAGATAGCGGGCAAGACGTAACGGCTCACCGCAAACGTCGCGGCCACCAGAACGGTGACACGCACTAGCGAGAGAAACAGAAGTCCCGGTGCGAGGTTTCCGAGATTTGGCTGGATCGCGAGAAAGAGGATGACCGCCAGATCCTGAAGCACCAGCACACCAAGCGTGATCCGTCCGGTCAAGGTGTCGAGCTCCTCCTTGTCGTAGAGCATTTTGACGACGATCACTGTGCTGCTGAGCGCAGCTGCAACGGCCAGATAAAGCGCGTCCCATTTTCCGCCACCGAGAGCGAATCCGCAGAAACGGAAAAAAACCATGCCGAGCGCAATTCCGCCGAGGATCTGCACCAGCGCGGTAAGGGTTATGGAACGCCCGGCACTGGCGATTTTCTTCAGATCGATCTCGAGTCCGATCATGAAGAGCAGAAAAATCAGTCCCAATTCCGCAATTGCCGAGATCGATTCGGCCGACCGAATAAAGCCAAATCCCATGGGACCGAGTGCGAAACCGCCGGCCAGGTAAGCGAGGAGCAATGGTTGCCGGGCAAATTGCGCAGCGAGACCGAGCAGCCACGCTGCGACCGTGCAATAGGTGATATCGCGGATTAATTCGTGCATGTATGATCTCGCCCGCTATTCCCGTAGCCAGAAATCGACCGGGTTCGGAGCGACCTCGCCATACGCCGCGTAGTCTGCCGACCCACGATGCAAACACAAGGAAATCGCAAGCTTGACTCTCGTATCATGCCGAATTATCCGAACTACCAAGGGTCAACGTGAAAAAACATCTGCTGCTTATTTTACTCGTCGCCGCACTGTTTTTTGGTTGCAGCACCACGGACACAAGCACGCAAACTCAACCGAACACGCAGCCTGAATCACAACTGCGCGCATCAGCGCCGCTACGGCCCGGGCATAACTAAATTGCCTGATAGACGTTAGGTCTTGGGTTTGATTGGTTGCGACAGCAATTGGCAGTTCCTCGGAACAATCAGCTGTATCGCCTTCGGTACGACTTCATATCGCACCGTCGAAAAACGCAACGGTTCACCGTCCAGATTTACGGGAATTGTTTCTTCCGAATGCACCTCCAGCCAGGGCGTTTGCCAGTAGGAGATATATTCGCCATCGGGTGGAAGCTGTTGCAATTCTCGCGCGGCTGCGAGTAAAGCCGTTGGCGAGATCTGGCGAACCACAAGTACATCGAGTAAACCGTCGTCGATGCACGCGCGGGGAGTGACCTGGATGCCGCCACCCGCTTGCCGTCCGTTCCCGACAATTGCCACCGGTCCGCTGCCGGTAATTTCGCGACCCGGCAAAATGAGCCTCCCCTGAAAGTGATAAAGGTTGATTGCAAGAATTGCACCCATCACGGCGTAGGCGGTAGGACCAAGCAGCCGTTTGAGTTCTGGTGATGTGGTTGCCGTGATCTCCGCACCGAAGCCAGAGCTGGCCGCATTGATAAACCAGTGGCCATTGGCGTTGCCCACGTCGATTCGCACCCCCTCAGCTCGCATACAAAGCGCCAGTGCTTTCTCCGGATCACGCGGGATACCGCATCCGGTGGCAAAATCATTTGCGGTCCCGAGCGACACTATTCCCAAAACGGGCCGCACAGCCTCCGAAAGATCCATCAAACCATGGACGACCTCGTTCAATGTGCCGTCACCGCCGGCAGCAATTACTAAGTCCACTTCGCCTGCCTCAGACACAAATCGCCGCGCGTCTCCCTTTTCCCACGTCACTCGCACTTCGATGCGATGTCCGGCTGCTCGTTGCCGGGCAACGGCCACGCGGAGGGCGTCATTCCCCGCGATGTTCCCGTTGAGAATCAAATGAACCCTCTTGCTCCTAGCCTTGTTTTTCATCAGACGGCCGCGCCGGTTTAAAAAGTGTTCGTCTTTGCGGGACGAATCGGCAAGCGCGCGATAAAAAAATGAGCGCTCATTCGCGATCGCACCCAGGCTTCACCTCTGTTGTGAACGCAATGCCAATCGCCGAGATTGCTCAGTGAATGTCGCGATCTTCAGCGCAAAAAAATACGACCGCGAATTTCTGAACGCGGCAAATTCCACGCTTCATAAACTGCGTTTTTTCGAGCCGCAATTGAATGAGGAAACTGTAAACCTCGCAACCGGATTTGAAGCGGTGTGCGTGTTTGTGAACGATCAGGTCACCGCTTCGGTGATTGCGAAGCTGCGTTCGTTAGGCGTGCGACTGATCGCGTTGCGCTGTGCCGGTTACAACAATGTCGATCTCCCTGCCGCGACCAAACATGGCATCACAGTGGTGCGCGTTCCGGCGTACTCGCCTTACGCGGTAGCCGAGCACGCCATCGCGCTCATGCTGGCGCTCAACCGGAAAGTGCATCGTGCGTACAATCGTGTCCGGGAAGGCAATTTCGCTCTAGACGGCTTGGTCGGATTCGATATGCACGGCAAAACAGTCGGACTGATCGGCACGGGCCAAATTGGGATTGTGGTGGCGCAAATTCTTACCGGATTCGGTTGTCCTACTCTTGCCTTCGACCCAATTCAAAATCCGACCTGTCAATCGCTCGGCGTGCGGTATGTCGAACTGAACGAATTATTGGCACAATCAGACGTCATCAGCTTGCATTGCCCGCTCACTCCGGAGAACAAACACATCATCAATGACGCCGCCATCGCCAGGATGAAAAATGGCGTCATGCTGATCAACACCAGTCGCGGCGCGCTCCTGGATACCGTTGCGATTGTCGGCGGGCTAAAAAGCGGCAAGATCGGTTACCTCGGTCTGGACGTTTACGAGGAGGAAGAGGAAATCTTTTTTGAAGATCGCTCGGGATTGATTCTTGGCGATGACGTGTTCGCGCGGCTGCTGACCTTTCCAAATGTGATCATCACCGGTCACCAGGCTTTCTTTACGCGAGAAGCCTTATTGAATATTGCGGCTAAGACCATCGACAACATCACGCGGTTCGAAAACAATCAGCCGCTCGAGAAACTGCCAGGTTAGTCCCAATGAGACTCGAACCTCTCGGACGGTTGTAAGTCTGGTGGGTTTTGCTTTGCTAAAAATTGCGTGGCAGTTTGCGCCGCATACCCGCGACGAATGCTGTTTTCTCGAAGGATTTTGTAATGTGTACGAAACTTGTCGCCGGCTTGATGGCCGCGTTTGCCGCTTGCAGCGCGGTCCTTGGCGCTGAACAGGAACGGCCGCATTTCGAAGTGCCAGCAAAGGATTCCGCGAAGGCTGAAGAATTGTCGAACCAGCTGGCTAACCTTTCACGAAGAGTGGATCCAAACGAAGCAAAACTGCTGTCAGAATGCGCTTATGCAACGGTGGCACGATTAAGGCAGGAGTATCGGCCGTTTGGGACGCCAATTTTCAACAACTTCCTCGTGTATCACGGCTGGAGGAAACGCGGTTATTGCTATCAATGGACGGAGGACCTGCTCCTTGCGCTGGACAAGCTAAAACTCAAGACGATTGAACTTCACTGGGCTGACACCTACCGGGACACATGGCGCGAGAACAATTGCCTGGTTGTCACGGCGAAAGGACAATCCTTTGATCGCGGGATGATTCTCGAGTGCTGGCGTCATTTTGGACATCTCCGTTGGAATCTGGTGCCGTCAGATCAGGACCCATATTACGAGAACACAGAATGGGCCGAAAAGGTCCGCGCACGCGCGGCGTCGAAAGCGTCCAGTGCGAATCATGGTGTGGCGTTCCAAACGAGAGTCGCACCAGGAGCGAAAGCCGGAGATTAGCATATTTTCTAAGACAGCTGCTTCTGGGAACGCACGTGCTCCCATAAAGTTGCTTGCGCACCCCAAACCGTTGTCACAAGCTCCAAAGGCGATGAACAGTTCGGGGCGCTCACAAACTTCCGCGTGTGTTCTCGTTGCGAGCGTTCTATTTGCGGCGTTTTCCTGGACACTTCTCGTCAGCTTCTCGCCTCAATTGCACGGGGCCATTCACGATGACGCGAATCGTAGTGACCACGTCTGCGCGATTACGCTGATTGCGTCAGGTAGTTATGAGCATACGGGTCAGCCGCCTCTTATCAGTGCCCCGCAATTTGATGGTTACTTCTCCGCAATCGCATCGCTCACCCCTTCGTGGGTTAAGCCGCTCTTCCTCAACGCGCACATCTTCGCACACGCGCCGCCTGTGCGCGGTTAGCACGTAGCCTGTAACCGTCGCCCTCCGGGCGACGCGACGCGCGGGTGATTTAACAGCTCGGGGGCTGCGCGTCGCACAGCGACGCAGCTACAGCGGCTCGTGCAGACGCCGTTCGCGCATTGCCTCACGGATTCGTTAGGCAATCGAACCGTTCAATTTCGAAATTCATTTTCCGACAATTATCATGAAAAAATTTCTGATCGCATCAATTGCATCGTTGCTTATGCGCAACATTGTTTTGGGTCAAGACGCCGCTACGGCATCGGCAAGTCCAAGCTCTCCACCCGCGGCCACGGAAGAAACCGAGCGGGTGATAGTCCAAAGTCAGGAGATGGATATCACGCGGGAATCAATTGTGCCTAGTCTTGGCGCAACGCGCTACACGGTCGGACCCGACCGTCTCGGGTCGCAAGCAGAAGGTGAAAACGCGCCGTTTAACCAAACGCTGTTGCGTTTCCCTGGCGTAGCGCAGGATTCGTTTGGGCAGCTTCATGTCCGCGGCGAACATGCAAATTTGCAATACCGCATCGACGACGTGCTTCTCCCGGAAAGTATTCCGGGTTTTGGCCAGGTACTGGAGACCCGCTTTGCGGACAACATTTCGCTCATTACTGGCGCGCTGCCGGCACAGTTTGGATTTCGCACGACCGGCGTAATCGACATCCACACGAAGAACGGCGCCGTTTTCCAACAGGCCGATGCATCGGTCTATGGCGGAAGCTTCGACACCATTAGGCCGAGTTTTGAGTACGGCGGTGTGTCGGGGAATCTGAATTATTACGTCACCGGGAGTTACCTCCACGACGGGATCGGAATCGAGAATCCGACGCGCACCGCAAACCCGATCCACGACGACACCGATCAATATAGAATGTTTGGGTACTCTTCGTACATTGTCGACGAGACTAGCCGATTCGTGTTGCTCACTAGCGGCTACCACGGTGATTTCGAAATTCCGAACACCCCCGGACTTACGCCCGAGTTCACCGACATGGGAAGATCGAAATTCAATTCCGCCGCGCTCAATGAGACCCAGGTCGAGCAAGATGCGTACGCCATTCTCGCCTACCAAAAAAAGATCGACGATTTCAATATGCAGGCGTCGATTTTTACCCTTTACAGTTCGGTCCTGTTTCGGCCCGATAATACCGGCGATCTTATCTTCAATGGCGTCGCCTCACGCGTCGATCGCGACATTTTCTCGAATGGCGTCGCCTCGGACGCGAGCTACAAGCTTAACGATCAACATACGCTTCGCGGCGGATTCCTTATAAACGCGCAGCATGCCACCGTCGGAACGGCCACACTGGTTTTCCCGGTCGACGCGAATGGTACCCAGACCAGCGACCTCCCACTGCGCATTGTCGATAACTCTGGCAAGTACGGCTATTTCTACGGATTTTATTTGCAGGATGAATGGAAACCGTTCGAACAACTGACAATCAATTTCGGCGGCCGGTTCGACATCGTGGACGCGTTCGCGCACGAGAACCAGCTCAGTCCACGGATCAATATCGTCTATGAGCCATTCAAGGGGACCGCGCTGCACGCCGGCTATGCACGGTATTTCACACCGCCGCCGCTGGAAAATGTCGAACAAGGCACGATCTCAAAGTTCGACGGCACGACCAACGAATCCGCCATTCAAAAGGATACCGTTACGAAATCGGAGCGCGCACATTATTTCGATGCCGGCATGACGCAGCAAATTGCCAACGGTTTCAATGTAGGCATCGATGGTTTCTACAAGAGCGCGCACTCGATCCTGGACGAAGGGCAATTCGGCGAGGCGCTTATTCTTTCCTCGTTCAATTACAAGCGCGGCGAGATTTACGGAGGCGAATTCACGGCAAACTATGACGCGGGTGGGTTTACCGCCTATCTGAATGCGGCCTACGAATGGGCGCGCGGCACGAACGTCAGCTCCGCACAATTTCTCTTTGATCCGGATGAGTTCGCTTACATCAAGAAGAACTGGGTCTTCCTCGATCACGATCAACGTTTCACCGGGTCCGCCGGCATTTCCTACACGTGGAACGACTGGCAAGCGGGAATTGATGGACTTTATGGCAACGGGTTACGGCGGGGTTTCGCCAACACCCAGAAGAACAATCCGTACGAGACGTTCAACGTCAACCTGTCCCGCCGGATCAAGATCACAGAGACGACAGCTGTCAAAATCCGTTTCGATATCGTGAACATTCTCGATAAGATCTACGAACTGCGCGATGGCAGCGGCATCGGAGTCGGCGCGCCTCAATTTGGCCAGCGTCGCGGTTTCTACGGCACCGTGGCTTACGATTTCTAAATTATGCAGCGCGTTGGCCGTCCCTGGTTGATCGCGCTATTTTGACTCGAAAATGCATCGCACCGATCACTCACCTTTTCGAACGCGGCACAAGACGCTTCATTGCTTCGAAGACCACGCGTCGGTCGAAAGCGCTTGAATGGCCAACACGCTCTGGCAGGTCGTCACCGCTTACCTTTTCGCTGTCGCCGGGGGATCGATCAGCGCGTCACTGCGCCTTGAGCATAAGATGCTTTGCGCGCTCATCAGCTTCGCAGCAGGAACGCTTCTCGGGGTAACATTGTTTGCGATCTTCCCCGAGAGTTTTGGCACGTGCCCGTGGTGGGCGGTGTTACTGGCGCTCATTACCGGCTATGCGCTTTTCTTTTTCATCAGCAAACATGTTCATCATGTTTGTCCTGCTTGCGCGGCCAGTCACTTCGACGCTGATGCCACGCGGCATTTTAGCGAAATCGCTAGCGCACTCATCGTCGCCTTGGCGATTCACAGCACCACAGACGGTTTGGCTTTGGGAATTCAAGGCGAAACACCGGCAACCGATGCAGCAAAATGGTCGTTCTTCTCTGCTCTCTGCATCCACAAGATTCCTGAAGGTCTCGCGCTTGGTAGCCTTTTAATCGGCGCAGGACTGCACCGCACATCCGCGGTTGGATGGGTGGCAGCGGTAGAATCCACAACGCTTCTCGGCGGTGTCATCGGATATTTTTTTCTGACGAACGTCTCGATCTTATGGCTGGGCCTGATCATGGCACACGTCGGTGGCGGGTTTATCTATTTGGCCACACACGCAGTAGTCGGAGAAATGTTAAAGCACGGAAAGAAACTCGTTTTGACCAGCTTTGCGCTGGGGATCGCTCTAATCGCAATTCTCAATGTTTGGTTGCGACTGTTTCGCTAACAATAAACATGCACTCCTTTCACTATCATGATGGCCATCTCTGTTGCGAGGACGTCGATCTAACGCGCGTTGCCCAGGAATTCGGCACGCCGACTTACGTTTACAGCGCGGGGACAATTCTCGATCACTACAGACGTCTCGACGCCGCGCTCGCGCCGCTGGATCACCTCATTTGTTATGCAGTAAAAGCGAACTCGAATCGCGCTATCCTGAACCTGCTCGTCTCGGCGGGTGCTGGCTTCGACATTGTTTCCGGTGGCGAGTTGTTTCGTGTGCTAGCGGCGGGCGGTGACCCCGCCAAGTGCACGTTCGCGGGCGTTGGCAAATCCGATGGCGAAATCGAGTACGCACTGGAGCAAGGCGTCTATAGCTTCAACGTCGAGAGTGAAGCTGAACTGGAGGCAATTGAGCGCATCGCCCGCGCGAAGAAAAAGCGCGCGCCAATCGCATTGCGCGTTAACCCTGATGTGGACCCACATACGCATCAGTACATCTCAACCGGCTCGCAAGAGAACAAGTTCGGCATCGCACTAGACCAAGTTCATGCGGTTTACGAACGCTCGGCGAAAATGAGCAATATTGAGATTGTCGGTGTGCAGATGCATATCGGTTCTCAAATCACCGACGCTAAGCCTTTTGCGAGCGCAATTGAAAAAGTGGTGCCGCTGGTGCGCGCCCTGCAATCGAAATACGCCATCAAGTTTTTCAGCATCGGAGGCGGCATGGGAATCATTTATCGGCGTGCCCTGGAGAGCGGCTCCGGCAAATGGTGGCACGATCACGGCGGCGAACCTTCCGCTTTCAGTTTGGGCGATTACGCTGACGCAATTGTGGCGTCGTTACGCGACTTGGGTATTCGGATTCTTGCCGAGCCCGGGCGTTTTCTGGTCGGAAACGCCGGCGTTTTGCTCACGCGCGTCCGTTACATCAAGCAAACCGGGTGCAAGAGATTCGCGATTGTTGATGCCGGCATGAATGATCTTATCCGACCAGCACTGTACCAAAGTTATCACGAAATCGTGCCGGTTGAGGAGAGTAAGAACCAGAGAGAGAGGAAGATCAGTAAGGTTGATATCGTCGGCCCAGTGTGTGAGTCCGGAGATTTTTTTGCCCTCAACCGGGAAATGCCTGAACTGCGCGAAGGCGATTTGCTCGCGATCATGAGCGCGGGCGCATATGGATTTGCTATGGCGTCGAATTATAATTCGCGGCCGCTCCCGGCAGAAGCGCTCGTTCGCAACGGTGAGTTTACGCTGATTCGAAAACGGCAAACCTGGAATGACCTCGTGCGGGGCGAAGTGGATCCCAAATGGTAGCGATCACTTGCGGAATTTCGTGGTCCGCATAAATAGTCTTCCTCGCCAGAAAAGATGAAACGTCTATTACTCGTATGCTGTTTGTCGATGGTCGCGCTCGGTGTCCGCGCCGCGCCGCCTGCAGGAGGTGAATACATCCTCCTCGTTGGCGGGCCGTCGATGTATCAATGGGAAAAATACAAGGCTGTCCCACACGACCATTGGTGGGCGAACTTTGTGCGAGCGGCCCGTTTGCGCACTGAGCAAATACGTAGCCAGGCGGGACCGGACGCGAAGATTACCTGGCTCATTTACAAGCAGGGCTACGAGGACCGCGCGAAGCAAGAGCACCAGGATCTGGTCAGTTTAATTAATACGGTTCGCGAGAAGTTTAACATCAATCTTGTTTGGTTCGGTCCGGGGAGGGAAGTCATCGATTATATCAACAACGGACAGCCGCGAGACCAAGTGAAGATTGCGGACTTCGAATATTTCGGGCATTCGAACCGGGCATGTTTCATGTTCGATTACAGCAACAACATCGACAGTGCGTGTAAATCGTGGCTGCACGAAAACGATTTGAAGCAGATTAATCGACGCGCCTTCGCCCGAGGCGCTTACGCCAAGAGCTGGGGCTGCCACACTGGCGAAAGCATGTCCAAGAAATGGTACGTCGCGACAGGGACACACATGATCGGCGCCATCGGTAAGACCCAATTCATGATGGAAGAACTGCCGATCCTCTGTTCGGAAGACGGCAGGTGGGTTAACTAATTGCCGACTGTAGATTTTTCGATTGCCAATTGATTCTCATTAACACCGGCCTTTAGGCCGGTGCTTCATCCGAGGGTGGCTATCAGCCGTTTTTAACGGCTTCCCTGCGTTCTAAAAGATCGACGAAGACGTCATTCCTTATCGGGAAATTTGAGATCGACATTCGCCGCCGCCCTTGCCATGACAGTACGTGGGCTGGGAAAGCCACAGAAACCTCAATAGAAAGAAGTTATGAATTGGAAAAGATTCTTTTTCGCGTTCCTTGGGGCGTTCGTTTTCCTCTTCGTGTTCGGCTTCCTTTGGTACGCAACTCTAATGCATGACGCGCATCGGGAAGTGCCGACGCTCTTGCGGCCGGAAGCTGACCTTAAGGGTTATTTTGGATGGCTTGCGCTCGGTCAGTTCGTCATGGCGTTCTTTTTCACCCTGCTCTGTGCTCGTTACGTTCCAAACGGACGCGCAGGCGCCGGCGCGATGCTGGGGCTTCTGGTGGGGTTAGTGTACGCAGGGCCGCATTTAATTTCGTTCGCAGTCCAACCATTAACCTTCAAAATCCTTTTTGGTTGGATCGCTGGCGCTGTGATCCAATTCACAATCGCTGGCGCAATCGTTGGCGCCCTCTACAGACCGGCGACCGAGAACATTATGTACGTAAAGGAGCGGTCGCGCTGACCGGCTTGCGCGGACCTCCTCGCGGTGATTTAAATTCTGAGTTTCGCGTTGGATATGGAGTATCGCGCGTTCGACGTTGACATGATGAGCTCACAAACTCCAGGCGCGCTCGGTTATCGCATGCCGGCGGAATGGAAACCGCACACGGCAACATGGCTTTCATGGCCACGACGTGAGGGCATTAGTTTTCCCGAGTCGTTCGACCGAGTTCTGCCTGCCTTGCGAGCCATGGTCGAAGCGTTGATCGAGTCCGAGGAGGTCCGCATCAACGTTTCCAACGGCGCGCATGAAGCGGAAGCCCGCTCGGTTTTGCGCGGCCTTTCCATGGAACGGATCACCTTTTATCGGGTCCCGACGAACGAGCCCTGGTGCCGCGACCACGGACCGATTTTTCTAACGCGCGATCGCGAGCCGCAACTTGCTGTGGTGGACTGGGATTACAACGCATGGGGAAACAAATATCCGCCGTTTGACTTAGATGAAGTCGTACCGACACGCCTCGCCGAAATCCTGAACCTGCCGGTTTTTCATCCCCACATGATCCTCGAGGGTGGCTCGATCGACGTGAACGGCACCGGCGCATTACTCACGAGTGAATCGTGCCTTTTGAACAAGAATCGCAATCCCAAGCTTTCACGCAATGAGATCGAGCAACGTCTGCGTGATTATCTTGGCGTCAGCGAAATACTCTGGCTCGGCGATGGCATAGCCGGGGACGATACCGACGGTCACATCGATGATCTCACCCGTTTTGTATCCGAGCGAACTGTCGTAACTGTCGTGGAAGAGAATCGGGATGACGAAAATTACGAACCGCTTCAAAAGAATCTCGCGCTTCTACGCGAGATGAAAATCGAAAGTGGCAAACTCGACATCCTTACGCTTCCAATGCCGAACAAGATCGTACGCGAGGGCTTGCGACTCCCGGCGAGCTACGCGAATTTTTATATCGCAAATACGCGCGTGCTCGCGCCCACATTTGCCGATCCGAGCGATGAAATTGCGTTGGCCGTTTTGCGCGAATGTTTCCCGGATCGGCGCGTGATCGGCATCGATTGCCGCGAGTTGATCTGGGGTCTCGGAACCTTTCATTGCCTTACGCAGCAGCAGCCGGCTGTTTGATGGTCATTCCGAGCGAAGTCGAGGAATCCCGCGGCACTACTTTCCAGTTTACCACGGGCTCCCTCGCCTTCGCTCCGCTTCGCTCGGGATGACGCCTCTTAATCGGCCACCGGCGCTGGCTTATAGCCGCTCTTCAAGATTGCATCGTGCAGATCGGGTGGATGCGTTTTGCGCGGATCGAACGTAACGATCACGCGCTCGTGCGGGAGATCGACTTTTACGTTTTGCACACCCGGAATTTTTTTCAGCACCGGTTGCAGGTTGCGTACGCACTCATCGCAATCTTCGCCTTCCGTGGCGATCTCGATCGTTTCCAAAACAGCGCGGTCGGCGCGTTCCGCGGTAAACGGATCCGAGGGGTCGGAATCAGTCGGTCGTGCAGGGTCCATAGTGTTTCGTTTCCTTATTAACGCGTCAACTCCAGGCAATGGTTGCCCCCATTCGGTATTGTCATTCTGAGCGAAGCGAAGAATCTCAGATTATCCGGCTTTGCGGTCTCCCAGCAAACAGTCTGAGATGTTTCGCTTCGCTCAACATGACAGCGAAGCCGGCTGTTTCGGCGTTCGAAACCGTCAGCGGCCCGCCACTTCGTACGCCACGGGTTCCAGCACACGCCAGACGTTTTCGGCAAGGATCTTTTGGCCCGCTGCATTCGGATGAATACCGTCGGGCCCATTCAAAGACGGATCGCCAGCCACGCCTTTGAGTAAATAAGGCACCAGCGCTGCTCCATTTTTCGCTGCCAAGTCGGCAAACATTTGGCCAAATGCGGAAACATAATCGTCCCCCGTATGGCCGGGTAGTTGCATTCCTGTGATCACCACGCGGCCATTGGGGTTTTTCGCCTTCACCTTGTCGATGATTTCTTGCAGATTCTTTTGGATTTGCTCAACGGGCACGCCGCGAAAGGCGTCGTTTATCCCGAGCTCCAGAATCAGGATGTCGATTTTGCGCTTTAAATGCGGCGGTAAGCGTTCCAAGCCGCCGTCAGTCGTTCCGCCAGAGGCGCTCGCGTTGGTGACCAGGAAGTTCAGCCCCGCGGCACGCAGCTTTTTTGCAAGTAAAGCTGGATAAGCTTCACTGTGTTTGAGCATGAACCCCTCTGACAAACTGTCGCCGAACACGAGGATAGCTTTCGGTTGGGCAGCAGGCGTGTGTTCGGCGAAAGCCAGGGACATCATGACGAGAAACGCTGCGACAGCGTATTTCATTTAGAAATATACAACGCTACGGGCTGTTTCACGGCAACCGGCTCCGGTTGCCACGGCCCCCCGCGAAACCAATCGACCACCTAACGCCCTCTCTTAGCAGTTGGACGTTGAAGTTTTTCAGCGTAACGGTTTAACTCTTCAACCTTCAACTTTTCCTATGGCCAATTTTGCTATTAACGGTTTCGGGCGCATTGGGCGCAATGTCCTTCGCGCCATGTCACAAAAACAGGTCGACCGTGTTGTAGCGGTGAACGATCTCACCGACACGCACACGCTCGCCCATCTGCTCAAGTGGGATTCGGTGCACGGTAAATTCGACGGAGAAATTGGTTACGACGACGAAAATATCATCGTACGTGGTCACAAGATCAGGGTTTTGAAGGATCGCGATCCAGCGAATCTCCCCTGGAAAAAACTGGAAATCGATGTGGTGCTTGAATCGACGGGCTTGTTCACCAGTCGAGACAAGGCCGAGCTGCACTTAAAGGCCGGAGCCAAACGCGTGTTGATCAGCGCGCCAGCCAAAGATCCGGACGTGACGATTTGCATCGGGGTGAACGATGGCGCTTACGATCCGAAGAAGGACAAAATCGTCTCCAATGCCAGCTGCACGACGAACTGTCTCGCGCCCATGGCGAAGACGTTGAATGACAAATTCACGATCGCGCATGGATTCATGAGCACGATCCACAGTTATACTAACGATCAGCGGATTCTCGATTTTCCGCACGAAGACCTGAGACGTGCACGCTCTGCGGCAATCAACATCATCCCCTCTACGACCGGTGCAGCAAAAGCGATTGGGGAAGTAATTCCAGCGCTCAAAGGAAAACTTAATGGCGGCGCGTTCCGAGTGCCTACTCCGGATGGTTCGGTGACCGATTTCACCGCCGTGCTGGAAAAAGACGCGACCGTGGACACGATCAATGCTGCATTCAAGGAAGCGGCGTCAGATAAAAGCTACAAAGGCGTGCTCGAGTTCAGCGATGAACCGCTCGTTTCCGAAGACATTGTTGGCAATCCGCATTCCTGCATCTTCGATAGCAAGCTGACGCTGACGATGGGCAACCGCTTCGTAAAGGTGGTCGGCTGGTATGATAACGAATGGGGCTACAGCAATCGCTGCGTGGAGTTGATGGAACTGCTGGCGGATTAACCCAGTCATAATCGTGCTCGTGCTCCTGCTCGCGCTCGTTTTCAATTGAAGAATGAAGCTTTCTGTCCGTGATCTCGATGTCCGCGGAAAACGCGTGCTGGTGCGCGTGGATTTCAACGTGCCGACCGAAGTTCGCGGCGGCAAGGTTCGCATCACCGATGACACCCGAATCCGGGAAAGCCTGCCGACCATCAATTACCTGCGCGACCATGGCGCGAAAATCATTTTGATGTCGCATTTTGGCCGGCCCAAGGGCAAGCCGGCAGAGAAATATTCGCTTCGCCCGATCGGCGAATATTTGCATTCGCTGATTCATCAGCCCGTCATTTTTAGTCACGACAGCATTGGTGACGTGCCCAAGAAAATCGTTGAGCACATGGAGAACGGCGATGTCGCGCTGCTCGAGAATGTTCGCTTTCAACCAGGTGAGGAAGCGAACGACCCGGAGTTCGCCAAGGCTCTTGCCGAGTTGGGCGATTTTTATGTGGACGATGCTTTCGGCGCTGCGCATCGCGCACATGCGTCAACGGCAGGTATCACAAAGTTCGTGTCGAAATCGGCCATGGGGCTTTTGATGGAGAAAGAACTAAAGCATCTGCGAGATGGAGTTCAGAATCCCGCCAAGCCGTTCGTCGTGATTCTGGGCGGTGCAAAGGTGTCCGACAAAATCGGTGTCCTGAAAACCTTGATGGAAAAGGCCAACACCATTCTCATCGGCGGCGCTATGGCCAATACGTTTTTGAAAGCCGAAGGAATCCCAGTCGGCGCAAGCCGCGTTGAATCCGATAAGGTTGGTCTCGCGCGCGAACTCCTAGACCTGGCGAAGCAACGCGGAGTAAAATTTCTCATCCCGATCGACGTCGTCGAGGCGGATGAAATTCTGTCCGGCGCGAACATGCGAAACACCAGCCGTCTTTCTCCCCAGCATGGCATCGCAGACGAATGGCAGGCAGTGGATATCGGCGCGGCAACAATCGCGCTTTACCAAGAAGAGATCGTGAAGGGAGAAACAATTTTGTGGAACGGACCGATGGGCGTTTTCGAAATTCCTGAATTCGGCGAAGGCACAATCGCAATCGCCGAAGCAATGGCGCAATCAGGCGCTAAGACCATTATCGGAGGCGGCGACTCGGTGACGGCGGTCAAACAGGCAGGGCTCGCCGCGAAAATGACGTTTATTTCCACCGGCGGCGGTGCGTCTCTAGAATTATTGGAAGGCAAAGAATTACCAGGCGTGGCCGCGTTAAGCGACAGGGAATAAGCTGTGCCAGGTCGCGAGGTCGTTTCGAAGGTTCAGATCGAACCTCCAGGGCCGCACCAAGCAACGCGTCGCAAAACTCTTACCTGGGCGCTGATTAATTCGACGATTTGTGTAGTTGCCTTCCTTGTAACCTGCATCGTTCTGCGCGCAGTCCTGCCGTTTCCCGAAATCGATGGCGGAGTCTCGCAAAAATTCCGGTTTTTCGCGGCCCACAAAGACGAATTCGACACACTCTTTATTGGATCGAGCCGGATCTACTTTCAGATCTCACCCGCTGTTTTTGATCGCGTCACCCGCGAGAGCGGGATGCCGACGCATAGCTTCAACTTCGGCATTGGTGGCATGTATTTGCCTGAAACCGGGTACCTGCTCGAACAGATTTTAAAACTGAAGCCGCGCAAATTGAGATGGGTTTTCATTGAGTACGATGAATTGCAAACAAAGTGGTCCCCCGAGAACCAGACCAGTCGGCGCGCTCTCTATTGGGCCGACTGGAAGCGGGTGTCGCTCCTGTTGCGAAAACTTACCGATGCCGGTACGGATCCGCTTTGGCTTCTGAATCCTGCAAAACTCCCAGACATTGTTCTGCGTCAAAAAGACGAGAAAAATACACGTAGCCTGCTGACGTTTTATGTAACGCAGTTTGAAAGAAATTATACGAACGTCTCAAGAGCGGCTGATGTTCTGAATTATTTTGGGGGACGCGACACAAAGGAACGTCGCGCGAGGTACCTTGGTGCAGCCAGCGATGGCTACGTTGCGAGACCGAACCGAATGTCTCCCAGCCAGGCGGCAACCTACGAGCGCGGGCTTGCGGCCGCAATGGCGCAAACCGAGGCTCGTCCTCTTTCACTTTATTCGGTGGAGGCTTACACACAGTGCGCGCAAGACGTCAGGGATATTGGAGCAATTCCAATCTTTTTGATTACGCCAAGCATCAGCCAAATTGACATCACGACCAAAAATGACGGGCTGCCAGGCGTTGTGATGGCTTTTAATAACCCTCGAACCTATCCGAACCTCTTTCGCAATAACGTGCGTCGCGATGGACAACATCTGACCAAATCGGGAGCGGGAGAATTCACGCGTATTGTGGCAGCGAATTTTGTGGAGCTTGCGCGAGCAGACGGATTCAAGTGATCAACAAGCACCGATTGCGGTTTTAATTTCGAATCCCATTTCCTAATCGAATGTCTTTCGTTGAGTTTCGTTTCCTCTGGTTTTTTCTACTGGTGTTCATCGTCTACTGGACGATGCGCGAAAACACCGCGCGAAAGGTCTGGCTTCTGCTCTGTAGCTATGGTTTTTACGCAGCCTGGAATTGGAAATTTGCGTTCTTACTTCTCGGGTCCACGACGGTTGATTACATCGTTGGCCAAACCCTCGGACGTACTGAAAATCCAGCATGGCGGCGCTTCTGGATTGCCACCAGTGTGTGCGTGAATCTCGGCGCACTGGGTTTTTTCAAATACTTTAATTTTTTTATATCTTCGGCGTCCGGGTTTCTGGCGTGGCTCGGCTTACCAGCGAGTGTGAACACGCTCAACATTATTCTGCCGGTGGGCATCAGCTTCTACACGTTTCACTCGATGAGTTACACGATCGACGTGTACCGGCGAAAGCAGCGCCCTATTTCGAATTTTGTCGATCTTTCATTGTTCGTCAGTTTCTTCCCGCCATTGGTGGCAGGGCCCATTGTCCGTGCGGTGTATTTTCTGCCGCAGCTCGTCTCGGCCAAAAGATTTTCCGATGTCGATGTTCGCGGCGCGGTGATGTTATTCCTCGCGGGCTTCATAAAAAAGGCGTGCATCGCCGATGGAGTCGCGCCGATTGTCGACCGCTACTTCGCTCATCCGGCAAGTTTCACGGCAATGAGCGCGTGGATTGGCGTGCTGTTCTACGCAATCCAGATTTACTGCGATTTCTCTGGCTACACGGACATGGCGATCGCTTCTGCCCGGCTACTTGGATACCAATTGCCCAATAACTTCCAATTCCCCTACTTTGCCCGGAACGTCTCCGATTTCTGGCGGCGCTGGCACATTAGTCTCTCAAGCTGGCTACGCGATTACCTCTACATTCCGCTCGGCGGGAATCGCGGCTCTCGAGCACTTGCGTACCGCAACGTCATGATCACCATGCTGCTCGGCGGTCTATGGCACGGAGCTGCATGGACGTTCGTCATCTGGGGGGCGTTACACGGAACCGCGCTCCTTATCCATCGCCAGTGGACGCGGCTTACCGAAGGCCTCAAATGGGCCGCTCACGCGATGCGCTGGTTGGCGTGGCCGATTACGATTTACGCGGTGTGCGTGGCCTGGATCTTTTTTCGTGCACATGACCTCAGCGGCGCAGGAACAATACTAAACCAATTCATCCTGTTTCGTGGTGGTGGCGACGAACATTTTCACCGATGGTTTCTCTTGGTGATTGTAGCGCTTGTCTTCATCCATTGGCTCAATTCTCGCCGATGGTTTGGAGAATCATGGCGACGGTGGCCTGCCCCGGCATTTGCGGCAGCTTATGGTTGCACTTTTGCGGTGGTCCTCTTATTTGTTCCGCCCCACTACACTCCCTTCATTTATTTTCAGTTCTGAGTCTCTAGTTAGGAAGCAAATCAGATGCGCAAAAAGATCGTTGCCGCCAATTGGAAGATGAACATGACACAGGCCGAATCCGAGCGGTTTGTGGACTCGTTTCTGCGTGACATTGCCGAAATAACCGATGTCGACGTCGTGATCATTCCGCCGTTTACCGCCATTGCGAAAGTAAGCGAAGCCTTAGGCAGAGCGAACAACATCAAGGTCGGCGCGCAAAATATGTACTGGGAGAACAGCGGCGCGTTTACCGGAGAGATCAGCGCTCCCCTTTTGCGCGACCTGTTTGTGCACTACGTCGTGCTTGGCCACAGCGAACGTCGCATGTTGTTCGGTGAGACTGACGAAATGGTAAATCGCAAAGTGCGCGCCGCGCTTGACGCAAAGTTGCGTCCAATCGTTTGCGTCGGCGAAACGCTCGAGCAGCGCGACAAAGGCAACGTAGAAAAGATCTTGTCGATCCAATTGCGAGGCAGCCTGGCCGGGCTGAAGCCGAAAGAATTGCAGGAAACCGTGATCGCGTACGAACCGGTGTGGGCGATCGGTACCGGGCGCAACGCAACACCGCAGCAGGCGCAGGAAGCGCATGCGTTCATTCGACACATCCTGAGCGATATGTCCGATGAGGCCACAGCCGAGCGGGTGCGGATTCAGTACGGTGGCAGCGTGAAACCGGAGAACGCGCGCGAACTCATGAGTCAGCCGGACATTGATGGCGCGCTGGTCGGCGGTGCCAGCCTCGATCCGCGCAGCTTCGCTCAAATAGTGAAGGCTGCACACGCCGAATAGTTCGCGAGTTCAACAGAGCACAAGGCTGCGAGCCTGTGGTTTTCGGCAGCTTGAACGGGTCCTACGGTTTGTTCACTGCCATCCGCGAAACTGAATCGTTCAACTCCACTTGCATACTAATCTTCTGAATTGTTGCATCCTGCTCTTTAGAGCGAGCGACAAGGTTCTTCATCTGCTGCTTTAGCTCAGTGATGGTTGCGTCGAAGTCTCGGCGCTGCTGAGAAACCGTGGTTTCCAATTGCTGCACTCTTTTGTGTTCTTTCAGAAACTCATTGAGCAACATTGCGTTAATCTGCTCATAGCGGACCATGTGCGGCTCCCCATCCCGATCGCGAATTATTAGTTCGGGATTCACCTTTTCGACGTCCTCAGCCACCAATCCAAACTGAGATGTGCCGCGCGGATCAATGTGTTTCTTGTAGCGAAAGCTCACGGGCTTAAGCGCCAAAATCGCTTCGCTGGCTTCGCCCATCGGCTTAATCTCCTCCTTGAATCGCGCCGAGGAAGTGTTCGTGCCGAGCTTACCATCGGAGTTAACAAACACCGCAGCGCCTCCGGAGGCGGTTTGTCCGCTAATTCCGGCGATATACGCGGCGCTGATGAAATTTCTGCCGATGCGAATGACGCCGGCGTCACCTGCAATCCCATCACTGCCGATGCAGATATTGTCATCCCCGACGGTGAGGCTCGACCCAGCCAGATAACCCAAGGCAGTGTTACCGCTGCCGGTGTTGTTGATCAGCGCCTGATAACCGTTCGCCGTATTCTTGAAGCCCGCAGTATTGTTGACCAGCGCCTGATAACCCATCGCGACGTTCTGGAAGCCGGTGTCATTGTTACGAAGGGCATCAAAGCCGTTAGCTGTGTTGAAGTCGCCGGCGGTGTTATGGGCGAGCGCCGACCAACCGGTGGCTGTGTTTTGGCTGCCGATGGTATTGAAAACGAGGGTCTGAAATCCGATGGCCGTGTTGTAGCTGCCCGTAGTGTTGTCGAAGAGCGCTTGAGAGCCAGTGGCCGTATTAGAGTCGCCGGTGGTGTTTTCAAAAAGGGCACCATTACCGATGGCGACGTTATCGGAGCCGACTGTATTGCTGAAAAGCGCTTGAGAACCATTGGCCGTGTTGCCAGTCCCTTCGCTATTGCTACGGAGCGCACCCGAGCCCACAGCCGTGTTGATACCGCCGGTGGTGTTGTTTAAAAGAGCGGCCGTTCCAATAGCTGTATTGTCGGTGCCATCTGTATTGAATAAAAGCGCCGCCGCGCCAAAGGCCGTATTACCGTCTGCGGTATTGAAAAGAAGCGTTCCCGCACCGGTCGCCGTGTTGAAGCTTCCTGCTGCATTGCTAAAGAGCGAATACCAACCAACTGCCGTGTTCGCAGCGCCGGTGGTGAGGCTGAAAAGGGCATTCTTCCCTTCTGCCGTGTTGAAATTCGGATAGCTACCGTCGGGCGGTGGTACGACGGCCTGCGCCATCGGTACAAGGCCAAAGCGCGTAACTACAAGTGTGATGACAAATAGTGAGACTGATTTCTTCATTTTGGTCAATGGATCCATGGAGTTCATCTTTCCTTCCCGCTTTGTAAGATTTGGATTTTTCGGATCGCGGGTCCGGAAGAGACGAAGAACCTAGCGGGGAGATCATCCGCCTGATTCAGATCCGTTACCGAGGTCGAGCTTAAAAAAAGCGGCGCGCGTGACAAGCCTGAACTAACGAATGCCCGCGGGTATCTGCCACAGGCGAGCGAGTGCGGACTCATCACGGCGGCAGCGTGAAACCGGAGAATGCCCGCGAACTCATGAGCCAACCCGATATCGAGGGCGCCTTGGTCGGAGGAGCCAGTCTCGACCCGCGCAGCTTCGCTCAGATAGTTAAGGCTGCGCGAGACAGGTAGGGCGCGCGCACTCGGTGCGCGCCACGAATGCTCATTAATGGCGCCTGCAAGTCTATTACTTCCTGGCAACTCTTTGCGCCGCAGCGTTGTTCAGTTCAACCTGAGCACGCACTTTCTCAATTTGCTTTCC
>Ga0207678_10001579_pt1 | contig 20944 bp, 25 predicted proteins | sample KBSC63metaG_FD_184319 | JGI IMG/M metagenome (GOLD analysis project Ga0207678, IMG submission 184319) | Corn rhizosphere microbial communities from Kellogg Biological Station, Michigan, USA - KBS C6-3 metaG (SPAdes) (version 2) | ecosystem: Host-associated > Plants > Roots > Rhizosphere > Soil ... | reverse complement strand
GCGCCGCCGAAGCCGCGGAAATTCTCGAGTTGCTCGCGCGATTGCGATCCGAGCAGATAATGGATCGCGTGGAGCAGCGGCCCGGCGTGCGGCTTGACCGCGACCCGGTCGTTGGAACCGAGCGCGTGGAAATAGAGCGCCGCCATGATCGCGCTCATCGAGGCGCAGCTCGCCTGATGCCCGCCGACCTTCAGGCCATCGTCACTGGTCCGGACGTGGTTGGCGTGGTGGATGGTCCACGCCGACAGCCAGCGCAGCCGCTCGTCGAGGATTTTCAGCGCTTCGATGTCAGTCGCGACGGGCTTGAGCATGAAGCGCTGTTAGCGGAGCGAGCGGCGGGCGCGAAGCCGGGAATGCCGCCGCTCCAAGCCCCTTTTACGGGAAGTGCGTACATCGGTGAACTGAATCGCCGGCACGTGGCACTCAAGGTGCTGTCCCCTGCATCCCGGGGCAAACGGCTTTGGGCAACTTCCATGACAAAGAAGCCGTATGTGTAATCCCGATCACCCGGGAGTGAGTAAGCCGTGGCAACAGCGTGGTGAACTTAATCGAGTTTAACAAACGAAGATCAGAGGAATTTTCATGTCTATTACTGGTTCATTCTCCGGAGCCCATCGGCAGCTCACTTTTACTGACAACAACAACAGCGACAATCTCACTATCGGTCGTGACCTGGGGGGCACGCTCCTCGGCAATGGCGGTGCGGTTTCCATCAGCGGCGGCATTGCGACGCTTGGCAATACCGACCTGATCAAGGTCCTTGGCAACGGCGGCAACGACATCATTCGACTCGACGAAGCCAACGGCGCGCTGGCCGCGGCGCAGATTTACGGCGGCTCGGGCGACGACACGCTGACCGGCGGCAGCGGCAACGACATTCTCTCCGGCGATCAGGGCAACGACACCCTGTTCGGCGGCGCGGGCAATGACACGTTGCTCGGCGGCAACGGCAATGACGTCCTGACCGGCGGCGCCGGCACCGACCACATGATCGGTGGAAACGGCGACGACGTCCTGATCTGGAACCCGGGTGACGGAACCGATGTCTTCGAAGGCGGCCGGGGCTTCGACACCGCACAGGTGATCGGCGGCGCGGCCGGGGAAGTGTTTACCGTCTCCGCGAACGGCAGCCACGTCGACTTCGAGCGGGTCAGCCCCCTGCCATTCTCGATCGACATTGCTTCGACCGAGCGGCTGGTCGTGAACATGGGCGACGGCAATGACACCTTCACCGCCACCGGCAATCTGGCTTCGCTGATCAACATCAGCGTCGACGGCGGCGCCGGAGACGATACGATCAACGGCTCCAACGGCAACGACACCCTTCTGGGCGGCGCCGGCAACGACCGGATTTCCGCCGGCGACGGAAATGATTTCGTCGACGGCGATCAGGGCACGGACAATGCGTTTCTCGGCGCCGGCGACGACGTCTTCCGGTGGGACCAGGGCGACGGCAGCGACCATGTCGACGGCGAGGCCGGGACCGACGAGATGGTGTTCAACGGTTTCGCCAACGCGGAAACGTTCACTCTGACCGCCAAGGATGGCGGCGGGGCGCTCCTCACGCGCGACCTCGGCAACATCGCCATGAATCTCGACAGCATCGAGAAGGTGACCATCAACGCGTTCGCCGGTGCCGACAACATCCACATCAACGACCCGTCGGGAAGCGGAGTTTCGCAGATCGACGTCAACCTCGGCCTCAACGGGGCGGGCGACGGGGCATCCGACACGATCTTCATCGACGACGATGACGATGTGCACGTCGTCGACAACGGCCACGGCGACATCAGCATCACCGGCGTGTCGGGAGCGACGGTGCATGTCACCGGCTTCGAAGCCGCGAACGATCACCTGGTCATCAACGGCCAGCCGTTCGTCTTCTGAGTCTGGCTATCGGGCCGCTCCACGCCGGGGCGGCCCGCCTTTCACGAGCGCGGCAGCCGATGCGCGTGCCTGGAGATTCGTCCTTGGAAACTCTTCGTCATCTCCCTCGATCGGGGAACTCCTCGTCGCGATCGGGGTGCGGACACATCGCCGAGCCGGCATTGCGCAGCGGATTGCGGGAAGCCTTGAGCCGGTGCCGGTCGCACATGATCGGCTTCGGCATCTTCAGCGGACTTCTGAACCTGCTGTTCATTGTCCCGATGCTTTACATGCTCCTGGTCTACGACCGCGTGGTCCCCACGCGCGGCGGCGGCACGTTGCTCGTGCTGACCGCGGTCCTGCTCTGCGGCCTTGCGACGCTGGCCGCCCTCGACTGGATCCGCTCGCGCCTGTTGGTCAGGGCGACCCTCCGGCTGGAGCGCGAGGTTGCGGGCTCGCTGCTGGGCGCGATGCTCGCCAGAACTGACCGGCCGATGGATGCCGTCGCGCGCCAGCCGATGCGCGATTTCGATACGCTGCGGCAGGCGTTGACCGGCCCCGCTTTGCTTGCGCTCTGCGATGCGCCCTGGGCCCCGATCTACATCGTCATCAGTATGATGATTCACCCGGCATTGGGCCTGCTGGTCCTCGCGGGCGCTTGCGCCCTCGCGGCCGTTGCCTGGTTGAACGAGCGCGCGACCGGCAAGGGGCTGCGCGGAGCGACCGAGGCCGCGCATCGCGCATATGCCAGCCAGGAGCAGGTGGTTGCGGGCGCGGAAAACGTGCGCGCGCTCGGCATGGGCCAGGCGATGGTCGATCGGCATTTGCGGGAGCGTGCAAGCATGCTCGCGCTTCAAACGCGCGCCAGCTTCCGGTCGGCCGGCCATGTGGCCTCGAGCAAGTTCCTGAGGCTGACCCTTCAGTCGCTCGCGCTGGGCGTCGGGGCCTGGCTGGCGATCGACAACAAGATTTCCGCTGGCGCAATCTTCGCCGGATCGTTTCTGATGGGACGCGCCCTTCAGCCGATGGAGCAGCTGCTCACGGCCTGGCCGTCGCTGGTGAGGGCCGGAAGCGCATATCGCAAGCTGTCGGAACTGCTCGACGGCGCGACACCATCGCTTGCGCTCACCGTCCTTCCCCGTCCGGAGGGGAGGATCCAGGTCGAGCAGGTGACGGTCGGCCGCTCGATCGAGAACCGGATCCTCACCAGCGTCAGCGTCACGTTCCAGCCCGGCGAAGTGATCACGATTGTCGGTCCAAGCGGAGCAGGCAAATCGACCTTGATGCGTGTGATCGCCGGCGCCCTTCTGCCCGACGCGGGGGCCGTTCGCATCGACGGCGCAAGACTAGCCGACTGGGAGACGGATCGGCTGGGCGGCTACGTTGGATACCTCCCGCAATCGGTTTCGCTGTTCGCCGGGACCGTCAAAGAGAATATCGCCCGATTCGCGATGGACGACGACCCGGCAACGATCGACGAGCAGGTCGTCCGTGCGGCGCACGCGGCTCTTGCCCATGACATGATCCTGCGCCTGCCCAATGGATACGATACGATGCTCGGCTGGGAAGGCCAGGGTGTGTCGGCCGGCCAGGCGCAACGCATTGCGCTTGCGCGCGCGCTGTTTCGGGAGCCGCCGGTTCTGCTGTTCGACGAACCGAACGCGCATCTCGATTCCGAGGGTGAGGCGCAGCTGCTCCAGACGATCAGCGCGGCGAAGGCGCGCGGCGCCACGACGGCCATCGTCGCGCATCGGCTCTCGGTGCTCTCGGTTTCCGACAAGATCCTGGTGCTGCGCGACGGCCGCGTTGAAGCCTTCGCGGATCGCGATCTGCTTATCGCGCGGCTCCATCCCTCGGCGCCCCAGAACGATTCCCGCCCGATTGCAAGGAAGGCAGTCAACCAATGAACCGGGTCAGCCTCCGGAAGGATCTCGACGCGCTTCGTCCCGCGCTGGCCGGACCTCATGCCGGCATCGACGATCCCGCCTGGGAGCTCAGGACGGGCGCGGTCGTCGCCGCCCTCTTCTTCGTCCTGTTTCTCGGCTGGGCCGCGCTCGCGCCGATGGACGCCGCGGCGTTCGCGTCGGGTCAGCTGCAAGTCTCCGGGCAACGCCAGTCGATCCAGCATCGGGATGGCGGCATCGTCGCCGCCATCCATGTCCGCGAAGGCCAGAAAGTCCACGCCGGCGAGGTGCTGATTGAGCTAAAGGGAGATGAGGTCCGCGCGCAAGAGCGAGCCCTGTCCTCGCAGATGCTCAATCTTCTGGCGCAACAACGCCGGCTCGAGGCCGAGCAGCTTGGCGCGGCGTCGATCCAGTGGCCTGCGTCGTTCGAAGGCCTCGATGCCTCGCCCCGCGACATCGCGGATGCGACCGCTCTCCAGGAGAGGGAGTTTTTGGCCAGGCGAACACTGCTCGCGGCCCAGTCCCAGCTTTTCGTTCAACAGGGTGCGCAGGCCCGCGCGACCGCCGGAGGATATGATTCGCAACTGCAATCCTCGAAGAAGCAGGAGCAACTGATCGAAGAAGAGCTGAATACGCTCAAGCCGGTCGCGGCGAAGGGCTTCGTGTCCGCGTCGCGAATCCGCGCGCTCGAGCGCGCGCAGGCAGAACTTGCGGGGCAGGCCGGCCAGGCCCGGGCGAGCGCAGGTGAAGCCCAGCTCTCGGCGGGGGCCGAACGCCTGCGCGGGCTGGAAGCGCAAAAGGCCTATCGCGAGCGGGCCAGCGACGAGTTGAAGGACGTCGTGTTTCAGATTGGCGAGCTTGCTCCGAAATACCGCGCGGCGCGCGAACAAGTGGCGCAGCTCGATGTCCGGGCGCCGGTTACGGGCACGGTTGTCGGGCTCAACGTCTTCACCGTGGGCGGCGTGGTCGGCGCCGGGCAGAAATTGATGGATGTCGTGCCCGACCGTGCCAGCCTGGTCGTCGCCGCGCGGATCGCCCCGGACGATGTGGACGACATCGCCGTGGGCCAGACGGCGGAGGTCCGGTTCAGCGGAATTCGCGATCGGGGCCTGCCGCTGCTTTCGGGAGTCATGACCCGGCTTTCGCCCGATGTCCTGACCGACGAAAAGTCCGGCGAGACGTTTTACACCGCGGAATTCGCAGTCCCGGAGAGCGAGATCGCCAAGATCACCGCACTGCGCGGTCCGCAGTTCCAGCTTCGCGCCGGCGGCCCGGTTCAGATTACAATTCCAATCCGCAAGCGGACGGCCCTGCAATATGGCCTGGAGCCATTGCTCGCCGCCGTTCGCCACAGCGGGGGCGAACATTAGGACGATCTAAAACTGCACCTTGGTTCCGCAATAGCGGTACGAGGTTCCGAACATCTCGAAGGCTGTCGCGCCGTGCACCGTAAGCACGGTCGGGCCGCCTTCGATCAGCTCGCCGCTCTGGATGTCGCGGCACTCGTCCGAAAAAGTGTAGACGGCCCCCTTATTGCTGATCTTCTTGATCGTGCATTCGGCCTGGGCCACGCCGATGCCGCTTTTGCCGCCCCAGTAATTCACGATGTCGGCGTTCGATGCGCCTTTGCAGGCAACGGTTTTGGGAACGTAGATGCCGTTCTTCAGCGGCAGCAGATCGGCCGCAATCGCGTCCGTCGAACCGATCAGCGCAATTGCGCCGATGAATCTTGAATATCGCATGTCGGATTCCCCCCGTTTTCATCGCCGCGCGATGGCAAAATTTGCGCGCTCGCCAGCCTTATTTTTGCGCTTGTCTTACAATTTAGCGCGGACCGGTCCATATTAGCAGCTGCTACTAGTCGCAAATTGACGGTCTTCGGTGCTTTGCGGCTCCTTATTCCTTCTAAATCGCACTCCTAGCGCTGAAGAGGGCCGGACTTCGGACCCTCGTGAACAAGGAATAATGATATGCCAGTCGGCACCGTAAAATTTTTCAACGACGCCAAGGGCTACGGCTTCATCCAGCCCGACGGAAGCGGCAATGACGCGTTCGTCCACATCTCCGCCGTCGAGAAGGCCGGAATGCGCAGCCTCAGCGAAGGCCAGCGCCTGACCTACGATCTCGAGCAGGACAATCGCGGCAAGACCAGCGCCGGCAACCTCAAGGCCGCCGACGCGGCGGCACAGCCGTCTGATTCCGGCGAAGCCAAGTAAATTCGTATCCGTCCGTTCCTGGCCAGCGCGTGAGCAATTTAGAATTCTACCTTGCCCGGGCTGACCAGGCGCGGGCGGACGCGAATGCCGCGACGCTCGGCCATGTGCGCGAGCGTTGGCTTCGGTCCCAGGCTGCGTGGACGCAGCTTGCGGACCGCGCCGCCCGCTCCGACCATTTGCGCACCGAAGAAATCAAACGAAAGGCGGATCAAGCCGCCGAAATGAATCATGAAAAGCAATTTGAAAAAGACATACTCGAAACACCGTGAATTCCACCTTGCGACAGGCGTTGAACGAAAGCCGCCGTCCATTTTCCCGCCCCATCGCCGGCATTTCGACGCGGTCGCCTATGGCGCCGCCCTCGAGGTATTGGGCTAGCCTCAGGCGACCTGCACTTTCCCGGCCGAGCGGCGGACATGGCTCGCGAGCTCGGCGGTCAGGAGCAGCGACACCGCTGCCGCCACCGTCAATCCGACCAGCCCGGCGTGGAAGCTGCCGGTGGCGTCAGCGACCTTGCCCCACAGGATCGGCAGCACGAACGCTCCGATCTGCGACAGGCCGTTGACCGCCGCGCAGCCGAGCGCCAGCACCCGCCCGCCGAGCACGTCGGGCCAGGCGCTGACCTGCGACAGCGTCACGGCGCCCCACGACAGGCCGTAGAGCAAATAGGCCGCGGCGAGCAGCGCCGGCGAGCTCGCCATGGCGGTGATCGCGAAGGACAGGCCCATCAGGGTCGTGCTGATCCACATGGTGGTGAAGCGCTCGCCGCGCCGGTCCGAAATCAGGCCGGTGGCGAGCATCCCCCCGGCGCCGAGCAGCCCGCCGACCGCGACTAGCTTGCCGATGCCGCCGTTGGTGAATCCCGCGTCGCGCAGGATCAGCGGCGCCGACAAGGCATAAGTGACCGTCGCTCCGATGGTCAGGAAGCCGAGCAGGCCGAAGCGCAGCGTTGCCGGATGCGACAGCGCGGCCGCGAGGCTGGCTGACTTCGCCGCCGGCATCCGGCGCGCATCGACTTTCAGCTGACGGTCGATCCATCCGCTCTGCTCGGGCGTGAGCCAGGCGACCGACTTCGGCGATTCGGGCAGGAAAAGCAGGAAGGCGATGCCGACCAGCGCGGCCGGCAGGCCTTCGACCAGGAACAGCCATTGCCAGCCGCTAAGGCCGCCTTGTCCGTGGAGCGCGAGCAACGGCGGCGAGGCGAGGCCCATGATCGTCGATGACAGCGGCCCGAAGAAATAGAAGCGGCTCGTCGCTCGGCCGCGCTGCGCGCGCGGGAACCAGTGCGACAGGTAATAGACGATGCCGGGGAAGAAGCCGGCCTCGGCGACGCCGAGGAGGAAGCGGAGCACGTAGAAATGAGCGGGCGTGCGGACGAACATCATCGCCGCCGCGATCAGGCCCCAGGTGAACATGATGCGGGCGAGCCAGCGCCGCGCACCGAAGCGCATCATCAGCATGTTCGACGGCACCTCGAACAGCCCATAAGCGAGGTAAAAGGCGCCCGCGCCGAGGCCGTAGACGGTGGCGCTGAACTTGAGCTCCTGGTTCATCTGCAACGCGGCGAGGCTGACGTTTAGCCGGTCCATCAGCGAGAACAGATAGCCAAGGCCGATGAGCGGCAGGATGCGCCACGAGATGATCGCGATGGTCGATCGCTCGAGCGCGCCGGGATTGCGGATACGAAGCCTGGTCAGCGCCTTGTCCCCCGCAGCACTGCGATGCCGTCGAGGCTACGCCCGTTCGCTGGGGAAAGCCAGCGCCAGGCCGAGGACTACTTTCGCGTCGCGACCCATTCGTTGACGCGCCGCTCGAGCACCGGGAGGGGCTGCGAGCCTTCGCTGATGATGAGGTCGTCGAAGCCCTTGATGTCGAACCTCGGTCCCAGCGCGGCTTGCGCCTTTCCGCGCAGTTCCATGATTTTCAGCATCCCGATCTTGTAGCCGGTCGCCTGGCCGGGGAGCGTGATGTAGCGGCGGACCTCCGAGCGCGCGCTTTCGGGCGACTGGCGGCCGGTCTTGATCATGTAGTCGACGGCCTGGTCCTCGGTCCAACCCTTGGCGTGGATGCCGGTGTCGACCACGAGGCGCGCGGCGCGGAACAGCTCGGCGTCGAGCCGCATGAAATCGGCGGCGACGTCGGGGTACGCGCCCATCTCCTTGCACAACAGCTCCGAATAGAGCGCCCAGCCTTCGTTGAAGGCGACGTAGCCGCCGGCCCGGCGGAACTCTGGCGTGCCGGTCTGGCGGACCTGGATGTCGCCCGCCATCACGTGACCGGGTACGCCTTCGTGGCACATCAGGTCATAGACCGCGGCCGGATCCTCGGTTTTGCCCAGCAGGTGGACGTAAACGCGTCCGGGGCGGGTCCCGTCGGGGCTCGGGCCGGACGCGTGAGCGGCGCCGCCGGCGACTTCGCTGAACGCCGGCTCGCGGACCACTTCCATGCGATATTGCGGCACGTTGTTGAAGCGCTGGGGCAACAGCTCGCGATTGTGCGCGATGGCCGCGTTGGCGCGCTTCAGATATTCGTCGCGCAGCGCGTCGGTATAATCCTGCGGCGGGAAGCGCTTTTCGCGATCCGCGTAGAAGGCGTTGCGGTCGGCGAACCCGGCTTGGCGGGCGAGGGCGTCCTGCTCGCCCTCGATCCGCGCCACCTCGCGGCGGCCGATCTCGTGGATCTGCTCGGCGGTGAGGTCGAGCGTGGTGTTGATCTTGAGCGCGGCCGCGTACCAATCGGCGCCGCCGGGAAGCGAGATCGCTCCGGCCCGGCCGCCTGGCGCGGTCGGCAGCTCACCCTCGGCCCAGGCGATCACCCGCTGGTAGGCGGGCTTGAGCCCGACGATCGAACCACGGGCATCGGCGAGCAATGCGTCCGCTTCCGACTGGGTGACTTTTCCCAAGGACTGGAGCTTGCCGACTTTGGCCTTGGCGTCGGCCCAAAGCGGCGAGTCCTTGCCCTCCTCGAACGGCGCTCCTGAAATCAGCGTCTTGCTGCCGTCGATCACGCGCTCGACCTGGAACTTCGGTGCGCGCACTCCCGCCGCGTCGGACAGCTTGCTCTGCGCAATCGCGGTGTCGAGCACCGCCGGGATCGCCTTCAGCCGCGCATTGTAGGCGCGCATGTCGGAGGAATCGCCGAGGGTGTGGGTGTTGATCATGAAATCCGGCAGCTGCGCGTGGGCCGAATAGAGGAAGGAATAGAAGGGCGGCTGGTAACGGCGAAACTTGTACTGAAGCTCGGCGCGCTGAAGCTCCGTCTCCCAGATGTCGTAATTGGTCTGGCCGGCCGGTGACAGTTTCGAGCGATCGAACTGGGCTTTCATTCGGGCGACGCTCGCCCGCCGCGCCTCGAGCCGCTGGAGCTGGCCGGCATCGCTGATGTCGTCGAGCCGATCCTCGCCTTCTTTTTTGCCGAGACGCGTCGCGAGTTGCGGACGGAGCTTGAGGTCCTGCGCGAACTCGGCGTTGAGGAACGCCGTCAGCCGGGTGTCCTCGGCATTGGCGCTGGTTGCCGCCGCAGGCTGCGCGATCGCGATCGATTGCGGGGCGGCGACGAACGCTGCCGCGGCAAGCCAGTACAGGTGACGCATGAAGTTTCCCCTTGAGAATCTGCACGGCGCATAATGCGCCGCGCAGGGGTCGGGAAGGCCCTGCTTAGGCCGCCATGCTTTCGTCTCGAGTCGCATCGAACTGCGCCTGCGCGGCGTGGATAGTCTCGACGTTGTCGAGAGCCCAGTCGCTGAGTGCGGTGACCGGTGTCAGCAGAGAATGGCCGAGGTCGGTCAGCGCATAGTCCACGCGCGGCGGGATGGTTGGAGTGACCACCCGGCTGACGATCCCGTCGCGCTCGAGGTTGCGCAGCGTCAGGGTCAGCATGCGCTGGGAGACGCTTGGGATTTCGCGGCGCAGTTCGTTGAAGCGCTTGCTGCCTTCGCCCAAGGTCGAAACGACCAGCACCGTCCACTTGTCGCCGATGCGCGAGAGCAGGGTGCTGATGGTCCGGCAGACGGGATTGGTCGGGTCTTTCATGTCGAATGTCCCCTTGGGGTTACCTCGTTGTTCCCGCGCCACAACTTTGTGTCTGGACCACAAAGATGTGCGTTCTTGCGGGTCGTTCGTTGGTGGTTATTTAGGGTGCCTCGGTATCAAATCCATACTTAGGAGGCAATAGTGACCATCCTTCACATCGACAGCAGCATCACTGGCGAGAATAGCGCCAGCCGGACGATTTCCGCGCGGATCGTCGATCAGTTGAATGCCGCTGGTCCAGGCGCGCAGGTGGTCCGCCGCGATCTCGTCAGCCAGCCGTTGCCGCACCTGACGCTCGACGCTTTTGCGGACACGCGGGTGCTCGACGAGTTCCTTGCGGCCGATACCATCGTGATCGGTGCGCCGATGTACAATTTCACGCTTCCGACCCAGCTCAAGGCGTGGCTCGACCGGATTCTCGTCGCCGGCACCACCTTCCGCTACACGGAGAACGGCCCCGAGGGCCTCGCCGGCGGCAAGCGCGTGGTGATCGCGCTGGCGCGGGGCGGTTTCTACGACGCCGGCTCGCCCGCAAGCGCGCTCGAGCATCTCGAAAGCTATTTGCGCGGCGTGTTCGGCTTCATCGGCATCGAACCGGAGTTCGTCGCCGCCGATGGCCTCGCGATCGGCCCCGAGCAGCGCGAAAGCGCAATCGCGCAGGCCCTCGGCGAAACGGTGCGGCTGGCCGCCTAGCGACGGACCGGTGCCAGGGTTCGGACGTTGTCGGCAATGAAAGGAGCTGACGATGTCCGAACTCAGCGAAAAACAGCGCGACCACCTCGACGAGGACCAGTTCGCCTTCCCCAAGGAGCGCAAGGAACCGCTCAACAACGCGAGCCACGTGCGCAATGCGATCGCGCGGTTCAATCAGGTCGAAGGCGTCTCGGACGACGAGCGCGATGCGGCATGGAAGCGGATCAAGAAAGCCGCCGACAAATATGACGTCGACGTCAGCGAGAAGAGCTGGCGCGAAATCGGGAAGTAAAGCTGATCCGCGGTTGAAAGGATGCTGCTTGCCTCGCTAGGGCGGGGCAATGCGCAGCATGGTGCCCAACCGGAGCCAGTGACCCGCTCCGAAGACGATGTGCTGCGGTTCATCGCGGCGAGCTTTCCCTCGGTTTGGGCGCTGGAGCTGTTGCTCGCGCTGAAGAGCGAGCGGCGCAACTGGACTCGCGAAGATCTGGTGCAATCGCTTCGAGCGAGCGAGCTGGTCGTCGGCAAGACGCTCGACGCACTGGTCGCGGCAGGTCTCGCGACGATCACGGACGAGGGAGCAGCTTACGCGCCCGTCAATCAAGACGCCGAAGACTGTGTCGAGCTGGCCGAGCAGCTCTATCGTAGCCGGCCCAACAAGGTTCGGCGCGCGATCGTCTCGGCAAGCACGAGCAGCGCCGCGGCCTTCGCCGATGCGTTCAAGATCCGAAGGGGCACGGATGACTGAGATCTTCCCGGCGACTGTCTATGTGCTGTGCTTCCTGACTAGCGCGGCCTGCGCCTGGCTGCTCGGCCGCAGCTACGCCCAGACGCGAACGCATCTGTTGTTGTGGAGCAGCGTCTGCTTCGGGTTCCTTGCGGCGAACAACCTCGCGCTGGTCCTCGACCTGGTGGTTTGGGGCGAGGATGTCGACTTGCGGCTAATCCGGCTGGCGCTCGCGCTCGCGGCAGTCGTGTCGCTGATCTGGGGGTTCGTGTGGCGCGTGGAGGAGGAATGAGGCCGTGACGCTCTACGATTTCCTGTCCGGAGCTGTGTCGCTGGGCTTCATTGTCTGCGCGCTCTTTTTCCTGCGCTTCTGGCGGCGAACCAGGGACGGACTGTTCATGGCCTTTGCGCTGGCCTTCAGCCTGCTCGGGCTCGGCCAGGCGATTCTCGCGCTCGCCAACATCCCGACCGAGGAGCGCGGCTCGATCTACCTCATCCGCCTCGCCGCGTTCGCGCTGATCCTGATTGCGATCGTCCGGAAGAACCGGAGCGCCGCCACCTAGGCCGACAGCAGCCGCAGCGGGTTCTCGATGTAGCCTTTGAGCGCCTGCATGAAGCTCGCCGCGTCCCAGCCGTCGACGACGCGGTGGTCGCAGCTGAGCGACAGGTTCATCCTCTTCCTGACCTCGATCTCGCCGTCGACGACGACGACTTTCTCCTCGACCTTGTTGACCGCGATGATCGCGACTTCGGGGCGGTTGATGACCGGGGTCGAAGTGATGCCGCCCATCGGGCCGAGCGAGGACAGAGTGATCGACGAGCCGCTGAGCTCCTCGCGCGCCGCCTTGCCGGAGCGCGCGCCTTCCGCGAGGCGCCCGATCTCCCGCGCCAGGTCCCACACGCTCTTGCTCTGGGCATCGCGGATCACAGGGACCATCAGCCCGTTGGGGGTCTGGGTCGCCATGCCGAGGTGAAGCGCGCCGTGGCGGGTGATGACGTTGGCGTCGTCGTCATAGGTCGCGTTGAGCATCGGCCAATCGGGCAGCGCGCGGGCCATTGCGGCGATCAGGAACGGCAGCAGCGTCAGCTTGGGGTTCGAGCCGCGGTCGCGGTTCATCATCGCCCGCGTGTCTTCGAGGTCGGTGACGTCGAACTCCTCGACCAGAGTGAAATGCGGGATGCGCCGCTTCGCCTCCTGCATGTTCTCGGCGATCTTGCGGCGGAGGCCGACGACCTTGATCGTCTCGTCGGCGCGGGGGGCGGCCGAGCCGCGGCTGGAGACGCTGCCGCCGTTGTACAGCAGGTACGCGTCGAGGTCCGAATGGCGGACGCGGTCCGACGTCGTCTTCACTTCGCCAAGATCGATGCCGAGGTCGCGAGCACGCGCGCGGACCGCGGGCGAGGCGAGGACATGGGCGCCGCCGCCGCTTTCCTTCTTCGCGACTTCGGGCTCGACCCGCGGTTCAGGCGCGGGCCTTGTCGCTTCGACGATCGCGGTGACCGGGAGTTCCTCGGCCTGCTCGGCGGTCGGTACGGCAGCGCCGTCGCCAAGCGGCCGCTCGTCGACGCTGTCGGGCGCCGGCACCGGTTCTTCCGGTGACGCTTCCGCTGCCTCGGTCTCGATCACCGCGAGGACCGATCCGATCGGGATCTGGTCGCCGACTTCCCCGGCGAGCTCGACCACCTTGCCGGCGACCGGAGACTCCATTTCGACCGTCGCCTTGTCGGTCATCATGTCGGCGATCTGCTGATCCTCGCCGATGGTGTCGCCGACCTTGACGTGCCAGGCGACGATCTCGGCCTCGGCAATGCCCTCGCCGATGTCGGGCAGCTTGAATTCGTAGCGAGCCATCAGTCAGCCATGACCTTTTCTAGCGCCTTCTTCATGCGCTTGGGGCCGGGGAAGTAAGCCCATTCGTAGGCGTGGGGGTACGGCGTGTCCCAGCCGGTCACGCGCTCGACCGGGGCTTCGAGGTGGTAGAAGCAGCGCTCCTGCACCTGCGCGGCCAGCTCGGACGCGAAGCCGGAGGTGCGCGGCGCTTCCATTGCGACGAGGCAGCGGCCCGTCTTCTCGACCGAGCGCGCAATCGTGTCGATGTCGAGCGGGACGAGCGTGCGCAGGTCGATGACCTCGGCGTCCAGCCCCTGCTCCTCGACCGCGGCGAGGGCGACATGGACCATCGTGCCGTAGGTGAGGATCGTCAGCGCGTCGCCCTCACGGACGACGGCGGCCTTGCCGAGCGGCACCGTGTAATGCCCCTCGGGCACTTCGCTCGCCGGATGCTTGGACCAAGGCTTGACCGGGCGGTCATGGTGGCCGTCGAACGGGCCGTTGTAGATGCGCTTGGGCTCGAAGAAGATCACCGGGTCGGGGTCCTCGATCGCGCTGATCAGCAGGCCCTTTGCGTCATAGGGCGTCGAGGGGATCACGACCTTCAGGCCGGCGATGTGGGTGAACAGGCTTTCCGGCGATTGGCTGTGGGTCTGGCCGCCGAAGATGCCGCCGCCATAGGGCGTGCGGATGACCATCGGCATGGTCCACTCGCCGCCGGTGCGGTAGCGCATCTTGGCGACTTCGCTGACGATCTGGTCGTAGCCTGGGTAGATGTAATCGGCGAACTGGATCTCGATCACCGGCTTGACCCCATAGGCCGCCATGCCGACGGCGGTGGCGACGATCCCGCCCTCGCTGATCGGAGCGTCGAACACGCGGGTCTTGCCGAATTCCTTTTGCAGCCCCTCGGTCACGCGGAAGACGCCGCCGAAGAAGCCGATGTCCTCACCGAACACGACGATGTCGTCGTCGGCGCGCATCATCACCTTGTGCGCGTCATTGAGCGCCTGGATCATGTTCATCGTCGGCATCAGTCGCCGTTCTCGCTCAGCGCTTCCTCGCGCTGCTCGGCGAGATGCCAGGGGACGTCGGCATAGACGTCGTCGAACATAGAGCCGATGTCATCCTTGCCCTGCTGGGGCAGGATGCCGACTTTCTCCGATTCCTTCTGGGCGGCGCGCACTTCAGCGTCGCATTCGGCGCTCATCGCCGCGTGGCGCTCCTCGTCCCACTCGCCGAGCGCCACGAGGTGGGCCTTCAGGCGTTCGATCGGGTCGCCGAGCGGCCATGCCTTCGCCTCGTTGGTCGGGCGGTAGCCCGAGGGGTCGTCCGAGGTCGAATGACCTTCGGCGCGATAGGTGAAGAACTCGATCACGGTCGGGCCATTGTTGGCGCGTGCGCGCTCGCTCGCCCATTTGACCGCGGCATAGACCGCGAGCGCGTCATTGCCGTCGACGCGCAGCGAGGCGATGCCGTAGCCGACCGCACGCTGGGCGAAGGTCGCGCGCTCAGCGCCGGCGATGCCCGAGAAGCTCGAGATCGCCCACTGGTTGTTCACGACTGCGAGAATGACCGGCACGTTGTAAACCGCGGCAAAGGTCAGCGCGGAATGGAAGTCGCCTTCCGCCGTTGCGCCGTCGCCGATCCAGCCCATCGCGATCCGGCTGTCACCCTTGATCGCCGCGCCCATCGCCCAGCCGACCGCCTGCGGGAACTGCGTCCCGAGGTTGCCGGAGATGGAGAAGAATCCAAACGCCTTGTCCGAATACATGATCGGCAGCTGGCGGCCTTTCAGCTTGTCGCCCCTGTTCGAGTATATCTGGTTCATCATTTCGACCAGCGGATAGCCCCGCGCGATCAGCAGGCCCTGTTGCCGATAGGTCGGGAAATGCATGTCCTCGCGGTCGAGCGCAGTTTGGGCGGGGATCGCGATCGCCTCCTCGCCGGTGCACTTCATGTAGAAGCTGGTCTTCCCCTGCCGCTGCGAGCGGTACATGCGATCATCGAAAATGCGCACCGTGACCATGTTGCGCAGCATCTTCCGTAGCGTATCGGGGTCGAGCTTCGGGTCCCACGGGCCGACAGCCTGAGCGTCGTCGCCGAGCACGCGGACGAGTTGTGTCGCCAACGGGTGAGTCTCCGCCGCCGCGACCGTCGTGTCCGGGCGCGCAGTGGCGCCGGCCGCCGGAATATCGAGCTTCGAGAAGTCGGGCGTGTCGCCCGGGCGGAAGGGAGGCTCGGGCACATGAAGCGCGAGACGAGGCGCATTGCGCCGCAGCGATGGGTCCTTGTCGCTCATGATCGGACGAGCGCTTAATCCTGACTCGGCGGCGCGGCAACTGTCCGTGACAAGTATCCTTTACATTCGGTCACTCGGCGCACCGCTCGTCGAAAAGGCTTGGTCTCGCAGGCACGCTCCTGCGACAGGGTGCGCATGACCAAGCTGATCCTGATACTGATGGCAGTCCTCGCCGCGGCGGCCGCGCAGCCGGCAATTGCCGCGGACACTGTCTATGTGATGCGCCACCTGCAAAAGGCGGAAGGCACGGACCCGCCGCTTTCGGCGGAAGGGGCGGCAAATGCGGAGGCGCTGGCGGCGCGGCTCGCCAACAGCGGGATCAAGGCGATCTTCGCGACTCCGACCGCGCGTGCCATGCAGACCGGGGAGCCGCTTGCGAAAGCGCTCGGACTCGCCGTGACGCCTTACGATCCACGCGACCCGGCTGCCTTGGTCAAGGCCGCTTCGAGGATGAACGGCGCGGTGCTCATCGTCGGCCACAGCAATACCGTGCCGGACATCGTCGCGCGCTTCGGCGGCACGCCGGTTGCACTCGGCGAGCAGGATTATGGCACCGTGTTCGTCGTCAAGCCGGGGATCGCGCAAGTCGGGCAGATCGTCCTGAAAGCGGCGCCCTAGCATTCGCGATGTCGCCGTTGCCGACGCCAGCCGTTGGACGGTAGATTAGGCTCGCGCTGGCAAAATGCGGCGCGGGGGAAAATCGATGAGGAAGTGGATCGCCGTTGCATCGGCCTTGCTTTCGGTGTCCACGTCCGGGCGGGCAGGCGATTATCTCTATGTCTGGGGCATGGAGACGCGCGATCCCGCGCACGCGATGCCGGCGCCCAGCACGATGGGTCGCGATTTTATCGCAGTCTTCTACGTGCGGCCCAACTCAGCCGATTTCGGCAAGCTTCTCGCGATGCTTCCGGTCGGCGCGAAGGCCCAGATGGCCCACCACACCAATTACGACATGCCCGCGGACGGACGGCTGTTCGCGAGCGATTACATGGCAGGTGAAGGGTATGTCTTCGACTTGAACGAACCTGCGCGGCCCAAGCTGGTGGCGCAGTTCGCGGACGCCGGGCCCTATACGCATGCGCACAGTTTCGCCCGGCTTCCGGACGGCCATACCTTGGCGACCTATCAGTTCAAAGGGCAGCCGGACGTCGCAGCGGGCGCGCTCGTCGAGCTGGATTCGACGGGCCGCTTCGTGCGCGCAAGCGACGCCTCCGACAGCGCCGTGGAGCCGTTCATCCGCCCATACAGCGTGCTCGCGGTCCCAAAGCTCGACCGCGTGGTGACCACCAGCGATTCGATGCTGCCGACGGACAAATCGAGCCATGTGGTCCAGATCTGGCGCCTGTCGGACCTCAAGTTGATCAAATCCGTGGTCTTGCCGCGGCCGGCGCGTTTCGCGGACGCGGTTTCCAAGAACGCGGCGGAGGCGCGGCTCCTCGCGGACGGCGAGACCGTGGTGGTCGTAACATCGGGGTGCGGCCTGTACCGGATCACCGATTTGGCGAGCGCCAATCCAGCCGCGCAGTTCGTCTATGATTTCGGTTATCGCTCGTGCGGCGTACCGACGGTGATGGGCCGATACTGGATCCAGACGGCGATGAGCGGGCACAGCCTTGTCAGTGTGGACGTCAGCGACTTGTCGAAGGTCAGGGAGGCCGGCCGTCTTACTCTCGAGGACGACGCGCTTCCGCATTGGGTCTCGAGCGAGCGTGGCGGGAAGCGAATCGTCATCACCGGCTTCGGTTCGCTTGCCACGCATGCGCTCTTCGCCACGGTGGATCCCGAGACCGGGGCGCTGACTATGGATTCGCACCGCATCGATTTCGACCGTCAGTGGCCCGATGGGTGGAAGGGGCCTGCGATGCCCCACGGCTCTCTATTCAGTAACTAAAATCCGGCGCTCCGCGGGATAGGTGTTTGTTGACCTCAACGCGTGCGCTGACTAGCCGCGCGGCATGGCCGATGAGACTTCAGACACTCCGCCCGATCGCCTGTCGCTCGATCCGCGCAGCCCCTATTTCGACGAGGCGCTTCTGGGCCGTGGCGTCGGCATCAAGTTCAACGGCCAGGAAAAGACCAGCGTGATCGAATATTCGATCTCGGAAGGCTGGATCCGCGTCGCCGCCGGCAAGAGCCGCGACCGCTACGGCCAGCCGATGACGCTGAAGCTCAACGGCAAGGTCGAGCCCTATTTCGAGCGCCCGGCGGAGAGCGCCGAAGAAGATTCCGCTCATCCTGAGTAGCCGCTGGCCCGAACCTGGTCCGGGGCCGCGGCGCATCGAAGGACCGTCCTTCGATACGGGCCTCTCGCTTCGCTCAGTCCCTACTCAGGATGAGCGGCTTGGGTTAGCCTCCGACGCGTAAGACGGGTTCGCGCGGCGCTTGTCGCGCCATTTCCTGAACGCCCAGCCGCCAAGCGCGAGCGCGGCTAAAGTGGGCACGCTGCGCTTCGCCAGCGCTGCCGCCCCGTAGCCGAGGATGGCGCCCTTCGCGCCTTTGTTCGGGCCGGCGACCTTCTCGCCCAGCCACGCGCCTGCAAGCTTGCCCAACATGATCGATACTCCGTGAAAAGGGTCCGCGAGTCCGACGCGCCGGGCGCGGCTAATGTTCCCAACCGCCCATTGGCGAATTTCACTAAGTCTTGGTTGGCAATTCCCGCCAACGCATCACCCAAAAGCTGGTTTTTGGCGGATTTTCGGGATTGGCACAGCCCTTGAATGGAGGTGTTCATCGATCCGCAAGCCAATCCATGGATCGAAAAAGGGAGAATTTGAAATGTCGTCTTCGTACCGCACGCTCATCGCCATGGCCGCCGCGCTGCTGATGAGCATCGTCACCGTCGGCGCCGCCGTTGGGCCGGCGCAGGCCAATGCCAACCCCATCCAGGTGTCCGTCAATGCCTGAACTCGAAGTCCTCGAAGCTCGGGTCCCGGCGCGCACGCCGGTGCTGGTCCGGGAACCCGAAACATCCACGACGCGGCCGAGCCCCGTCGCCGGCTGGTTCAGTGGCCCCGTATTCAGCCGCGCTCGCGACATCTTCGCCGCGAACATGACCGAGCTTCTCGACCGGTCGGAAGATCCGTCGCGGATGATCCGCATGATCATCCTTGAGATGGAAGACACGCTGGTCGAAGTCCGCGCCACCGCGGCTCGCTCGATCGCCGACGTCAAGGAGATGCGGCGGGCGGTCGTCCGGCTCGACGAGCTTAAGGACAATTGGACCGCCAAGGCCGAGCTCGCGCTGTCGAAGGACCGCGAGGACCTCGCCAAGCAGGCGCTGCTCGAGCGGCAGAAGGCGGCGGAGATGGCCGAAGGGCTGTACGCCGAGATCAGCCAGATCGAGCAGGTGCTGAAAGGCTATGAGGCCGACATCGCCAAGCTCCAGGGCAAGCTCAGCGAGGCGCGGACCCGCCAGAATGCGATCGAGGCGCGGTTCGAAAGCGCAATCACCCGGGCCAAGGCGCGGGAGATCATGCACGGCAGCCGCACTCAGGATGCATTCTCGAAGTTCGAGCTGCTCGAGCGCCGCGCGGACTTCGCCGAAGGCCGCTGCGAAGCGCTGGGCATCACCACCCTCGAAGACGAGATCGACCAGCTGCGCGCCGACGAAGCGATCGACGCCGAGCTGGAAGCCATGAAAGCCGCGCTAGCTGCCCGTTCTCGGGCGGGCACGAATTGAGGAAGGGACCGATGGAAATGGCTCGCAAATATTACCCCTATTCGCTCGACCGCCACGATGCGAAGATCGCCGGCGTCTGCTCGGCGCTCGGCGCGAAATGGGGGATCGACCCGACCTTCATCCGCATCGCCTGGATCGCGGTGCCGCTGCTGACCCCGGTCGACTTCACCACCGCGCTGATCATCTATGCCGCGGTCGGAATCTTCCTCGCCTTCCAGAAGCGCAAGGCGGTGACCGGCAATCGGCGGATGACCGACTTCGACCGCATGGACCATGTCGTGACGCGCAAGCCCACGGTGCACGCGATGCGCACGGAACTGGACGTGACCGACCGCCGCCTGATGGCGATCGATCATCACATCAACAGCCAGAACGATGAGCTGGCGCGCGAGATCGAAGCGCTCCGGCAGGAGGAGAAGTGATGGACCCGTTTACGCTTGCAGTGCTTGTCGCGAGCATCATCGCCGGCCTCGGCGCCGCGAGCCTGGTGGGCCTCAAGGCGTGGAGCGGCTGGCTCGACCTCAAGCGGCTCGAGCTGTCCCAGGCGACAGGCGACCGGACGCTTCCTCCGGCGAGCGGACGGATCGAAATCGCGGACCTGCGTGAGCGCGTCCGCAAGCTCGAGGCGATCGCCGCGGGAATCGACATTTAGCGCACCTTGCTCCCCGTGCGCTTGCCTAGAGGCGGTTCGGTTCCCTTCCCGAGCCGCCTCTTTCCTTTCGGCTAAAACCGAGCGCGCGCGGTGACGCGGATGTCGCGGCCGGCGAGAGGAGCGTAGTCCTTCAACAGGCTGCTCGCACGTCGCGCGTCCAAATCGAACAGATTGTTGCCCTGGAGCGATAGCGTCAGGTCCGGGTGGGCCGAGAAAGGGTGCCAGTCGACCGACGCGTTGACCATCGTGTAGCCGGGCGTCGGGGTCTCGACCGGCGCGGTGCGGTTTTGCGCGGAAACGCGCTCGACCTCCAGCCGGCCGTCGACCTGGCCTTTGCTGCCGGTCAGCGCACCGAGCACGCGGAACGGCGGGATCTGCGGCGCCGGCCCAAAACGCTTGATCGTCGCGCGGGTGGCGTCGGTCACAAGCTCGCCGCCCCAGTCGACGCCGAGCGCCTTGCCGAACCGGGTGTCGGCGCCAAGCTCGAAGCCGTAATAATCGGCCTTGCCCTCGCGATAGGTGAAAATCGGAAGGCCGTCGCGGACAGCGCCGGTCGGCGCCTGGAAAATGAAGTTGGAGAATTTGCTGTAGTACAGGCTGCCCTGGAGGTGGATCGGTCCGGTCGTGCGGTGGACGCTGAGCTCGATGCCGTTGCTGGATTCCTTCTTGAGGTCGGGATCGCCGACTTCGAAGCTCTCGCTGCCGCCGTGGGGGCCGTTGGCGAACAGCTCGTCGATCGCCGGGCCGCGCTCGCTGTGCGACAGCGACAGGCCGGCCCGCCACCCCGACACGAACTCGTAATTCGCGCCGAGCGACCCCGAGACCGGGGTGAAGCTGCGCGATAGCGGAGTGCTGCCGATGATCCCGCCGTTGGCCGCGATCTGCGCGTCCTCGTTCGCGTGGAGGCGGGTCGATTCGATGCGCGCGCCCGCTTCGAAGCGGATCGGGCCGTGGACGATCGACTGCAGCGTGAACAGGCCGAGCTGCTTGTTGGTGCTGTCGGGCAGATATTTCTCATCGCCCGCCAGGTGCACCTTGGTGTC